>ENA-OQLB01000451-OQLB01000451.1-human-gut-metagenome-genome-assembly--contig:-NODE-451-length-23496-cov-4.427318_pt1 | contig 23496 bp, 35 predicted proteins | sample MGYA00242656_ERZ504813 | MGnify/ENA primary metagenome ERZ504813 (study PRJEB26092, sample SAMD00036388) | human gut metagenome | host: Homo sapiens | study: EMG produced TPA metagenomics assembly of... | reverse complement strand
CTCCGAATTGGCGCCAAGGACTCAATATCTGCCGGTGACAGGTGGAGCCTGTAAAGGTTCCGATCATATATCGGAAGATCCATCCCATAACAACGGTATAACCGATAGCATGGCCAGTGCACCGATCACCGGTATCCAGCCAGTGTTTCGCCCAGTTTTCGTTTGCCTCTGGTTTCACATGCCATGCCGAAGGCGTCAATGGGCCCGGAACGTGTCCCACGGCCAAAGCTCATCTCACCGATCACTCCGGTAAAGCCAATGAGTGCCACGAAAATAAAATACGGGATCAGGAACGATCCCCCGCCATACAGGGAAACTCTGGTGGGAAACATCCAGATATTTCCCATTCCAACCGCAGACCCGATGCAGGCCAGAATGAACCCCCAGCGGCTGTTAAAAGATTCTCGTTTTTTCATAAAAATAAAATTTCCTCTCTCCGTTGATCGTTTCAGTATAACATAATTTGGAAAATAGGAAACTGCAGCATCTATACAGATCTAGGCGGATATTTGTGAGCCACATTTGTCACCTGCTCATAACCGTATAGCTGCGAAGCAGTTATGAGCCTGGCTCATCGGCGCAGGGCATTATCATAAAATCGAAAATGATCCGGTCTGTGCCGTGACTGGGTATACTCAAACATCACACCGTCACTGTTATAAGTCTGGCTGGACACCACAGCCACGCAGTTATAATCCTTTACATTCAGATGAAGATATTTTTCATCAATTTCTGTAACCTTTTCCACAGTCATGATACGTTTGCTGTTGACAATGGTCATATGAAGCACCTGTTCCAGATATTCATAGATAGAATGACTGGCAATCTCGCAGTAAGGCCGGGAACGGATTCCTTCAGAAAATAATTATGGTTGATGATCAGCGGGATATCTTCAAGATAATGGATACGCTGAATATAATATACTTCTGCACCAGCGGGAAATCCTGTGTAAGCTGACTGATTTTTGCTGATACAAAGCTCTGTAAAAAGAGCCACCTCCGTATGGGCATTCTGACCGTTCCTTGCAGCAGATTCCTTGAAGGTTTCGATCTCTCCGATGGTGAAAGCAGTCTTCTCGTTTGGACGGTAGATATTGCGGACACCTTTTCCCTGCATGGTCTGTACATAGCCGTCACTGACAAGAAGACTGACCGCACGTCGCAGAGTATTGCGGGAGCAGCTGTAAGTCTGGATCAGAGTGTTTTCGGAAGGCAGAAGCTCCTGATAGGCAAAGGTGTTGTCCTCTATTTTCATTTTCAGATCTTTATAGATATCTTCGTAAATACTTTTGGGCATTTCAATTCTCCATTCATGTTCGGTCAAAAATATATAGTGGGATTCATGATTTCTGAAATAATTATAAAAGATTTTCCCGCAAGTGCAATGCAAATGCCATAAAATGTTTAAATAAGTTACAAAACTGTAATTGACATGTTTAAACAAGTATGATATAAATAAATCATCAACAACATGTTTAAACAAGATGCGGAGCGCGAAGTAAAAACAAAGATAACGGAGAAAGGAAAATGGGAAAGTATACACAGGATGCCCGGCAGCTGCTTAATCTCATCGGAGGAAAAGAGAATATTGCAGCTGTGTCACATTGCGTGACCAGAATGCGTTTTGTACTGACAGATCCGTCAAAAGCGGATGTAGAAGCGATCGAAGCCATGAAAGTGGTAAAGGGAAGTTTCACACAGGCAGGACAGTTTCAGGTGATCATAGGAAACACAGTCGCAGATTTTTATAATGATTTTGTAAAGGTGGCAGGTGTGGAAGGCGTTTCCAAGGATGCGGTGAAGCAGGCGGCCAAGCAGAATCAGAATATTGTGCAGAGGATCATTACGGCACTGGCGGAGATTTTTGCACCATTGATCCCGGCGATCATCACAGGTGGTCTGATCCTGGGATTTCGTAACTGTATTGACAGTAATTTACTTCTTTGAAAACGGAACAAAAACCTTATGTGACATCAGTCAGTTTGGTCCGGACTTGACAGCTTTCTGTGGCTGATCGGTGAGGCAATCTTCCATATGCTGCCGGTTGGTATCTGCTGGTCGGTTACAAAGAAAATGGGAACAACGGAGATGCTTGGTATTGTTCTGGGACTTACCCTTGTTTCCGGACAGCTGCTCAACGCCTATTCTGTGGCAGGAACGGCAGCAGCAGATATCCCGAAATGGGATTTCGGATTTGTGAAGGTGAACATGATCGGTTATCAGGCTCAGGTACTTCCTGCGATCATGGCAGCCTTTGTACTGGTTTATCTTAAATTTTTCCGGAAGATCACACCTCAGGTGATCTCCATGGTAGTGGTTCCGTTCTGCAGTCTTGTGCTTGCGGTTATGGCAGCACATTTTGTAGTAGGACCTATCGGCTGGAAGATCGGTTCCGTAATCTCTTCTGTGGTATATGCAGGAATCACAGGCTCCTTTAAGGTTGTGTTTGGTACGATTTTCGGTTTTGTCTATGCACCCTTGTTATCACCGGACTTCATCATATGTCCAATGCCATTGATCTTCAGCTGATCGCTGATTATGGCGGAACCATGCTATGGCCGATGATCGCACTTTCCAATATTACACAGGCTCAGCAGTTATGGGAATGATCCTTCTTCAGAAGAAAAATGCAGCAGCTCAGGAAGTCAATGTTCCGGTAGGAATCTCCTGTTATCTTGGTGTAACAGAACCGGCAATCTTTGGTGTAAACTTGAAATATGGATTTCCGTTTATCTGCGGAATGATCGGATCTGCCATTTCGGCTGTTGTCTGCGTTATGACTTCCACAACAGCCAATGCAGTAGGTGTAGGCGGAATTCCGGGAATCCTTTCCATTCAGCCGAAATATATGGGAAGTTTTGCAATCTGTATGGTGATCGCCATTGTGATCCCGATGGCACTGACTGTTGTTGTCGGAAAGAAGAAACTTCAGAAGCAGATCGGATCGGAGCCGGAGATTGCGCAGATACATCGGCAGAAACCGGGAGTGTCAGAACATCAGAGACACTGAGTGATACAGAATGCAGTGAATCAGCAACAGAGAACACAGAAATCAGAGAAACAACAGAATTTAACAGTGATGCGGCAAATACCTTCAGAGCTTACCTCACAGGAAAAGTAATTACGCTGAAGGAAGTAAACGATGGAGTATTTTCCGAAGGGATCATGGGCGACGGTGTTGCAATCCTTCCGGAGAATGATACCCTCTATGCGCCATGTGACGGTGAAGTGACAGTACTTATGGATGAGTTCAGACATGCATGCGGACTGACTCTTGAGAACGGAATGGAGATCCTTCTCCACATAGGAATCGATACAGTGGAGATGAAAGGTGACGGTTTTGAGTATCTGGTATCGCTGAACCAGAAAGTAAAGCAGGGAACACCGCTGGTACGTTTTGACCGGAAAAAGATCAGGGAAGCAGGTCATCCGGATGTGACCGTGTGTATTATAACAGAAGAAGGAAATGCAAAAGATATCAAGCTTATAACAGGTATCCATGCAGAGTCAGGAAAAACAGAGATTGTTTCATTTACCTGAAGCGGGTACAGGCTGTGAAATCGGAACAAGAATGTCTGATTGATTTAGGAGGAAAATATGACAGACTTTGGAAAGAAAACAGTATATCAGGTTTATCCGAAATCCTTTTATGATTCCAACGGTGATGGCCTGGGAGATATACGCGGAATCGTTGAAAAGCTGGATTATCTGAAAAATCTTGGAATCGATTATCTCTGGATCACACCGGTGTTTGTTTCACCAATGAACGACAATGGATATGATGTTGCCGATTACTACCGGATCAATGCCCAGTTTGGTACTATGGAAGATATGGACGAGTTGATCCGGGAATGTAATAAACGTGAGATCGGTCTTATGCTGGATATGGTGTTTAACCATACATCCACAGAGCATGAGTGGTTTCACAGAGCACTTGCGGGAGAAAAAAAAATATCAGGATTATTACATATTCCGGGATGATCCGGAGGATAAGCTGCCTACAAACTGGCAGTCAAAAATTTGGTGGCTCTGCCTGGGAATATGTACCGTCACTGAAAAAATGGTATCTCCATCTTTTTGATGTTACCCAGGCAGATCTGAACTGGGAGAACCCGGAAGTTCGCGAAGAGCTGAAAAAAAGTGATCCTTTTCTGGAAGGATAAAGGCGTAAAAGGATTCCGGTTTGATGTGGTAAACCTGATCTCCAAACCGGAGCTTTTCGAAAATGATATGGAGGGCGATGGAAGAAGATTTTATACAGATGGCCCCCATGTACATGAATACCTTAAAGAACTTACCAGGGATACCGGGATTGAGGACATGATCACAGTAGGAGAAATGTCTTCCACTTCATTGGAAAACTGCATTCAGTATTCCGGACAGGATGAAAAAGAACTCTCCATGTGCTTCAGTTTTCATCATCTGAAAGTAGATTATAAAGATGGAAATAAATGGGCACTGATGGACCTGACAGAATGGCACTGAAGAAACTGTTCGAGGCATGGCAGACAGGAATGCAGGATGGAAATGGCTGGAATGCACTTTTCTGGTGCAACCACGATCAGCCGCGAATTGTGTCCAGGATGGGTAATGAGAATCTTTACTGGAAAGAGTCTGCCAAGATGCTTGCGGCAGCGATCCACATGATGCGGGGAACCCCGTATGTTTATCAGGGGGAGGAGCTGGGAATGACTAATGCCCACTACAATGATATTTCCCGGTACCGTGATGTGGAGAGTCTGAATTATTATAAAATTCTTCTTGATCAGGGAAGAACAAAAGAGCAGGCGCTTACGATCCTTGCTGCCAGATCAAGGGATAACAGCAGAACACCAATGCAGTGGTCAGCTGCCCAAAACGCAGGATTCACAGAAGGAACGCCGTGGATCGCAGCATCGGAGAATTATAAAGAGATCAATGTGGAAACAGAACTTAAAGATCCGGATTCCGTCTACAGCTTTTATAAGAAGCTGATAGCCCTCAGAAAAGAGAAAGATATCATAGCAGAGGGAACCATTGACTTCTGGAGAAGGAAAATCCGGATGTTCTGGCATACAAACGTAACTATCAGGGAGAAGAACTGATCATTCTTAACAATCTGACAGCAGAGAACGTAACTATCCCGCAGCAGAAAGAGTGGAAAACATACCAGAAAATTCTTGGAAATTATGAGGAGATCACTAAAGAAGACGGAAAGATCATTTTAAGACCGTTTGAGAATATTGTGCTGGATTCGAGATCATAAATATTATGCAAATAAAAAGAAACGCGTGTGCCGAACACAGACAGCGTTTCTTTTTTGGTGAAGGTTTATATTTTATTCAGGCTTCTTTTTTCTTATAAAAAACTTCTTATAGCCATTTGATACAGTTGTATTTTGGGAATCTGTGGTGGCAGCAGTTACCGTGTGTCGGTCTTCAGTGATCAGCCATACAGCATAGAATGCCGGGATCAGGCAGAGCCATACACCGGAAAGATCATATGCCATGTACAGGATCAGGGAAAGCGCGGCTCCTGTATGGAAGGAAAGCAGTGTCATTCCGTAGAATTTCGCCTTGTCACGCTGGCAGTCATCTTTTTCAATAAGGAACTGGGTGACAGCATGGTGAACTGACGCAGATTGTTGGTAGAAAGATCGTTGAGCTGTTATATCCGCCTGGAGCCTTAAAAGTACACCACTGAAACGGCATTGCAAAAAATACCGGGTAAAGAGCGATAACAGGAGACATTCCTGCAGGCAGGAATCCAAGCAGCAGGACTGCACAGATATCAATCCCGATACTGATAAAACGAAGATCTGCGGAAAAATGCTCTGGGATCCAGACCGTAAGGATAACAGCAGCCATATATATGAGAAGCGCACCCACACGCAGAAGCATATCCGAAAAATCCCTGCCTATGAGATCCCGCACAACACCAAGAAGATTGGCTGTCTGGGCATTGCCGAAGAGATCAGCTCTTGACACAATGGCATAAAGCCCCAGGTATCCACCGATAAAAGATAAGGTGTAATGTATCAGAAAACGATATTTCATTTCCGTATGCATATGTAAAGATTCCTTTCATTAAAATAGCAGATTCCATATGTCTGCCGGACTTTGCCACCCATTATAATACAGCCTGTAAAAAAAATCAAAAAATTTTTTAAAATTTTTTCTTGCATTTCAGGAAAACAGGTGTTAGTATATATTTCAAGCGCGCAAATACTGTGTATGAGTGCGCCTGTGAAACTGCAGATATGAGACTAATTTACGGAAGGAGGATTTCCAGTGAAAGTAAGATCATCTGTAAAGCCGATCTGCGAGAAGTGCAAGGTCATTAAGAGAAAGGGATCCATCAGAATCATCTGTGAGAACCCGAAGCACAAACAGCGTCAGGGTTGATTTTCATATCGGAACTTCTTTGGAATGTTTGTGAAACGTGCGGCTGCAGTATGAAACACCCGGCAGGGTTGTTCTACTGAACAGATAATAAGCATGTATTGCCTAATACCGAGAGGCAACAGCGGTTAAGATCCGCAATTTCGGAAAGGCTGTGATTCGCCAATTACAGCTGGGTGTTTTACCGAGGCACCCCAATTAGGAAACTAGAAAAGAAAGAGGCAGGTCGATATGTCCCATTTCACCTTGCGAGAGCAAGTGACATACGATATGCGGAACTTTCAGAAACAGAAAATGGAGGAAACAGTACATGGCTCGTATAGCTGGTGTAGACTTACCAAGAGAGAAACGTATTGAAATCGGTCTTACCTACATTTATGGAATTGGTAGACCAAGCGCAGACAAAATTCTTGCTAAAGCAGAGGTTAATCCTGACACACGTGTCAGAGATCTGACTGATGACGAGGTTAAGAGACTGAGTGCTGTTATTGATGAGACAATGACAGTAGAAGGTGATCTGAGAAGGGAAATCGCCCTTAACATCAAGAGACTGCAGGAGATTGGATGCTACAGAGGTATCCGTCATCGTAAAGGACTCCCGGTTCGTGGTCAGAAGACTAAGACAAATGCGAGAACTCGCAAGGGACCGAAGAGAACTGTTGCAAACAAGAAGAAATAATTTATAGATATAACTAATTAATTTCAATAAAAGGAAAGTGTAGGTTAGTTTTAAAATGGCAAAAGTTACAAAGAAAACGACAAAACGTCGTGTCAAGAAAAACGTTGAACACGGACAGGCACACATTCAGTCTTCCTTCAACAATACAATCGTCACACTGACAGATAACGAAGGAAACGCTCTTTCATGGGCAAGTGCCGGTGGTCTTGGATTTAAAGGTTCAAGGAAATCTACCCCTTATGCAGCACAGATGGCAGCAGAGACTGCAACAAAGGCTGCTTTAATTCATGGATTAAAAACAGTAGACGTTATGGTAAAAGGCCCGGGCTCAGGCCGTGAAGCTGCAATCCGTGCGCTTCAGGCATGCGGACTTGAAGTAACCAGCATTCGTGACGTAACTCCGGTTCCTCACAACGGATGCCGTCCACCAAAACGCAGAAGAGTCTAATTAGGAGGTAGTTGAAATGGCAGTAAATAGAGTACCTGTTCTGAAAAGATGCAGATCCCTTGGCCTGGATCCGATTTACTTAGGAATTGATAAGAAGTCCACAAGACAGTTAAAACGTGCAAACCGCAAGGTGTCTGAGTATGGTCTTCAGTTAAAAGAGAAACAGAAAGCAAAATTTATCTACGGAGTTCTTGAGAAACCTTTCCGTAACTACTACAAGAAAGCCGACAGAATGCAGGGCCAGACAGGTGAGAACCTTATGGTTATGCTTGAGAGCAGACTTGACAACATCGTTTTCCGTATGGGATTTGCCAGAACAAGAAGAGAGGCTCGTCAGATCGTAGATCACAAGCACGTACTTGTTAACGGAAAATGTGTAAACATTCCGTCCTACCTGTGCAAAGCAGGAGACACAATTGAGATCAGAGAGAAGAGCAAAGGCTCTGAGAGATATAAAGGAATTCTTGAGATCACTGGCGGAAGACTTGTTCCGGAGTGGATCGACGTTGATCAGGAGAACCTGAAGGGTGTAGTTAAAGAGCTTCCTACAAGAGAGCAGATCGATGTTCCTGTAAACGAGATGCTTATCGTCGAGCTGTATTCTAAATAATTAGTAACTGTTTACTGTGTCTACAGTTATAAAAATTGGTAATACCCTCGAATGTTGATTAACCCAGAAGGAGGGAACCTTATAGTGTTTGATTTCAATAAACCAAAAATCGAAATAACCGAAATATCCGAAGATAAGAAGTTTGGAAGATTCGTTGTAGAGCCTCTGGAAAGAGGTTATGGTACTACCCTTGGCAATTCTTTAAGAAGAATTATGCTGTCCTCCTTCCGGGAGCTGCAGTAAGCCAGGTGAAGATCGATGGTGTACTTCATGAATTCAGCTCCATTCCGGGCGTGAAGGAAGATGTGACCGAAATCATCATGAATCTGAAATCTCTTGCCATTAAGAATCACAGCAGTGACAATGAGCCGAAGACCGCATACATTGAGTGTGAGGGCAAAGGTGTTGTTACAGCAGCTGATATCCAGGCAGATCAGGATATTGAGATCATGAACCCGGATCAGGTGATCGCAACCCTGAACGGTGGAAAAGACTGCAGACTGGCCATGGAGCTTACCATTACCAAGGGACGTGGCTATATCAGTGCAGACAAAGGCAAAACCGATGACATGCCGATCGGTATGATCGCAGTGGATGCGATCTACACACCGGTAGACAGAGTCAACATGATCGTAGAGAATACACGAGTTGGTCAGGTAACTGACTTCGACAAGCTTACACTGGATGTATATACCAATGGAACACTTGATCCGGATGAGGCAGTCAGCCTTGCAGCAAAGGTTCTCAGCGAGCATTTAAACCTGTTCATTGATCTTTCCGAGAATGCTAAGACCGCAGAGGTTATGATCGAGAAAGAAGACAATGAGAAGGAAAAGGTTCTGGAGATGAGCATTGATGAGCTTGAGCTCTCTGTTCGTTCCTACAACTGCCTTAAGAGAGCCGGTATCAATACGGTTGAAGAATTATGCAACAAGACTTCTGACGATATGATGAAGGTTCGTAATCTGGGCCGCAAATCCTTAGAGGAAGTACTTGCAAAACTCAAAGAGCTGGGACTTCAGCTCCAGCCTACAGAGGAATAATCCGGAAACAGAGTAATGAGTGGGGTGTCAGCAGCAGGACAGTAAGACCGAACAAGCATGTCCTGGTGTCCCACAGATGGAGGATAATAAAATGGCAAAATATAGAAAATTAAGCAGAACATCTAACCAGAGAAAAGCACTTCTCAGAAATCAGGTTACAAACCTTCTTCATCACGGAAAGATCGTGACAACAGAAGCTAAGGCTAAAGAGATCCGTAAGATCGCTGAGGGACTTATCGCTATGGCTGTACGTGAGAAAGACAATTTCGAGACAGTTACAGTAACAGCTAAGGTTGCTCGTAAAGATGCTGACGGAAAACGTGTAAAAGAAGTCGTAGACGGCAAAAAGAAAACAGTTTACGATGAAGTTCAGAAAGAGATCAAGAAAGATGCTCCTTCCAGACTTCATGCACGTCGTGAGATGATGAAAGTTTTCTATCCTGTAACAGAGGTTCCTGCTAAGGGCGCTGGCAGAAAGAAAAATACAAAAGAAGTTGACATGGTTGACAAGATGTTCAGCGAGATTGCTCCGAAATACGCAGATCGTAACGGTGGTTACACAAGAATCGTTAAGATCGGACAGCGTAAAGGCGATGCAGCAATGGAAGTTCTTATCGAGCTTGTATAATTTACTTCTGACCGATTTAAAGGACATTTGCAGAAATGCAGATGTCCTTTTTTAATATTCCAAAAACTCGAAAAAATGCATAAATGGTGGGTTTTCGACCATAAATTACATTAAGATATCATAATTTGAATAACAAATCATGGTATAATATATAGAACAAAAAGTAACAATGATGGAGTAAAAGGGGATACATAAATATGACGATGATGACCATTGCCATTTGTGATGATATGCAGACGGATGCGAGAAAACTTCACAAACAGCTTGAGCGGATCGTTCCAGGGTCAGAAATTCGGATATTTAAAAGCGGCGAGCTTTTATTGGAAGAATTGGAAAAGAAAAGGAAACCTTATGATGCAATCTTTGTGAACATTGATTCAAAGAAAGTAGACGGACTGGAAACAATACGGAAGATACGTGAAAAAGAAATGTCAGTGGCAGTGCTTTTTATGAGTAGAAGCGATGAATATTACAGAAATGCTTTTGACCTGTTTGCATATAACTATTTACTGAAACCTGTAACCGAAGAAACTTTGGAATATGTAATGGAACCACTGAAGAAGCGACTTAGCGACGGGAATGATGAGCGGGTGATCCATTTTCAGTATCGTGCCCGTGTGTATACTTTACGCTACAGTCAGGTTAGCTATATTACCAGCAGTCTCCATATCGTGAATTTCCATAGGACAGACGGAAGTATACTCCAGTGCAGAGGTAAGCTGAAAGACTTCGAAAAACAGCTTGACGACGGTACATTTTTGCGGTGTCATCAGAGCTTTATAGTAAATATGGAACGGGTCACAGGAGCTGAAAATGACAGCTTCCATATCGGAGAGCATGTAATACCGATCTCCCGATCCTATAATCGGAATGCACACGAGAAATATGATGAATATCTGAGGCTTCAGCAGGAATATGACGAGGAAGAAGAGGATTAACTTGATTATTATCCTTTTTTAGCGTACAATCGGTAATGTATGAAATACGACTACACGTATGCGAAAGGATGATAAACATGGTCGGTGGGACTTTTGGTATTACCGGACAGAAACAATATAGGAATGATTTGGGACAGGTTCCCGGATATGATAAATTTGCAGAAGATAAAAAGGAAAGCAGCGAGGAAATGTTTTCCTTTACGTCTTGTGCATTTTTTTTGTTGCCTGAGATGATGCGACGTTTTATACTGACATTGGAAATACTGTTTGTATCACTTTTTCTTCTGGGAGGAAGTTTTCCGGAAACAGAAACTGCCCGGAATACATCAGGAGGATTTAGCTGGAAGGACTACAGGACCATTGCACATGCTCTGGGAGGTATGGACGGAAAGGATTACCTGAATTCCAGAGAGGGATTTCTGTTCATGTATGAACAGGGAGTTCGTCTTTTTGAATTGGATCTTTCCAGGACATCCGATGGAGTATGGGTCTGCAGGCATAACTGGAACGATCCCATGGGACAGTGGGATGGCAACGGAAAAAAAGTCCTTACAGAAAAGGAATTCAGACAAAGTAAAATATATGGGAAATACACCCCCATGACACTGGAGGATTTTTTCCTTCTTCTGAAAGATTATCCGGATGCATATGTGCTGATCGATTCCAAACAGTATTCTCTTCGCAATTATCAGAGAACACTGGAGGATTACAGTGATTATGTGGAAATTGCCAGGAATGCAGGTGCCGGTGAGACGCTGGATCGGATCATTCCGGAAATCTACAATGAAGCAATGTTTCCCGGAACGGCCATGCTCTATTCTTTTCCTTCCTATGTATATTCACTGTGGCAGGAGTATTCTGTGGAAGAGCTGGAGTATATTGCATCCTTCTGTAAAGAAAAGGAAATTCCGGCAGCAACAGTATACTGGGAGTATTGGTCAGAAGAAACGGAGAAGATCTTTGAAAAAAACGGGATCAGTCTGTATGTTTATACGGTTAATGACCGTGACCAGGCCAGAAGATACATTTCGCAGGGAGCAGAAGGAATCTGTACCGATTTCCTGACAGCGGAAGATCTGTGGTAAGAGAAATAAAAACAAAGGAATCAGAAGATTATGAAAATAAGAACAACCATTGCTGTGATGGCAGCAAAGATCACAGGACATGTCTGTAAGCTTATGGGCCGGCAGGGTGTGACCTGGGCCGGTAAGGTCGCGATGAAGATCTGTCCGGATATCCTGGAAGAGCTTTCTTCTCAGGTAAGAGAAAAAATATTTGTAGTATGCGGAACAAACGGAAAGACCACAACCAATAACATGCTGTGCGCAGGCCTTGAGGCAGAGGGAAAAAAGGTCATCTGCAATCATACCGGTTCAAACATGCTCAACGGAGTTGTGGCAGCCTTTGTATTGGGGGCAAAATTCAGCGGAAAACTGGATGCGGATTATGCCTGTATCGAGGTGGATGAGGCATCCACAAGACATGTGTTCACAAGGATCAGACCGGATTATATGGTTATGACCAATCTGTTCCGTGATCAGCTGGACCGTTATGGCGAGATCGATATCACTATGAACATCCTGGAAGAAATGATGAAAAAGGTTCCGGATATGAAGGTCATTGTCAATGGTGATGATGCACTGTCTGCATATCTTGCCATGGACTGCGGAAATCCTTTTGTAACCTACGGGATCAGCAAACCGGTGATCGAGAACAAAACAAACGAGATCCGTGAGGGCCGGTTCTGTAAGTGCTGTGGAGAAAGGCTGATCTACAGCTTCTATCATTACAGTCAGCTGGGAGACTACAGATGTCCGAAATGCGGCTTTAAACGTCCGGAGATCGACTTTGATGCCACAGATGTGAAGGTGGATGATCAGATTGCCTTTACAGTGGAGGATAAACGGATCGTGGCCAATTATAAGGGATTCTATAATGTGTATAATATTCTGGCTGCCTATGCGGGAATTCGTACCGCAGGCTTTAAGGCGGAGCATTTTAATGAGATGCTCCGGAAGTTTAATCCGGAAAACGGACGCAATGAACAGTTTCGGATCAAGGGCACCAGTGTTGTTCTGAATCTTGCCAAGAATCCGGCCGGTTTTAACCAGAACATTTCAGCTGTGATGCAGGACGGATCACCAAAGGATATCATCATTGTGATCAATGATAATGCACAGGATGGAAAAGATATCTCCTGGCTCTGGGATGTGGATTTTGATCTTTTCGGAGGGGACAATATCAATTCCATCACAGTCAGTGGTATCCGGTGTCAGGATATGCGCCTCCGTCTGAAATATGTGGATATCCCGTCCATGCTGGAAAATGATGTGGAGACAGCCATCCGCAAACGAATCGGGGATGGATGCGGCAATCTTTATGTACTTGTAAATTATACGGCGCTGTTTGGCACCAGAAATATCCTGAAGAAACTGGAGGGTGAGAAATGAAGATAACGATAGGGCATTTATATCCGGATCTTCTGAACCTTTACGGTGACAGAGGAAATATCCAGTGTCTGATGAAGCGCTGTCTCTGGAGAGGAATCGAGCAGAAACCATAGCTTATGAACTGGATGACAGAATCGATTTTTCCAAACTGGATATCGTACTTCTTGGCGGTGGCTCCGACAGAGAACAGATGCTGGTATGTGAAAGCTGAAGGAAATCCAGAAGGATTTCAAGGCGTATGTGGAAGACAATGGAGTTGTGATCGCAATCTGTGGAGGGTATCAGCTCCTTGGAAATTATTATAAGACGGATCAGGGAATGATCGAGGGTCTGAAGCTTGTAGATATGAGCACTGAGCAGGGAAAAGGCCGCCTTATTGGAAACATTGTGATGCAGAGCGATCTTTTTGATATGCCCATCGTAGGTTTTGAAAATCATGGAGGGCGTACCACCATCGGAAACAACAGATCCCTGGGAAAGGTTCTGTCAGGATACGGAAATGACGGACAATCCGGTGAGGAAGGGGTTGTATACAAAAATGTGATCGGTACGTATCTTCACGGACCGCTTCTTCCCAAGAACCCGCAGCTTGCAGATCTTCTGATCAGCCGTGCACTGGAAAAGAAATACGGTAAAAAGATCGAACTTGAGAAACTGGATGACAGCGAGGAACAGGAGGCAAACTCCTATATTTTCCATCGCTTTGTAAAAAACGAAGGATAAGAGGGCAGTATGGCAAAATCAAACAATCAGAAGGCGAAGATCCTGTACCTTGAAAAAATGCTGCGGGAAACAGGGGAGCATCGGGTAATATCTATGCAGAAGATCCTTGAGAATCTTGAGAAACAGGGAATCCGTGCAGAGCGAAAGAGCATTTATGATGATGTGGAGGTATTACGTTCTTTTGGAATGGATATCCGTTATACAAGAGAACGGCCGGGTGGGTATTATCTTGCCGGTGAGAGTGCCGGAGAGGAACAGCCGTCTGAAGAACCCGGGCTGACTGCGGAAGCTAAGGAGATTCATGAAACTAAAGATATTCATGAGACCTCTGTGGCAGGGTACCGGAAGCTTCTTGAGGCTTCAGCCGGAACCATAAAAAAAGAAATAAAACTTCTCTGTACCGGAGCTGTACAGGCGGAGGTGCGTGACTTTTTCGGCACAGATGCAGAATATAAGATGAAAGATAGCGGAGATCTGACGGTAACTGCAGAGTTTCCGGAAAATGGAAAATTCTACGGCTGGCTGACCGGGATGGGCGGCAGTGTACGTATCCTGAAACCCAAGAAATCTGCAGCCGCCTACAGAGACTATCTGAAATCACTGGCAAAGGACTATAAAGGCTTATAGGAGAGATTGATCATGAAGAAAAAACAGCAATCCTGCTTGTGGGAGCTTTTGTCTTTACAGCAGCCTTTTCCGGCTGTGGAAAAAACAAAGAGGCGACAGAGGCAGCCAATGAAAGTGTGGAGTCTGAAGACCCGGAAGGAAAAGCCAAAAACAGCAATGATGCAGAGGAAGAAGAAAAAGAAGAAGCAAAAGAAACTGCGGCAGCAGATAAGAAAGTAGGTGTGTTTCTGCCTTCATCAGCAGATGATCCCCGTTGGTCTGCTGATGGAGAAACTCTTCAGAATACACTGGAAGATGATGGATATGATGCAGAGCTATTTTGGGCAGATGAAGACAGTGATACGCAGGTATCACAGATCCAGTCCATTCTGGACGATGAAGAGCTTTCTGCACTTGTCATCGCACCTTCAGATGCTTACAGCCTGAACGATGTGCTGGAGCAGGTGTATGAGAAATCTATCCCTGTGATTTCTTACGATCAGCTGATCATGGATACAGATAAGGTCAACTATTATGTTACCTTTAATACAAGAAAAGCCGGAAAAATGGTGGGAGATTCCATCATAAAAAAAATGGATCTGGAGAAAGCCCGGGAAGAAAAGAAAACTCTGACCATTGAGTTCCTTATGGGCTCTCCGGATGATCGTGACGCACTGTTCTTTTATAATGGCGTGCTGGAGAAGCTTCAGGAATATTTCGACGACGGAACACTGGTATGTACTTCAGGAAAGCTGACCTTTGATGATACTGCAGTGATGCGTTCCGGAAGAAATACCGCAAAGAATGATATGGCGGAGATCCTTTCTCAGAATTATACAGAGGGTGCGCCGGATATTATCTGCACAGGTGCTGACGACCTTGCACTTGGGGCTGTGGATGCCCTGGAGGATGCAGGACATGTGTCTGGAGAGGATGGCTGGCCTATGATCACAGGAGGCGGCTGTGAGGCAGAAGCAGTGACCGCTGTGATCCAGGGAAAGATTGAGGATGATCTGCTGTTTGATAACCGTGTACTGGCAAATGACTGTGTGACGATGGTGGATGCTCTTCTGAAAGGGGAGAAGCCGGAGATCTCCGATTATGAGCAGTATGACAACGGGACCAAGATCGTGGGAACTGTGACCAGTGATATCCAGCTGATCGATGCAGAGAATTATCAGATGCTAGTGGATGACGGATATTATGAAGAAAAAGAGATCATGCCGGAGGCAACTGCCACACCAACGCCGACAGTGACATCGGAAGCTACGGTGACGGAAGAACCGGATATAGATGAAAATGCAACGGAAGCTGCATCGGCTTCATCGGAAAAGGAAGAAACGGAAATTTCCGGAACACCGACACCGGAGGAAACAGTAACTCCGACACCTTCAGAGAAAGCGGAAAAGGGTGCAGATGCATAGATCAGAAATGATATCATGATCTGGCTGTGATAAAAATACTCCCGGAAACAATGTATATAAGTTCAGGAGTATTTTTATGATAAATCTTATTCACGGAAAGTAAGTTTGCCATCAGCAATGGAATCAATGATAGCAAGGGATTCCAGATGGATACCCATGTCACGGATGGTCTGTCCGCCGGACTGGAAGCCTTTTTCGATAACGATTCCGGCTCCTTCAAGAGTTGCGCCGGATTTCTTAACGATGTCGATCAGACCGAGAAGTGCACAGCCATTGGCAAGAAAATCATCGATCAGGAGTACGTGATCTTCCGGTCCGAGAAATTTCTTGGAAAGGATCACATCGTAAACTTTCTTGTGGGTGAAAGACTCTACCTTGGTGGTGTACATCTCGCCGTCAAGGTTCACACTCTGTGCTTTCTTGGCAAATACAACCGGTACATGGAAATACTGTGCCGCAATACAGGCAATACCGATACCGGAAGCTCGATGGTAAGGATCTTGGTGATTGGACAGTGGTCAAAACGTTTCTTGAATTCTTTGCCGACCTCGTTGATCAGGTCAATATCCATCTGATGATTCAGGAAGCTGTCCACTTTTAAAATATTTCCTTCTTTTACTACGCCGTCTGTCAGAATTCTGTCTTTTAAAAGCTGCATGAAATTTATCTCCTTTGATTTATCACATTAATATATGTTTACTGCCCACGGACAGAGCAGTAATATTTTTAATATGTATCATACGACAATATTTGCGTGAGTGCAATTATTTTTGACAAAAAAACATAAAATTATTATAATGGATAGGATGACTAAGAAAGGAACAGGCACAGATGAAAGAGTACGAAGTAATCTGGGAAATTTTTAACAAATGTCCGAGAAATCAGATGCGTGATGTATTTGTGGAAGAAGTGGAGATTGCAGATCCGGAAGCGTATGTGAAACAGAAATTTCAGGGGAAGGATGTCTCCTACGAGAAGACAGTAATGGAAGACGGAACCATCATTTTTGACATTCAGACATCTATGATCCGGCAGCGCTGTTCTTTCACGGAGATCTGAAGGAGGAAATACACATGAAAGAAACACATGTGCACGTTCTCGAGGATGGAACCGTTCTTGAACATACCCACGGGGAACAGGAACATGTGCATACTCACGATGGCACACATCCTCATCATCACAGCCACGCACAGACCAAGCCGTACTCAACAGACTTTCCAGGGCCATCGGCATATGGAATCCATTAAGCGTATGGTGGAGGAAGGACGTGACTGCAGCGAAGTGCTGATCCAGCTGTCAGCCGTAAAATCTGCGATCAATAATACAGGCAAGATCATCCTGCAGGATCATATAGAACACTGCATCGTGGATGCAGTGGAGCATGGAGACAGGGATGCTATCAAGGAACTGGAAAAAGCGATCGACAGATTTATGAAGTAAGGTAAGGAGTTCATGAGAGCTCATGAATGAGAAAAATACACGGACAGAGAGCCAGTTCTGTCTGTGTAAATACAAAGAATGAGAGGAATCTATTATGGCAAAAGAGTGTAGCAATACATCCTGCAACAAATCAAGCTGTGAAGGCTGCGGACAGAAACAGCCCCAGAGCCTCATGGCAGAACCAAACGTTTTTTCTGACGTAAAACATGTGATCGGAGTTGTCAGCGGAAAGGGAGGCGTGGGTAAATCCTTCGTAACAGGCTCCCTGGCAAACCTGATGGCTTCCAAGGGATATAAAGTGGGCATTATGGATGCTGATATCACCGGTCCGTCCATCCCGAAGATGTATGGCATCAAGGCAATGCACAGGGCAGTGACAATGGAATCTATCCGATGCCAACTGCAAACGGAATCGAGGTTATGTCTGTAAACCTTCTTCTCCCGGATGAGGAGACACCGGTGATTTGGAGAGGTCCGGTCCTTGCAAATATGGTAAAACAGTTCTGGAGTGATGTGATCTGGGGTGAATTGGATTATCTCTTTGTAGATATGCCGCCAGGAACCGGAGATGTTCCGCTGACAGTATTCCAGTCCCTGCCGATCGAGGGTGTCGTGATCGTTACTTCTCCGCAGGATCTGGTCCGCATGATCGTCAAGAAGGCCTATAACATGGCTGATATGATGAAGGTTCCGGTCCTTGGGATCGTGGAGAACTATAGCTATGTGAAATGTCCGGACTGCGGAAAAGAGATCAAGGTCTTTGGCGAGAGCCATATCGATGAGATCGCTGCAGAACTGAAGGTTCCGGTCCTGGGCAAGATGCCGATTGACGTGAAGCTTGCAGAGCTTGCAGACAGCGGTCTGTTCAGTAAGATCGAGAATGAGTATATCACTGCGGCAGCAGACGTGATGCCGAAGGCTGAAGCGTAAGTAATAAGAATAATATCTGACCGATATCAATAACAGAAAAGACCACCGGAATTGAGTAAATAAGGATCGTAATAACCTTATGGCAGATTCCGGTGGCTTTTTTACTGAATCAGGGAAGTATCCTGCTTCGATCGCGAAAAGCAGTAAGCGGCAGGAACTTGATCGTATCAGATCTGGGAAAAATATTTAAGAAAGCACTGGGCAGCCTGGGAAAGCTGCAGTGCTTCATGATGAGCGATCACGGCACTTCTTGCGGGCAGAGGTGTTTTCAGATGGACAGGTTCCAGACCCGGACGGTTGCGGAGCATATAATCCGGGATACAGGCAATACCAAGTCCGATCTCTGCAAGATCGATCAGCAGATCGTTGCTGTTCAGTTCAACCTCAGGCAGCAGCTTCAGTCCCTGGGCTGCAAACACCTGATGAAGATATTCGCTGGTGGTACTCTTTGGAGCGAGCATCAGGATGGGATAATCCAGAAGATTTTCCATGGAAAGAGGCGATTTGCCCATGGTGAAATAGTCCGGATTTGCCACGAAGATATCCCGGAATTCCAGCACAGTCTGAAGCTTGGTGTGGGCTGAAAGCCGGGAATTCGGGTAGTTGGTGACGATCAGCTCAGCCTGGCCGTTTTCCAGAAGCTCCGCACATCCGATGGAGGTACTGTTGATGATCTTGATCCGTACCTCCGGATGATCTTGTGGAAACGGCGGAGATAGGGGATGAGAAAATAGCGGCACAGAGTATCGCTGGCACCGATCCGCAGCTGACCGGTAAGATTTCCTTCTCCGGAAAGGACAGCCTCTCCCTCGTTTAGCATGGAAAGGGCCGGCTTTACATGCTGGAGAAGAAGCTCTCCCTCCGGAGTCAGGATGACCCGTTTGGTACTGCGCACAAACAGAGTATTGGCCCATGCTTTTTTTTCAAGGTTTTGACGGCCTGGCTTACTGCAGACTGTGAGATAAAAAGCTGTCTGGAAGCCTCTGAAAAGCTCAGCGTCTGGCCACGTAATAAAACACTTTGTAAAGTTCAAGATTGATATCCATATGTGAAAAATCCTCCGCTTATAAATGATATAAGATATATTAATTTTACTAATGATATTTCCTATGATACTATATTTTCAGCAGAAAAGAAAGACTGAAATGCTTTCTGCACGTTTACCATCCTTATTATCGGATATAGAGAAAGGAGCCTTCTATGAGCAACGTAAGACGTGTGTATGTAGAAAAGAAACCTGCCTTTGCAGTAAAAGCAAAGGAACTGAAACATGAGATCAAACATTATCTTGGTATCAGCACTGTGACAGCAGTCCGTGAGCTGATCCGTTATGACGTGGAGAATATCTCCGATGAAGTATTTGAGAAAGCCTGCAAGACCGTATTTGCAGAGCCGCCGGTAGATGATCTGTATCTTGAAAAATTTGATGTGGCAGAGGGCGCACGTGTATTTTCCGTAGAATTCCTTCCCGGACAGTTTGACCAGAGAGCCGATTCTGCAGTGCAGTGTGTACAGTTCCTGGATGAGAATGCAGCACCGATCATCCGTTCAGCAACTACTTATGTAATCGAAGGAAACGTTACAGATGCAGAGTTTGAGGCGATCAAACATCACTGCATCAACCCTGTGGATTCCCGTGAGACAGGTCTTGAGAAGCCAGAAACACTGGTAACAGTATTCCCGGATCCTGAGGATGTGAAGATTTTTGACGGATTCAAGGATATGGCTGAGGCTGATCTGAAGGAGCTGTACTCTTCTCTGAACCTCGCCATGACATTTAAGGACTTCCAGCATATCCAGAATTATTTCAGAAATGAAGAGAAACGCGATCCTTCCATGACAGAGATCCGTGTTCTGGATACCTATTGGTCTGATCATTGCCGTCATACTACTTTCTCCACAGAGCTTACCAGCGTGAAGTTTGACGAAGGTGATTATAAGACTCCTATTGAAAAAACATACAAAGAATATCTGGATGCCCATAAGGATATGTACAAGGGCCGTGATGATAAGTTTGTCTGCCTGATGGATCTTGCACTTATGGCAATGAAGAAACTGAAAGCAGAAGGCAAGCTTGCAGACCAGGAAGAGTCTGATGAGATCAATGCCTGCAGTATCGTGGTACCGGTGGACGTGGACGGGAAAGAAGAAGAGTGCTGATCAACTTCAAGAACGAGACACACAACCATCCGACGGAGATCGAGCCTTTTGGTGGTGCGGCAACCTGCTTGGCGGAGCATCCGTGATCCGCTTTCCGGACGTACCTATGTATACCAGGCAATGCGTGTGACAGGTGCAGCAGATCCTACCGTATCCGTAAAGGAAACTCTGAAGGGTAAACTTCCGCAGAAGAAGCTTGTCCGCAGCGCAGCCCACGGCTACAGCTCCTACGGAAACCAGATCGGTCTTGCAACCGGTGCTGTAAAAGAAATCTATCATCCGGACTACGTTGCAAAACGTATGGAGATCGGTGCGGTTATGGGTGCGGCTCCGAGACGTGCGGTTATCCGTGAAAATTCCGACCCTGGAGATATCATCATCCTTCTTGGCGGACGTACCGGCCGTGACGGTATCGGCGGTGCAACCGGTTCCTCCAAGGTCCACACAGAGGCTTCCATCGAGGTCTGCGGCGCTGAGGTGCAGAAAGGTAACGCGCCTACCGAGCGTAAGATCCAGAGAATGTTCCGCAGAGAGGAAGTCAGCCATATCATCAAGAAATGTAACGACTTCGGCGCAGGCGGTGTTTCCGTTGCCATCGGCGAGCTGGCACCGGGACTTCAGATCGACCTCGACAAGGTTCCGAAAAAATACGCAGGTCTTGACGGCACTGAGATCGCCATCTCTGAGTCTCAGGAGCGTATGGCTGTTGTAGTTGACCCGAAAGATGTGGATACTTTCCTGAAATTTGCAAATGAAGAGAATCTCGAGGCAATTCCGGTTGCAGTTGTAACGGAGGAGCCACGCCTTGTCCTTAACTGGAGAGGAAAAGAGATCGTAAATATCTCCCGTGCATTCCTGGATACCAACGGTGCACATCAGGAGACCTCCGTTGAGGTTGAGATCCCGTCAAAGGACGGAAATCTTTTCGAGGAACGTCCGGATGTAACAGATGTAAAGAAAAAATGGATGGATACTCTTGCTGACCTGAATGTATGCTCACAGAAGGGCCTTGTGGAGATGTTTGACGGCTCCATCGGCGCAGGCAGTGTATTTATGCCTCACGGTGGTAAATATCAGCTGACAGAGACACAGTCCATGGTTGCAAAGGTTCCGGTACAGAACGGAAAAACAGAGACTGTTACCATGATGAGCTACGGCTTTGATCCATACCTTTCCTCATGGAGTCCGTATCATGGAGCTGCCTACGCAGTAACCGAGTCCGTTGCCAAGATCGTTGCAACCGGTGGTGACTATAAGAAGATCCGTTTCACCTTCCAGGAATACTTCCGTCGTATGACAGAAGATCCTAAGAGATGGAGCCAGCCGTTCTCCGCACTGCTTGGCGCTTATGCGGCACAGATCGGATTCGGCCTTCCTTCCATCGGCGGTAAGGACAGTATGTCCGGAACCTTCAATGATATTGATGTTCCTCCGACACTGGTGTCCTTCGCAGTGGATGTTGCAAAGGTAAAAGATGTGATCACACCGGAGCTCAAAAAAGCAGGAAGCAAGCTGGTATGGCTCCGTGCACCGAAGGATTCCTATGATCTTCCGGATTACCCGGCTCTTATGGAGCAGTATGATAAATTACACCAGGATATCCAGGCAGGCCGTGTGATCTCCGCATATGCACTTGACCGTCATGGAATCGCTGCTGCAGTCAGCAAGATGGCCTTTGGTAACGGCATGGGTGTAAAGATCGAGCATAACCTTGATCCAAGAGATTTCTTTGCTCCGGCATTCGGCGATATCATCTGTGAGGTTCCGGATGGAAAGTCGGTGAGCTTGCCATTACCTATACTGTGATCGGTGAGGTTACGGATAATGCGAAGTTCACCTACGGTGATACAGAGATCACTCTGAAAGAGGCGCTTTCCACATGGGAAGGAACTCTGGAGAATGTATTTAAAACAGCAGCAGGAACCGAGGACGTCAAGGCAGATGACGGTTCCCTTTACAAAGCAGACAGCATCTATGTATGCAAACATAAGGTTGCAAAACCGCGTGTATTTATTCCGGTATTCCCTGGAACAAACTGCGAGTATGACAGCACCCGTGCATTTGAGAGAGCAGGCGCTGAGGTAGACGTAAAGGTATTCAAGAACCTTACAGCAGAAGATATCCATGATTCTGTAGAGCTCTTTGAGAAAGCCATCGATCAGGCACAGATGATCATGTTCCCGGGCGGCTTCTCAGCCGGAGATGAGCCGGATGGATCCGCGAAATTCTTTGCTACCGCGTTCCAGAACGAGAAGATCAAGGAGGCAGTTATGAAGCTCCTCAATGAGCGTGACGGTCTTGCTCTTGGTATCTGCAACGGATTCCAGGCACTGATCAAACTGGGACTGGTACCGTACGGTGAGATCTGCGGACAGAAAGAGGATTCTCCGACACTGACCTACAACACCATCGGACGCCACGTATCCAAGATGGTTTACACCAAGGTTGTCAGCAACAAGTCTCCATGGCTTCAGAAAGCACAGCTTGGCGGTGTATACTGTAATCCGGCTTCTCATGGTGAGGGACGTTTTGTCGCAAACGATGAGTGGCTGAAGAAACTCAAGGAAAACGGACAGATCGCAACAGAGTATGTACCGGTAGATGAGACAGGATATGAGGGTGAGTTTAACGTAAACGGCTCTTATATGAACATCGAGGGTATCACAAGCCCGGATGGACGTGTTCTCGGAAAGATGGCACACAGTGAGCGTCGTGATGCAGGCGTGGCTGTCAATATCTACGGAGAGCAGGATATCAAGATTTTTGAATCTGGTGTTGAGTACTTCAGATAATACCAGGGGGAAAAGGTCAAAAAGTCGTTCGTGCTTGCACGATAAGACTTTTGAACTTGGACCCCGCCAAACATGAGGAAGTAGCAATTTACGTAGTAAATTAGCGGATTCCGATGTTTGAGGATTGCGTGAGCTGCGTGCAGCGGAGCAATCCGGGAGTATCAAGTTATGGGCAATACTTTGCCATAACATCCTTACAGTGGCAGGGGATTTCAGACCTCCCTGCCACTGTAAAAATACAAAAAA
>ENA-OQLB01000450-OQLB01000450.1-human-gut-metagenome-genome-assembly--contig:-NODE-450-length-23519-cov-1.738714_pt1 | contig 23519 bp, 30 predicted proteins | sample MGYA00242656_ERZ504813 | MGnify/ENA primary metagenome ERZ504813 (study PRJEB26092, sample SAMD00036388) | human gut metagenome | host: Homo sapiens | study: EMG produced TPA metagenomics assembly of... | reverse complement strand
TCCTTTTGTCCCTTCATCAGCTTTAAATATCCCAATATCACAGTCAACGGGGTACGCAGATCATGACTGATATTCTCAATCTCTGACTGAAATGCCCGCTCTCGCTTTTCATACTCCTGACGCTCTGTTCGAATCTGTTCCAATGCCTGATTGACAGATTGCGCCATATTTTCCAGCTCTTTATCCGGCATCGCCATGTGAAGGATCTGATTCTGCTGTATATCTTTCAGAATATCCTGAAACTCCCGATTTGCCTCTTTCATTGCTTTTTTTTAATAAGAAAAAACGAGTGGCAAAGTAAACTGCGATCACGATTGCAACGCTAAATAATACCCATAGCACATCTATTCCTCCATCGCTTCTGAACTTACTGTGATCACTCTCATTCGTTCGCCAAATTCCTCATCTGTCATTTTCCCCGCTGCAAATTCTGCCATTGCCAGATACATTTTTTCCCTTTTTGTATGTGGTCCGCTGATGCATCGCTCCAACAATTCCATCTCATTTTCTATCGGCTTTAGCACATGCTCTCTTTTAACAAATGCTTCATAATAGCGCACACCAAATCTTCTCTGCGAAACCGCATCCATATGAATTCCATCCGGATTGGGAGTCAGACCTTCTGCAGTCACAAAGCAGCTATTCTCCTGTTCTCTCGCAAACTTTAACAACTGTTCATTCACAAGTTCATATTCTGTACAATTCAGACCAAATCCGTTCTTTCCTAAAAAATCCCCTAATCCACCAATAATCAAAGGAACTTCGAATGCGTTTAATTCTTTTCGGAGTGACTCAATAATCACCTGTAATTTTTTATAATACGTCTGATAACCACCTCCGTAACTGTCACTTTCGCCCTGATGCCACAAGATACCGATCAGTTCACTGTCCTGCATCGCAAATCCAGCCTGTATCACTGCATTCTTGAACAGATTTTTGTCCACTGCCCAATCATCCAGTGAACTTCCCCCTTCCGCACATGGAATCAGCCCGATCTGTTCTCCCTCATGCTCCATACACCACATCGCAGCAAAGGAACCCGCAAGCCCGATCCTGCATTCGGACGGTCATAGTTGATGGGTTCCGCCATCATCTGCCATCCTGCATTGCGAAGCATTAGGATTCTTTCATTACAGATCATCGGTACTTCATTTATAAATCCTCTTCCTGCCATATTTGACTGACCGATCATTAAAATAGATTTCATGATTTTCTCTTTCCCTCCTTCGTAAATATCTGATGTAATTTGATCTCTCTCATCCCTTTCTCGCTCAAATTAGAATTGTCTATTGTTTTATCACAAAAGACTTGTTATCAATTGCCCGCATTGTGGCCAGGATACCATCCAAATGATCGTACTCATGCTGAATCAGTTCAGACATATCGTCTTCCAGATACATTTCCTGTTCTTTCCAGTTCTCGTCCAGATAGTGTAAAATACAGCGGCGATAGCGTCTGACCCGAACCAGAAGATTTGGAAATGACATACAATCATCCATCAGCTCCATCATTTCATTACCCACAAATTCTAACCGGGGATTGATAATGACATAAGGCTGATCTGTCAAAATACAAATCAGCCGCTTCTGTACCCCAATCTGTGGTGCCGCAATTGCCCGTCCAAACCCATAATCTCGTCGGATACCTCTGATACAATCAAACATATCCGTAAAAACAGAGCGCAGTTCTTCTAATTCCTCACGTTTCACCTCCTCTGAAATCTCATACAATCTGGGATTGCCAAGCAATAAAATATCTCGTTCCATGTTTTCATTCTCCTTTTATACCTCTTTTTTCCGCAGCATTACAATTCCTGCCACTATCGCAAGCACTGTTCCCACGATTCCCACAATCACACATTTTGTCATTCCCTGGGAAGTCTTCCACAGCACTTCACAATGAGACATATTGACCTTGGCTCCAAACTGAAACAGATTCGCAGGCAGAAGCTGTGCAAAATCCCACAAAAATTCTATGCCCATTGTCCCAGTAAAACCATTCCAGCCAACAGTAACACTCTCGGTATCGCATATACAATTACTGCCCACAGCATTGCTGCCATCACCTCATTTTTGAAATATGCCAGAAGTGCGATCCCCAGGATCATAGATGCAACTGCTGTTCCATACACTGCCGGAATCTCGGTTAAAATAATTTTCAGGCTTGTCGGTCCCGTATGCTCTAACAAGAACCATGCACTTCCTATATAGGCAGTCAATACCAGCGCCATTATAACCGTTGCCGTCAAAACTGCAGTTATGCATTTCCCCAAAAACAGCTTTTCTCTGGAAATCCCAAACGCCACTGCATTTTTCATATTTCCGTTTTTATGTTCCTCCTCATACAAAACTGCTGCAACAATCAGCCCTGCATAAGTAAAAAGCATCGGACTTCCTGCCAGAAAACTGAATGAAAAAGAAGTAATATCATAGGGAAAATCCTGCGTTGTACTACTGGCCACACCTGTCACATACAAAATAATATGAAACAACACCGGCAATACTGCCATAATTCCTGTCATCACATAAGTCGAGCGGCTGTGCATCACTCTGTAGCATTCACTTTTTATATAATTTAACATCCCTGATTCCCCCCTTCTTCAGATTCATGTAATACGCTTCCAAAGATGCCTGTTTTCTGGTCAGCTCCCGGATAAAAATTCCATGTTCTGCTGCAAGCCTGCTGTAGACTTCAATATCCTGTTTTGGATTTACAATTACGAGTTACCTCATCCGAAAGTACTTTGTATCCTTCTCCTGATACTGTTCTTCCAGAAATACGGCATACTGCTGCACGTCTGACACTGTAATCTCCACAGAATCCGTACATCGTTCATGCAGGGTTTCCGCAGTGATCTGTTCCAGTAATCTTCCCTTACTTAAAAAGCCATATACCGTTGCCAGCTGCTGCAGTTCTGTCAGAATATGACTGGAAAGCAGAATCGTGATCTTCTTTTCTTCGTTCAGACGCTTTAAAAGCTGTCTGAATTCTACAATCCCACTGGGTCCAGTCCGTTGATCGGTTCATCTAAGATCAACAGCTCCGGCTCTCCGAGCATCGCCATCGCCAGTCCCAGTCTTTGTTTCATTCCCATGGAAAGAGTCTTGCACCGGCACTTTCTTTTTTCCCAGATGCCCGTCATGCGAAGCATCTCTTCTACTTTTTCTTTTCCCGGAACTCCCTTCTGGATCCGATAATATTCCATATTATTTTCCACTGTCAGGTTTCCGAAAAAAGCCCGGCTGTTCGATCATCACTCCACTGCGCCGTCTCGCCCTTTGCAGTTCCTTCTCTCCCTGTTCTCCCAACAGCCTGATCTCTCCTGTGGATGCCGCACTATGCCCTGCCAGAAGCTTCAAAAGTGTTGACTTTCCGGCTCCGTTATCCCCGATCAGCCCGTAAATATCTCCTCGCTTTACGCAGATATCCACATGATCGAGTGCCAGGACTTTTCCATATGTCTTTGTAATCTGTGTTGTTTCTATGACTCGTTCTCTCAACTTTCCTTCTCCTTTTTGTGTTTCTCTGTTTCCATTCGTAGTATACCGTTTTCTGTTTTAAGGAGTCCTCAAGAAAGTTTAAAGAAACTATAAAGATTACTCCAGCTTAAACCCGATTCCCCAGACTGTTTTAATATAAGATTCTTCTTTGTCTGCCTTCTGGATCTTTTTGCGCAGATTGCTGACATGCACATTGACCGTATTGTCTTCCCCATAGTACCCGCCTTTCCAGACCTGCTCATAGAGATGTTCTCTGGAATATACCTTCTGTGGATTCTGGATCAGCAAATACAAAATATCATATTCATGCATGGTCAGTGGAAGCTCAATGCCTGATACTTCAACTTTTCGGGATTGTGGATATAAGCTCAGATTTTTGTATCGGAAAACCTCCTGTTCTGCTTCCATATTCTGTGCTTCTTTTGTATAACGCCGCATGGCAGCTTCTACTCTTGCAATTACTTCCTCTGGATCAAATGGTTTTGTAATATAATCATCAGCGCCAAGCCTAAGAAGCTTCACCTTGTCCTGCACTGACACTTTCGCTGATAAGATCAGCACGGCATCTCTTTTTCTGTTTCTGTCGGATCTGATCCAACAACCGCTTCTCCTGTCATCCCCGGAAGCATCAGATCAACAGCACACAGTCCGGTAATTCCCGTTCCATACAAAACAATGCCTCTGTTCCGGAAAATACCTGTCTCACCTGATATCCTGCCCCTTCCATAATTTTGACCAGCAGACCACTGATATCCGCATCATCCTCTACGATCAATATCTTCTGTCGTTCCATAAACTCCTCCATATTGTACACTTTTTCCACATTGTATCATTTTCGCAGTGTTCTTTCAATTTCTGTTTCTGCACAACAAAAAGAGCCATTGCTCCATTTCACAATGACCCTTGTTATGATACTCTGAACTTCCTATCCAAACTCTCTGCTTCTTGACACGCTTGGCACTTTCTTTTTCTCTGTCGCATACACAAACTGATACAGTGTATATGCCATCAGCACAGCTCCCATCACATCAATGACGGAGTGCTGTTTTAAAAACATCGTCGCAAGGATGATCAGTCCTGCTAAAATATAGGCTCCGTTGCTGATCACCGGATGCTTCTTCAGCTGCTCACTCTGTGCGATTGCAATACATGCAGCCAGAGAATTGAACACATGAAGACTCGGAAATACATTCGTCGGGGTATCTGCCAGATACAACATCCTGACCATATCTGTAAATATATTATCCCGTGGAAATACGACCGGTCTTAATGTCAGTCCGTTCGGAAATACTGTAGAAATCAAAAGAAAAATCGTCATTCCGATAAAACTGAGCTTCGCCAGCTTATAAAACCCTTCTACATCTGTAAAGAAAAAATAGAGGAATACCGCAGCAATAAAGACAAACCAGAGCAGATACGGCACAATAAAATACTCAACAAACGGAATCTTATCATCCAGTACGGAGTGGATCACATGATACTCCGACTCTGCTGTAATATGCTTTTCCAGATACATGAACCACGGCATATAGATAAACGCATACAGGAATACCCATGCATGTTTATATTTTTTTATAAAAATTTTTCAATGCACTGCTCCTGCTCATTCTGACCGCTCCCTTAATTTGTAAAACATAATTCTTTTTAACTGCCCCGATTATAGCACGATTTTTTTTAATCAACAAGGCGATTCATAAAACCTTAACAAATCTTTTGATTTTCTTTCTATTTCTTCTAATTTTTTTCGAAAATATACATATCAAATCTGCTCTTTGCACGCTGAAGCATCTCTTCTCCATGCAGTGTCCATGCCGCAATCGGTACATGAAAAATATGTTTTTGCATCCACAGACTCAGGTTTTTGCTGTCCTCCATTTTATAAGAGATGAAATCCGGTCTGCAGATACAGTTGCTCAATAAATATTTTACGCAGAATCTGAAAAAATAATGCGGTGTCTTTTCACTTTTTTACAAGATCGGAAGACAACTGCCCCCGTAAAATCTGCTTTTGATTCTTTCTCATCCACTGCAGTACCAGGCTGTTAAATGACTGAACCAGGAACGTTCCCTTGTAATCTTCCATCGTCTTTGCCAGACAACGGCAGATTTCCATATCTTCTGTCAGTAGCTTTACCTCGATCAGGATCGGAACTTTCCCCTGCACAAGATGCAGAACATCCTCAAGCAGCGGAATTGGCTCTGCAGTCTCCAGAAGCCGGAGTTTTTTCAGCTCTTCCCATGTCTTCTCCTCTATTGTTCCGGAGACTTTGCACATCCGCTTCAGAGAATCATCATGAAATACTGCTATCTTCTTATCTTTTGTCAAATGTACATCCAGCTCAATTCCTTTGTTTGCCCGTATTGCTTCCCGAAAAGCCGCCATCGAATTTTCCGGAATTCCGCTCTTTTTATCATGCAGCCCTCTGTGTGCCCACTGTGTTCCTCTGAATTTCCAGATCTCCCGTTTTCTTTCCATTCCCGGGAAAATCATATAAAAATACGCGCCAATTACGATCAGGATACATCCTGTCAGATATCTCCACATATTCCTCGCACTCCTTTATGATGTGATCACCCGCACCTGCTGCGGCAGTATATGCATCCGGATTTCTTTTTTCAAAAATACTGCCTCTCCGTCCGTGTGCACCGCTCTTGCCTGAGAAAACCGGATTTTTACTTCTTCGCACCGGAAAATGGAAATGCCTTTATGTCCTACATGCTTTCCCTGAAATGCCAGAAGCAGTGTTCTGATCACCTGCCATCTTTTCAGACCGGATACTACGATCACATCCAGTTTTCTGTCTCCCGGATCCGCCTCCGGACAGAATTTAAATCCACCGCCTTCATACGGCTGATTCTGGACTGCCACAAAATAGGTATCTACGAATACCTGTGTCTCTCCTTTGTCCAGTTCGACCTCCGCCCGCACGGAATCATCTTTGATCAATCTGTCGATTGCGATTCCTGCATAAGTCAGCTTTCCAAGTCTGATCTTATTCAGCGCCGCCTTCAACTTCGAAACACTTGCCTGATGACAAATGATCGCATCAAATCCGATTCCCGCACTGACTGCAAACCGTCTGCTTTTCTCTCCATAATCTACGACACCGATATCCATCTTCTGTATTGCCTGCGGATGCAGAACAAGATGAAGTGCTTTGACGGGATCTTTTGGAATCTTCATTCCTCTTGCAAAATCATTACTGGATCCAGTCGGAATATATCCCAGGATCACATTTTCAAAATTTTGTATTCCGTTTTAACACTTCATTTACCGTTCCGTCTCCACCCAGAACGACCAGAGTCTTTTCCTCCTGGTCAGCCGTAAGCATCGCTGCGATCGCTGTCGCATTTTTTCTCCGTTCCGTCAGATAAATCTCATATTTTATCTGACTCTTTTCTAATTCTTTTTGTACCTCTTCCCAGATTGCCCTTCCTCTTTGGGAGCGGGAATTTGGATTTATAATAAAACAACATCTCATTCCAGAAACCTCCGGATCTAATCTAATGTACTGTCCAGATATTTTCCGAGCGAACGTACCATATTTCCCTCAAAATCTGCTTCTCCATTTCGCAGACACCATTCAAACACATTTCCGATCACGATCATACGAATGTCCGTGGTAAATGCCTCGATTTCCACGTTCATCTGAATCCTTCCTTCTTTTATGGCTTTTTCCACATAGTTCTGTACCGTCACGATCGGATACGGACGCTCCGTCCGGCTGACCGGATTGAGCGCCTGATTCTTCGTATCATAGTATCCTGCCATAAACTCAACACCCAGTTCCTTGCAATAAGAAACATAATTTAAATATACCTGGATGATCGTTCTTTTTGCATCCTCTGCATTTTCCGGCAGATCCAGAAGATCCGGTTGATGCTCGGCTGATCTTCGATATAATAAGACAAAAGATCATCCTTTGTTTTGAAATGGTGATAAAAGCTGCCGTTGGACACACCGGCCTCTTCACATATATTTTTAATTGATAATGTCTCATATCCACTGCGCTGCAGAATCCGCTTTGCCGCCTTGAAAATCTTTGCCTTTGTTTCCATGGACTTTTTCTGCTGCTTGGATAATCCTGTTGTTTCTTCCATGATAATCACTCCTTATTCGCACCCAAGTATATCACAAATCGAAAAGTCATTCAAGAAAACAGAGCACACTCTAATCTATTTTTGTTTCCACACACAATATGCCTCAAACGCAGATGGAATCGAATACTTTTCCTTTAATACTTCTTCTTTTGCAAAATCATTTCCTTGCTGCAGTTTTTCTCCAGCTCATCCACCTGGATCTCATACCCTTTCATTTGCCATTCTACATGACTGAAAATATGCTTCGCAGCCGGAAGTTTTTTTGATACGGATCGGAGAAAGCCCGATGGACTTGCTGTACTCGATCACTTCTTGTTGACTCAGCCAGCCTTCCAGATTCGGCAGTTCGTATAATCCCGCGAGAAGTCCTTTGTCCGGACGTTTCTGAATTGCCAGAGTATCACTGTCATGAAATACAAGTACCGTCCTCTTTTCGATTTTTCTTCCCTTTGCTTTTGTTTTGACCGGAAGCTCCATTGCGATTCCTTCTTTTCTGGCACGGCAGATCTCTGCTGCCGGACAGATCTCGCACTTTGGCTCTCCGTTTGGCACACATACGATCGCACCAAGCTCGATCAATCCCTGATTAAAGTCTCCCGGACAATCTTTTGGAATCACTTCCTCCAGTGCCGTCTCTATCGCCGTACGGACTTTGGCTTTCATAATATCTTCTCTGCTTGCCAGAATCCGGGACACCACACGCAGCACATTTCCATCCACCGCCGGTTTGGTATTCCAAACGCAAAAGATCCGATAGCTCCCGCCGTATAATTTCCAATTCCTGTCAGTGCATGGATTTCTTCATATGATTCCGGAAACTGACCGCCATACTGCTCAACCATCTGGATCGCAGCTTTCTGCATATTGCGGACCCGGTTGTAATATCCAAGCCCTTCCCACAGCTTCATCAGCCGGTCCTCTTTTGCATTGGCCAGATCCGTGATCGTCGGAAGTTCCTTTAAAAACCGGTCATAGTACGGCTTCACTGCTTCCACCCTAGTCTGCTGCAGCATAATCTCAGACACCCACACTCGGTACGGCGTCACATCATGCCTCCACGGCAGATCCCGCTTATTTTCACGATACCAGGCTACAATCGGATCTACGGTTTCCCACAAAATCGGTTTCTCTAATACAACCGGAACTTCTTCATCGATTTTGATCGAATCTTCTGTCACCTGACAGTCATACGCCAGAATCTTTACCCCTGCTGCTTTTGCTTTTTTCAGTACTTCACCAAATTCCGGCTGTGTATCCATATTCGGTGTAAAATAGCGGACGCCTTTCATCTGGATCACCAGAAATACATAAGCATCGTATCCTCCTTTTTTGCACGGATCAGTTCTTCCATATGCTTTACTGCCCGCTCACTCGGCGCATCCGGAAAACGCACAACACCATCCTCTTCCAGGGTCACTCCCTTGACCTCGATAAACGCTTTCTTTTCTCCCGACTCCACATAAAAATCAAATCGGGAGTTGCCGTATGTTGTCTCCGGGCGAACCGTCACCGGTTCAAGAAACAAATTGCCTGCACGCAGCCATTCTTCCACGACTTTGTTTGGAATCTGGGAATCCATATTGATCAGACGATTTCCTTTTCTCACCCCGATCAGATCCCATTTTGTCTTTCGCTCCGGGTTGTCACTCTCCTGCACAAAAATCTCTGCTTCGGGCACAAGAAGTTCCGCGCACCTGCCTGTATTCTTCACGTGGATCGTCTCTTGTTTTCCTGCAATCCTGGCATACGCAATAAAACGGTTCGGCCGTTCCAGAAATGTCGCCCGCTCTATTCTCTCATATTTCATAATCATCTTTCTCCTGTTTTGCCGGGCATCTCTCCCAGCCTGACTTTTTCAAGCTGCCTTGCGTCTTCCTTTGTCAGATAATCAAACAGATAGTTTCTGTCATTTTCTGCTTTTCCAAGATGTTCTCTTCGAATTTCCAAAAGCGCAAGCTCCACTTCCTCTTTCAATCCCAAAGCAGACATACGCGCTGCGCCGTGCCCCAGAATGATCACCTGTTCCAGCGCATCTGATGTAGCAACTGTCACATGATGATTTCTTCCGATCCTGCGGACTGTCTTTTCAATATACTGATCCGCAGTCTCGGCCTCTTTTGTATATACCACATGAATGTTGTGATATTTCATCACAGATCCCGGACCGCCTTCTACCTTGTAGGCATCAAAAACCAGGATCAATGTACATTTTTATATCCCTGATAATTACACAGCACGTCCATCAGCTTGTCTCGGGCACTTTTCAAATCTGACTTTGCCAGCTCTTTTAACTCTTCCCATGCAAAAATAATATTGTATCCATCTACAAGGAGATATTCTTCCTTTTTTTCTTCTTTGCGTGATGTCCACTTATCATCGCTGCCGGCTGTGCTTTTGCCCTTACCATTACGGGTGTCCGGTTCTTTTTCACCGGATCCGGTGTTCTTGCGTAAATCGCATCCAGTTCTTCCCGGGTCAGTTCGATCTGGGAAGAAGTACTGCGTGTCTGACGCACCACCGGGCGCTTCTTCTCTTCGGAAACCTCATTGCTCTCCAGCGTGTTTTCCAGATGCATATACGCTTCCACTTCATCCCAGTTCACTACAAATCCGGCTCCATGCGCGCAGAACACCGAGCCTGTCGGATTTTCCAGATCTGCCTCAGGGTCATATCCGATTTCTTCCACGATAGGCTCCTGATCCGGACATTTTTCATAGCCTTTTAACCGACAGGACATCCGTCCTCTCCCTCCGGTATACGAAGTGAGCTCTGTCTGATATCCGCGCATCTGAGACACCGGGGCACACCCTTTAAAATGGAGATTTCCCCGTCTGCGACAGGCGGCTCAAATGTCCCGCTTCTTTTCTGGATATCCATCATAGCCCGTCCCACGTGCTCTGGAAGGAGCTCCATCTCGAACTCATAATACGGCTCCAGAAGGACACTCTTTGCTTTTCTAAGCCCCTGACGCACTGCACGATAGGTCGCCTGTCTGAAATCTCCGCCTTCTGTATGTTTCTGATGAGCACGACCGGATACCAGTGTAATCTTCATATCTGTGACCGCCGATCCGGTCAGTACCCCTTTATGCTCTTTTTCTTCCAGATGAGTAAGAATCAGACGCTGCCAGTTGCGGGTGAGAATATCTTCACTGCAGTCTGTAAAAAACTGCAAACCGCTCCCACGCTCTCCCGGCTCCAGTAAAAGATGTACCTCCGCATAATGACGCAGAGGTTCAAAGTGTCCGACCCCTTCGACAGGATCCTCAATCGTCTCTTTATAGACCACTTTCCCTGTTCCAAATTCCACACGTACTTTAAACCGATCCCAGATAATGCTTTTCAGAATTTCGATCTGCACTTCTCCCATCAGCTGCGCATGGATCTCACAAAGCCGCTCTTCCCATACAATATGAAGCTCGGGCTCTTCCTCTTCCAGCTCTTTTAGATTGAGAAGCATCTTGTGTATATCACAATCCGGCGGCAATTCAATCCGATAATTCAGGACCGGTTCTAAAATCGGCATATCAGACTCCGACTCTGCTCCCAGCCCCTGTCCCGGATACGTATCAGAAAGCCCGGTAACTGCACAGACTTCCCCTGCATGTACCTCTGAAAGCATCTCATATTTTGCACCGGAATAGCGGCGGATCTGATTGATCTTCTCCTCCGTATCCGTGATGATCTCCCTGACCTTTATACTTCCTCCTGTCACTTTTAAATATGTCAGTCTGTTCCCCTGCTCATCCGTCCAATCTTGTATACTTCGCACCAATTTGCGGGATACTGTCTCTCCTCGGTCAAACTCTCAAGCGCATCCAACAGTTCTTCCACACCTTCTGTGTGCAGAGCTGAGCCAAAATAACACGGAAATACCCGTCTCTGACTGATCAAATCTGCTACCTGCTCTCTCGGAAGTTCTCCGTTCTCCAGATACTGCTCCAGCAGCCCTTCATCACACATGGCTAGCTGCTCTGCTGCCTCTTCACTGCTTTCACTTCCAAACACTTTTTCAAAATCAATACAGTGATCTCCAAATCGCTTTTTCAATTCTGCCAGAACGCGTTCTCTGTCTGTTCCCGCCTGGTCCATCTTATTCACAAAAAGAAACACCGGGATCTTGTACTGTCCAAGAAGTCTCCACAGTGTCTCTGTATGTCCCTGTACTCCGTCTGCACCACTGATCACAAGCACTGCATAATCCAGAACCTGCAGTGTCCGCTCCATCTCCGCAGAGAAATCCACATGCCCCGGTGTATCCAGCAGAGTTATCCCCATATCCTTCCAGGAAAGCACTGCCTGTTTTGAAAAAATAGTGATTCCTCTGGAACGTTCCAGATCATAGGTATCCAGAAATGCGTCCTTATGATCCACCCGTCCCATTTTCCGGATACTTCCGCTTATATAGAGCATACTTTCCGACAGTGTCGTCTTTCCTGCGTCTACATGAGCGAGGATGCCAAGACAGATATGTTTTTTTACTTTTTCAGACTCTTTTGAGCTCATGAAAACGCTCCTCTTGTGATTACATTGATGTTGTATTATATCACAAAAGGAGGCGATAGTCGAGATACGTTCTCGTTTTCACTCTTCTATAAATTTGACAAAAATTCTTTCAGTCTCGGATCCTTCGGATGCTCAAAGAACTCCTTCGGATTTCCTTCTTCTTTGATCTGCCCTTCATCCACAAACACAACTCTTGTGGCAACTTCTTTTGCAAATCCCATTTCGTGTGTTACCACAACCATAGTCATTCCGTCTCTTGCAAGCTGTTTCATCAGCTCCAGAACTTCTCCTACCATCTCCGGATCCAGCGCAGAAGTCGGCTCATCGAACAACATCACATCCGGATTCATTGCCAGAGACCGCACGATCGCAATACGCTGTTTCTGTCCACCGGAAAGCTGATCCGGATATGCATCTGCCTTGTCTGCAAGTCCAACCCTCTGCAGCAGTTCTTTTGCTTTTTTCTCTGCCTCTTCTTTCGACATCTTTTTCAATGTCACAGGTGCAAGCATGATATTTTCCAGGATCGTCTTATGTGGAAACAGATGGAAATGCTGGAACACCATTCCGATCTTCTGACGATGAACATCAATATCTGTCTTTGGGTCTGTAATATCCGTCCCTTCAAATAAAACAGTTCCTCCTGTTGGAACCTCCAACAGATTCAGAGACCGCAAAAATGTAGATTTTCCTGATCCAGACGGTCCGATCACAACAACGACCTCTCCTTTTTTGATCTCTGTAGAAATCCCACGCAGTACTTCCAACTTTCCAAATGCCTTTTTCAGATCCTGAACCTGGATCAATACTTCGTTCTTATCGTTCATTTGTGCGCAGTCTCCTTTCCAGTTTGTTCATAAAGAATGTAAGCAGCATCACCAGTGCCAGATAGATCACTGCCGCTGTGATTAATGGAATAAATGCCTCAAATGTACGGCTCTGAATTACCATTGCCGCCTTTGTCAGATCCTGTTCTCCAATATATCCGATGATCGCAGTCTCTTTGATCAGCACGATCATCTCATTGACCAACGCCGGGAGTACAATTTTTAAATGCCTGCGGCATAATGATCAGACGCATCGTCTGTCCATAGCTGAGCCCAAGACTTCTTCCAGCCTCTGTCTGTCCTTCCGGAATCGCCATAATACCGGACCGCACGATCTCAGCTACATAGGCTCCGGAGTTGATACCAAATGCCAGCCCTCCGATAACGATGGAATTCAGGGAAGAAGCCCCGAACACAACGAGATACATGAACAATACCTGGATCATGCTCGGTGTTCCCCTGATAATGGTCAGATACACTTTACAGATTGCATTTAAAATTTTGAATTTTCCGGTCTTATCATGCAGAGAACGAATGATCGCCACAGTAAAACCAATGATCACACCTACTAAAAGTGCAAACAATGTTACAAGGATCGTAACTTTCAGACCGTTTACCAGCAAAAGCCACCGGTCATCTTCAATAAAGTTCTGATATAACTTTTCTGAAAAGCTCATGTTTTTACCTCTCTTGTATGTTTCTTTAACAGTTCAAAACAGGGCTGCCTGATTTTTGTCCCGCACCCCTGTTATTGTATCTCATTACCATTCTGTGATTATTTTCTTACGATCACTACCTGGCTTGCATTTGCATATGTGTCTGTGAAATCTGCATTTTTCTGACGCTCTGCATCCACTGTCATGCCGGCTGCACCGAAATCTGCCTTTCCTGCTGCAATGGATGGAAGAATAGAATCAAATTCCATATCCAGAATCTCCAGATCATATCCCATTTTATCACAGATCGCTCTGGAAAGATCCACATCGATTCCTACAATTCCGTCACCTTCATGATACTCGTATGGTTCAAATTCTGCATTCGTAGCCATAACAAGTGTTCCCTTGGAGTGATCCACATCTGCCGGAGATTCATACTGATATTTTCCGGTGTCATCTCCAATATAGTTTCCGATGATCTTATCAACTGTACCGTCTTCTTTCAGTTCTTCAAGCGCTTTGTTCATCTCATCCAGCAATTCCGTGTTTCCTTTTTTCACACACATTGCATATTCTTCTGTTTCAAAAACGCCGTCGATAATCTTCAGATCCTGATTCTTTTCTCCAAATTTTGCTGCCGGCTCAGAATCGATTACGACACAGTCGATCTTTCCGTTTTTCAGCGCCTGTATTGCAGTTGATCCTTTCGGATAACGCTTCATCTGAGAGTCTTTCTCTACCTGATCGGAGCTTAAGATATCTCCTGTCGTTCCCTGCTGAACACCGATCGTCAGTGTCTTAAGATCTTCCGGTTTCTCAACATTCACTTCTTTTTTCTCTGAAGAACCACATCCTGCAAGCGAAACCATACATGCCGCTGCCAGAACGATTCCTATCAACTTTTTCATTTTCATCTTTCATTCCTCCCAAAACAAAATACACATAGTCTGTATAATCATTCATTTTATACATATATGATACCATGTTTTCACGAAATTGCAAGACTAATTATGCATAAATTATCATTTTTATACGTATATTTTTTGTATATAATTCATTTTTTATGCAAGCAGTGCATAAATCCCGAAATACAGGAACACAATAATTCCAAGTACGATACGATAATATCCAAATGCCTTAAAATCATGATTCTGAATGTATTTTAATAAAAACTTGATCGCCAGAATGGACACAACAAATGAAACAACACATCCAAGCAGAAGAAGCCCAAGCTCAGTCCCTGTAAAGTCAAATCCAAAGTGACGAAGTTTTACAAGGCTGGCACCTGCCATTGCCGGAATCGCCAGAAAGAATGTAAAATCCGCTGCTGCAGTTCTTGACACGCCCAGTGCCAGTGCTCCGATGATCGTTGCTCCTGAACGGGAAGTTCCCGGAATCATAGCAAGCATCTGGAATACTCCGATCCAGATCAGGACCGGAACTCCCATCTGGGAATCTTGGTGATCTGAGGTTTCCTTCCTTTGTGTCTGTTCTCGATCACAATAAACAGAACACCGACTACGATCAGCATCGTAGCAACTACATAAGAATTATTAAATTTTTCTTCAATTAAAATCATTAAACAGGATTCCTACCACTCCTGCCGGTATGGAAGCGATCACTACTTTCACCCAGAGCTGCAGCGTCATTTTTTTCTGCTTTTCTGTCTTTTTCGGTGAAAACGGATTCAGCCGGTGAAAATAAATCACAACAACTGCCATGATCGCACCAAGCTGGATCACCACGTTAAACATATCCAGATACGACTGGCTGAAATTCAGCTTCACAAATTCTTCTACCAGGATCAAATGTCCTGTACTGCTGATCGGGAGCCATTCTGTAATTCCTTCCACAATCCCCAGTATGATTACTTTTAATGCTTCTAACATATCTCTCCTCCTATCTCAAAGCAAACTTTTCGACTGCTTTTGCCACGCCTTCTTCCTCATTCGTATCCGTCACATAATCTGCTACCGCTTTTACACTTTCCTCTGCATTGCCCATGGCAACTCCAAATCCCACGGCCTTTAACATTTCAAGATCATTGTCCCCGTCTCCGCATGCCATAATCTCATCTCTGTCAATTCCAAGTCTGTGCCCAAGCTCAATCATTCCAATTCCCTTATCGATTCCCTGAGCATTAATCTCAATGTTATTTCCAAGCGATCCCGTCAATACCAGCCCCGGAATCTCTTCCAGCTCTTTTCTGGCACGCTCTATATCCTGCATATCCGCAAACATAAGCTGCAGTTTGTCTGCATCGCGCTCTGCTTCGCCATACCATTTTACAATAGACGGAACTACAGTCCTGGTAGACCTTACATACTCCCACATATGCGGATTCTTGTGATAACGCCAAATTTCCTGTAGCTGATTTTCCTGCGCATATACCTCCCGGTCAAAGTACGCCTCTTGTAATGTATCATACTTTTCTGTGATTTCCAACGCTTTCTTTCCTTTTTCATAAGGAACCGGATGCGAAAGAATCGTTTTTTCATGGATCAAATCGTAGATTCTCGCCCCATTGGTCGTCAGCGCATACTGCATTCCCTGTATCGCTCTTACCTGTCCTGGAATACCGGTAAGCGGCCGCCCGGTCGCTACCAGCACAATGATCCCTGCGCGATGGCCTCCTCCAGTACACTCTTTGTATGATCAGTTACCTCTTTTTTTGAATTGAGCAAAGTCCCGTCCAAATCCAGTCCTATCATTTTTATCTTTTTCATGAAGCCTACTCCTCATCTTTCTGTTACTGCTCACAGTAACCTCTTTCTTAAAGTTTTGTAACTTATTTTATCAAAATTTGCGTTATTTCGCAATTTTATAGTATAATAGCGAAACAGACTTTTTTTATAGAAAGGAATTAAAGTTATGAAATCAGGCTTAAAACGCAGGCTGCAAACAGGTACTGCACTTATTTGCTCCCTCGCAATGGCTTTTTCTGTTCTCCCTGTTTCCGCAGAGGAAAGCACCCAAAGCCTCGAAAGCAAAACTTCTGATCTGGCAGGCCAGCTGGCCGGTATCAATCAGGAACTTGTCGCCATCAGCGATCAGATATCTACGACTGAGATGCAGGTTGAGATTACGAATGGCGAGATTCAAAGGACAAAAGATTCCTTAGCCGACGCACAGGCAAAAGAAGCTCAACAGTATAATGACATGAAGACACGTATTAAGTATATGTACGAGACCGGAAGCGCATCACTTCTGGAAATGCTCTTTTCTGCAGAGGATATGACTGACTTTCTGAACAAAGCAGATTTATCCAGAACATCAGCGACTATGACCGCAAGATGCTCACTGAACTGCAGGAGACGAAAAATCAAATCGCAGAAGAGGAAAAGACTCTTCAGGCACAGCAGGATTCTCTGGTCTCACTCCAGACAAGTCTGGATAAGAAGCAGTCTGATCTCGAAGCGAAAGCCGCTGCTACTTCTACTGATCTGGCTACATTTCAGGCACAGCTTGCAGCACTTAGAGCACAGGAAGCTGCAGAACTGGAAGCAAAAAGACAGCAGGAACTTCAGCAGCAACAGCAGCAGAAATCGGACAAGCTTCATCCGGTGACGGTAACTCAACAGTGACTCCGACACCTCCGACTACACCGGATTCCGGCGGAGATATCATTCAGGGAGGAGGCTCTGATGCAACCCATGATGAGCTCACTACCTTTGCCGCTTTATTGGACTGCGAGCCATACATGATTATAATTCCATGCTGGCTGTAGCGACCGTGATCATGAATCGTGTGGAAAGTCCGCTTTTCCCGAATTCAATTCACGGTGTCATCTATGCAACCGGACAGTTTGAACCGGTCTGGAGCGGAAGACTTGATTCTGTTCTGAATTCCGGTCCGTCCAGCCTGGCACTTCAGGTTACCCAGGACGCAGTCAACGGAGCAAGACTTCTTCTGTCATTGACTGCTACTACTTCCTGTATGCAGGTGCTACCGATCGTCCGGGAGTCAATGTCGGCGGGAATCTTTTCTTCCAGAGCTGGTAGAAATTTATACGTACATAAAAAGAAGGCTGAAAATCGGTTTGTTAATACCGATCTTCAGCCTCTTTTCTATTGGTAATCCATAACATCAATCCATCTCATCAGGAAATCTTTCTCAAGCGCATTTTCCTTGGAAAGCTGTGCTGCTGCGACGATCGGAGCCACTGCTGTACATACTGCATTGCTGTATCACTCTTCTTACAGAAAATCTTCAGGTACAGATCTGCTTTTTCCTGACTTTCCAGTGCAAACAAAAGATAGGTCATAGCTGCATCCGCACTTGCATTTCCCTGTGTCACATGAGCCAGTCAATCACAGTCATCTTACCGTTCTTTCCAACGATCACGTTGCTCGGATTAAAATCTCCGTGACAGATCTTGTCATGCTTCGGCATACTTTCCAGTCGTGTCATCAGTTCATATCTTGTCGTCGCATCCAGGACTTTTAATCCATTGATCTGCCGGGCAAATTTATCTTTCATCTTGTTTAAAAGAGGTGCCTTTTTACTTGTAACACTCAGCTGCAGATCCACAAAATCATTCATATATTTCTCCAGATTTGTAGGATCGACCTTCATCATCTCTTCCATTGTCTTACCATCTTTGTACTCGATCACCAGAGCCCATTTTCCATCGATCTGTGTCACTTCTTTTACACTCGGGATATCCAGTCCTGCTTCTTCAACACGGGCAGTATTTAAAGCCTCATTCAGTACGTCTGACTTCGGATGCTCTTTTGCAAATACTTTTACAATTCCTTCTTCACATTTGTACACTTCTTTGTAAGAACGTTTTACGATTAAGTTTTTTTCTTCCAGTTTCATAAAAATTGCCTCCTGTCATACATTCTATCCCGCCCGGTAAATCCTTCCGGTGTGGTATCTGTTTTTCTTTTACTGACCTTATTATAGCTCCTGCTTTTTTGAAATGTAAGCCCCTAAAGTTAACTTTGTGCAATTTTTTCACGATATTTTTTTTACTGAATATAATTGTTTAATTTCTTAACTTTTTTTTAACGATTTTCTTCTTTTATATTTTCACAAAAAGAGGACACTCCTCCGTCATTTCTGGCGTTTGGAATGTCCTTCTCTCTTATTTTCCTTACCGGAAATTATTTTCCATAGTAGCATTTCAGGTAAAGTTCTTTGATCTCTTTCATCAGTGGGTATCTTGGGTTTGCTCCTGTACACTGGTCATTGAATGCCTGCTCTACCATGTCATCCAGTGTGTCAAGGAAGTATTTCTCATCGATACCATACTCTTTGATGGATTTCTTGATTCCGATCTGTTCTTTTAATACTTCCAGTTTTGCAAGGAAGTTCTCAAATACTTCTTTGTCATCTTTTCCTGTGCATCCTGCAAAACGTCCTAACTCAGCGTATCTTGCAAGTGCATGTGGATACTGATACTGAGAGAATGTTCCCATCTTAGTTGGAACCTCAGATGCATTGTATCTCATAACTTCTGTCAGAAGTACTGCGTTTGCAACACCGTGTGGCAGATGGTGGAATGCTCCCAGTTTATGAGCCATAGAGTGGTTCAATCCAAGGAATGCATTTGCGAATGCCATACCAGCCATACAAGAAGCGTTTGCCATCTCTTCACGTGCTTTCGGATCATTTGCTCCGTTCTCATATGCAGATGGAAGGTTTTCAAATACCATCTTCACTGCTTTCATAGCAAGACCATCTGTGTAGTCTGTAGCCATGATAGATACAAATGCTTCGATCGCATGTGTCATAACGTCGATACCTGATGCACTTGTCAGTCCTTTTGGCTGTGTCATCATGTTGTCAACATCAACGATTGCCATGTTCGGAAGTAACTGGTAATCAGCCAGCGGCCATTTTACACCTGTCTCTGCGTCTGTAATGATCGCAAATGGTGTTACCTCAGAACCTGTTCCTGAAGATGTCGGGATTGCTACGAAGTATGCTTTTTTACCCATCTCAGGGAATGTGTATACTCTCTTACGGATATCCATGAAGTCCATAGCCATATCTTCAAAGTTTGCATCCGGATATTCGTACATTACCCACATAATCTTAGCAGCGTCCATTGCAGATCCACCACCAAGAGCAATAATTGTATCAGGCTCGAAAGAACGCATCATGTCTGCACCTTTCTGTGCACACTGCAGTGTCGGGTCCGGAGCTACTTCATAGAAGCATGTGTGCTGGATTCCCATAGCATCCAGTTTCTCTTCGATTCCTTTTACATATCCGTTTTTGTACAGGAATGAGTCTGTTACGATGAATGCTTTTTTCTTGTGCATGATTGTTCCAAGTTCATCCAGTGCAACCGGCATGCTGCCTTTCTTGAAGTATACTTTTTCAGGTGTTCTGAACCAGAGCATGTTCTCTCTCCTCTCTGCAACTGTCTTCACGTTAATCAGGTGTTTTACTCCAACGTTTTCTGATACGGAGTTTCCACCCCATGAACCACATCCCAGTGTAAGAGATGGAGCCAGTTTGAAGTTGTAAAGATCTCCGATACCACCCTGAGCTGCAGGAGTGTTGATCAGAACACGGCATGTCTTCATTGCTGCATAGTGTTTTTCAATCTTTTCTGTCTGTGCCGGATGAACGTACAGAGCAGATGTATGTCCATATCCACCGTCTGCTACAAGCTGTTCTGCTTTTGCAAGTGCTTCGTCAAATGTTTTTGCTTTATACATAGCAAGTACAGGAGATAATTTTTCGTGAGCAAATTCTTCTGAAATATCTACAGACTCTACTTCACCGATCAGGATTTTTGTATTCTCAGGAACATCTACACCTGCCATTTTTGCAATCTCATATGCAGATTTTCCAGGAATCTTGCTGTTTAATGCACCATTGATGATAATTGTCTTACGAACCTTATCAAGCTCAGCGCCTTTTTTCAGGAAGTAGCATCCACGATACTGGAATTCTTTCTTCACTTCTTCATAAATGCTATCCAGAACAGTAACTGACTGCTCAGAAGCACAGATCATACCATTGTCAAATGTTTTAGAATGGATGATAGAGTTTACTGCCATCTTGATATCTGCTGTATCATCAATGATAACAGGTGTATTTCCAGGTCCAACACCAAGTGCTGGTTTTCCTGAAGAATATGCAGCCTTCACCATTCCAGGACCACCTGTAGCCAGGATGATGTCAGAATCTCTCATAACCTGATTTGTCAGTTCCAGAGATGGAACATCGATCCATCCGATGATCCTTCCGGTGCTCCGGCTTTTACGGCTGCATCCATACTACCTTTGCAGCTTCGATCGTACATGCTTTTGCACTTGGGTGTGGACTGATGATAATTGCATTTCTTGTTTTCAAGCAGATCAGTGTTTTAAAGATTGCTGTAGATGTCGGGTTTGTTGTCGGGATAACAGCCGCAACAAGTCCAATCGGCTCTGCCACTTTTTTGATTCCGTATGCAGTGTCTTCTTCGATCACCCCACAAGTTTTTGTATCTTTATATGCATTATAGATGTACTCTGCTGCATAATGATTTTTAATGATTTTATCTTCAAGAACACCTCTCTGTGTCTCTTCAACTGCCATTTTAGCGAGTGGAATACGCATTTTGTTCGCTGCCATTGCTGCTTCATAGAAAATCTTATCAACCTGCTCCTGAGAGAATTTTGCAAATTCTTTCTGAGCTTCGCGCATTGCTTTCATCTTCGCTTCCAGTGTTTCTACGCTGTCTACGATTGCAGGTACTCCCATCTCTTCTTTTTTCTTCGCCATTTCAATAATCCTCCTGTAATTGACTTGGTTTCTTAATTACAGGTATTAGTATACTTTCTTGTTAAATAATTGTCAATATAGCTTTTGACAAATATTTAACGTTATCTTTTTAACATCAATTGGTACATTTGCACAAAAAAATTAATTTTTTATCACCAATGGAAGATTACCGGTGTCCCTGGTTCGATCATATTGAAGAGCGCCCCCGCCTGATCTAACGGCATATTGATACAGCCATGAGACCCTGTTCCCGGAATCTGATACAATGTCCCGCCAAATGCAGTCTGCCAGGTCGCATCATGAAAACCGACTCCGCTTGACGTCACCTGCATCCAGTATTTTACCTTTGTTCTGTATGCCGGTTCTCCGGTATCTGGATTAATATCTCCGACCAGAACAGAATTTGGCTGCTTCCACATCAGGGAATACACTCCTTCCGGTGTAATCTTGGACGGAATCGGCTCTCCTGTCACAACATCCGTCTCCAGCACCACCTGTCCATTCTGAATATACCACATATGCTGTGCACTCATATCCACTTCTGCATACGTATTTCCCCAGTCCTGCCGGAATGTGCTGCGGCAGTACCGCCCGCATAATATGCAGGCTCCCTTGTGACTACTTCCCCGTTTAAAATGCTGTTCTGCAGATTCACAAGCTCTGTATCCTCATCAATCGACCATCCATAAGTCCCGCCCGTCACAGTTGCGCTCTTTCCGGCCGGCGTTGTAAAGGTTCTGGTTGTTCCCTGTGTATCATACTTATCTCCAAAGGCAGTAAACCACTGCTTCATCGCCTCTGTATTGAGAGAAACCTTCATTTCTCCGTCTACCTGCAGCCACTGTGAGATCAGCGCTTTATCTACTACGACTGGTTCATTCATCGGATATGTGATACTTGCATTTACATATTTATTCATTGCATCACAGGCTTCCTGTACTTCCTTGGAATCCTCTACATATTTTGGTTTCGCATAGCACTTGGTTTCCACCATATCCAACTGTGGCTGAAACTCTGTGATATGAACTTTTACCTGCTCTGTAAGACGTTCTTTATCCACGGCATTTCCATATACTTCCGGTTTGATGACATACTGGTTTCCATCAAATTCCGGCTTTGCATTCTCTGCCGGTGTCTGCTCTGTCTGCAGACATGAAGCTGTGAGATCCGCTGATTCAAGATTCCTCATTATATGACACATTGACTGAAACCTTTCTGGAATTCTCCGTAAAGAAAGCTTTCGGCCAGGCGAATCCATTCTGATCCTTCAACAATTTTTCTGCTTCTGTCCCCGCTCTGTATTCCAGTCCAATCTCGCTTCCGCTGATCACATCCTGTCTTCCTTCATTTTCCAAAATTGTAAGCTTATAATCTTTTATATTTGTCTGGAGATACTTTTCTACATCACTTTCTGTCTTCCCCGAAAAGTTTTTACCGTTAATTTTCGTATTCACGAAAAAGTGACTCATGAAATACACAGAGATTGCAACATAGATCAAACAGATCCCTCGCAAGAACCCCCTCCTGTGATCCACAAAGCCTTTACTTTACCGTCTTTTCCCGTCTTTCTTCTTTTTACTCGCTTTATTTTTTTCGCTTTTCCCATCCTAAATGTTCCCCTTTTACATTCTCTTATGTAATAATACCGTAATACAGTATCACCTATATATTAGAGAAAAAGATTACAAAATGTGTTGCAAAAATCATTAAATTTTTTTTAATTTTAGATGAATCAAAAAAGCACTCGAAAACCATCTCTGATCTTCAAGTGCTTCTCTTTTGCTATTTTGATTACTGATTAAACTAACTCGATCAGTACTTCCATAGCTGCATCACCTTTACGCTGGCCAATCTTAACAATTCTTGTGTAACCACCGTTGCGGTCTGCATATTTTGGAGCGATTTCTGTGAATAATTTATCCACTAAATCAACTTTTTTCATATTTCTCTTGATGTTGTTCTTTGGAGCTTCTGTTGCTGTGTAAAGAACTTTCAGCATCTGTCTTCTTGCGTGAAGTCTGCTTGGCATATCTTTTTTGATTGTTCTTTTCAACTTTCTTCGTAAACAGTTTACTTTTTTACCGTCAACAACTTCTTTCACTCTTCTGCCTTTGTCGTTCTTTTTAGCAACTTTAGCTTTTACAGTTACTTCTTCGAAGTTATCTTTTTCTTTTACAGCTGAAGCGATAAGACCTTCTGCGA
>ENA-OQLB01000449-OQLB01000449.1-human-gut-metagenome-genome-assembly--contig:-NODE-449-length-23568-cov-2.661363_pt1 | contig 23568 bp, 39 predicted proteins | sample MGYA00242656_ERZ504813 | MGnify/ENA primary metagenome ERZ504813 (study PRJEB26092, sample SAMD00036388) | human gut metagenome | host: Homo sapiens | study: EMG produced TPA metagenomics assembly of... | reverse complement strand
GGGGCAAGGCCCTATGGCCCATGTTCCCTGCGGGGGCGGCTTTGTGGAGAGGGCGTGTAGGAATGTAGTTTACTACATTGATAGCATGGCTGCGAGATGGAGAGGCTAGGCTATGACGGCAATGACATGAGACGGAAAGGACACGCTGCGACTGGCAACGGAAAGGAATGGGACAAGAGGAGGGTGGAATAGCGATGGCTAGGCAGTGCCAAGACACGACGTGCAGTGGATTCGCACCGCAACGTACCGATACGAAGGGAGATGGAAAGGAAATGAGCGACGGGCGGGGATGCGAGACGGAAAAGACTGGCGACGCTATGCGGGGATGCGCTCATAGGATGACGGCGGGTCATGGGGCCTCGACGGCACCGTGGCCCGCCATATAAGATATACTCCTGATTACATGGAAGGATGATGCAGATGACAGACCAGACGGACAGCGTGGCGAGGAAGCGCCGCGCACTCATCGCCGTGGGTTCAACTTCGACACCACGACCCTTACTGATAAGGCCGCTATCAATATCGAGGGTACACCCGAGGTGGGTTCCACACTCACTGCGAACGTCACCGGTGCCCCGCCTCATGCGCAGATGAGCTATCAGTGGTATCGCAAGAAGACGGAATCAGTGCAGCGCCTCATAAGTTCCACTAATGATTTGCAATATGGTGGTGCTCTCTACGTAGAAGTGCCAGAACTTGGAAAAATCATCATTAAAGTATCTAACTCTGATGGTGCTTACGTGAGCGATGAATACCAAGCTCTTTTTAGTAATGACATTGAAGTTCCTTATGTCTCAGTAAGAAACTATGGGGAGACTCAAGGTGACTATTTAGTTGTAAGTGTGTGTGAATATACATATGAGTTATCCCCGGTCTTTATTATATGATACCGTCCAATTCATATGGTCCTCCGCGCAAAGCGGATGCGTATAGAATCGTTGATAATGAAATCGACGAAGCGATTGAGGGTGCGACAGATAGCACTTATGACATCCAGAGTGGTGATGAGGGGTATTTCATTTACTGTAAGGCGATTGATGTTTCCGGAAATTATAGTGGTGAGTTGGTAAGCGAGACAGTCGGCGCAGTCAAAGCTGCAAAAAAGGGCGAGATACAGAGCATTGCCACGTCATCGGATGATATAGTCGGACAGGTGTTGATAACGTCTCATGGGGAGGTATCCAATGAGTAAGCATATCCTGACGCGTGTAATTGCCGTCCACTTGCCTTCTATCGCGGCACCCATGCTGGTGCCCGCAGCGCCCGCTTTCGCCAACACCACTCAGGTGACCATCCGCGCCGTCGAGTCCGAGGGCGGGAAGCAAGAAGCTGATACATACGACAAGACCGGCGGCATCGGTCTCGCGCCGCTCATCGCAGTCGCGGGAGCATCTTCGGTCGCGTGCCTGACCCTCGCGCATCGACTCGGCAAGGGCGATGATGGTGAGAAGACGATTGCATGATGCCATGACCTGCCCGTTTCCAGTTAGACGCGCTGAGAGCCGATTCTAGGCGGCATCATCCGACATAGGTCATCTTGGGACATGGGTGACATTCAAGACCCCGCAGGAGCGATTCTGCGGGGTCGTTTTTTCTCACGAAACCGCGAATCGAGACGGTGGGAAGGCAGGGAGAGAGGAGGAGGGGGTGACGGTCACAAGAAGGGCGATGTTGCAGAGATGGCGGCTGGTTCGCATGGATGACGGATGGAAGAGGGCAAGGATAGGGGCAAGCCCCTATGACCCATGTTCCCTGCGGGGGCGGCTTTGTGGAGAGGGCGTGTAGTATTATAGTCTACTACATTGGTAGTACGGCACATTGCTATAATTAAGCCACAGGCAACCGAGAGAAAGGAACCGGATATGTTCGAGCCGAAGTGCGACTGGTGGAGGAAGATTAAGTGGGAGACAAGACGGTCCTGTTGAAGGGCATCCTCTCTATCAAGAGGAAGGATTACGGCAGGTTCGTCGAGCTGGCGCTGGACGCTGGCATGAGGGAGGCGCTTGCCGGGGATTACGACGTGGAGTCGCAGAGCGGTGAGTTCTGGTTCGATGCCGAGAAGGAGGGGCCGCGCGGCATCCTCAACTGGCTCGGCTTCTCGGTGGAGGACGAGACCGAGGAGGGCATTGATTTCGTCTTCTTCGAGGATTGCGGAATCGCCGCGTACAGGGATGACATGGGCCGCGCTGTCTTCGAGGCCTGCGCCCCCGTCATCGGGGCGGGTTCGGTCCTCGTGTTCATGGAGAACTGGGACGAGGCCGAGGAGAAGGACCCGCGCATCTGGCGCTACACGTTCGATGGCGAGAAGATGCACGTCCAAGATGGTCGCTTCGTCTTCGACTAGGTGGCAATAGGGGCATCCGCGAGGGTGCCCCTATTCTTATGGAGAGTCTATGTGGCATACTGTATTACCACTTTTGTAGTATTGTAGGTTGCTATAATTAAGGCAACGCAAACCGCGAGGGAAGGAACCCCACCATGAAGCGCAACGACCTGAACGCCATCGTCACGGGGATCGTGCATCGCTACATCGAGGACGGCTGGGTCCTTGAGATGTGTAATTCGAGTTACAGCGATGTCGTGGGCGTGCATTTCCTCTCCCGTGGCCGCGAGCGCGTCGCGGTCGGCATCCGCCGCCCGGAGTTGAAGGAGGTGAGCGGTGACGCTCGATTTGCAAACTTGCGGGGGCTGGACTCGCGCATCCTGTTCGAGTGCCGCGCCCCGAAGGGTCCTTCGATTGGGTCGAGCCGGGGAACGTCATCAGCGAGCGCGTGTTCTTCAAGGTCGATGGTGATTGGTACGTCGATGATGTCCGTGAGGCGGATGGAGCGAAGGCCAAGAGGCGCGAGAGGAGGAGGCGCGACTTCTACCGCAATTTCTCTCCCCGTTCGTTCCACCCCACCAAGGCGTTCCTCGACAAGTGGGTTCGCGGGATGTACGGATGGAAGAACGTCAAGCCCTCCGATGTCGTCATAACGAGGGAGACTTGCGCAGAGGGGATTTATTACCGTGTGCGCAAGACCGTCGGCAAGGGGGACTGGTTCTCGGTCACGAGCTTTGGAAAGCGCTAGGTGCGTCATGGGAGGGGCACCGGATGACCGGCGGCCCCTCCTTGGCATGTGGCGGGTTCGCCGCGTGTAGAAGATATGGAGGTTACTACATTCCAATTATACTGGCATTGTAGTTTGCTATATTGGTAGTGCCGAAAAGGCAGGTAGTCACATCCGAGTAGATTGGATTCAGGCATGGCAATCAACCGAGTCATCATCGAGGGCAACCTGACGCGCGACGTGGAGATGCGCGCAACCGCCAGCGGCCTCGCAGTCGCAGGGTTCACCGTCGCGGTCAACGAGAAGCGCAAGAACGCCGAGGGCGAGTACGTCGATGCCCCGTGTTCGTCAAGTGCTCCCTGTTCGCACCCGCGCCGAGAAGCTGTCCAAGTACCTCCTCAAGGAACCAAGGTCACCATCGACGGCAAGCTGCGCTACTCGCAGTGGACCAAGGATGACGAGAAGCGCCACGAGCTGAGCGTCATCGTTGACCAGCTTGAGTTCAGCGGCGGCAAGCGCGAGCAGACCGGCGATGCGCCCGCTCCTGAACTCGACCTCTATGACGAGGACATTCCGTTCTAGGGTTCGAGAGGAGACCGGTCGTGTTCGCAATCGGCTGGGGTTCCTGATGCTGGCGGTCATCCTCGCCGCCGCCAGCATCTCCCACGATTCCACGTACATCTTCGCGAGGAGGAAGATGACGCGCAAGAGGGCGCTGCAAATCGGCTTCCTATCGCTTCTGGCCGTCATGTTCCTCCTTGCATCGTTTCTAGGTTGATGGAGGTGCCGGATGGCAAGGTCGGATAAGGTCGCGATGTGCATCATGCGCTACATGGTCCCGCTCATCTTCGTTGTGGAGTTCATCGCCATAGCCGCGCTGGCATGGTCGCTGGGAGGTCCGCGATGGGCTTTCGGTGCCATGGCGGCGGTGGCGCTCATGCTCTTGTTCTCCTATGCGTTCTGCTGCATGGCCGCAGTCTCGGACGGGTGCGGTCCCGACGATTCGGAAGGGAAGTGATGCCGATGGCCTCGAATGGGCTGCATCGGAAGCGCGACCACAAGGGCCGCAAGCCCATGTTATGGGAAGCGGAGCTGACCATCGCGGTCGCCTCCGCCGTGCCGATGGCGGCAATCATCGCCCTCGCTCTTGGCTGCTATATCGGCCTGAGGGTACCCGGCATGCTCGCGGTCACGTTCCTGTTCACCGCGCTGCTCACCATCTATGCCGTGACGGTTCGCGCCCTTTGCTTGGAATACCGCAAGAGCGGCCTCGCGGATTAAGCAACTCATGAATCAAGACACGAAAGGACTGATGTATATGTTCACGATTCTGTTCCTCAACCAGAAGGGCGGTGTCGGCAAGACCACCCTCGCCGACGAGCTGGCGTTCGCGCTTGAGCGCCGAGGCTCCACGGTGGCGTTCGTCTCCACCGACCCGCAGGGCGCTCCGTCCACGAGGTCTGCGATGACCCGACTACGCCGAGTCCTGCGATTACCAGATTGTCGATACGGCGGGCGTCCTGAACGACGGCATGGGCGATTGGTGCCGCGCCGCCGATGTCATCCTCATCCCCATGCTCCCGAGCACGCGCGATGTGGAGCCGACCATGCGCACCTACCAAATCGCCAAGGACTCCGGTACGGACGCGACGATACGTCTCGTGGTCAACAATTTCTACGCGTTCGGCAAGCTCGACAAGCAGCTCGTGGAGTTCCTTGAGTCAGAGCAGGTTCCGGTCATCGCGAAGGTGCCCCGCGCGGTCGCGCTCTCGCAGGCCGCAGCCGAGGGCAAGTCGGTCGCGGAGCACAGTCCGCACAGCCACGTCATCCCGGCTCTTGAGGAGCTGGCAGATTCCATCATCAACGAGAAGGAGAAGAAGTATGTCTAACAACAGCAACGCCTTCATGGCCTCCGCGAAGAAGTCCAAGCGCCAGCAGGCCTCCATCCAGCACGCGCAGCCGGAGGTCGATGAGCTGGTGTGCATCAACGTCCGCATCCCGAAGTCCATGCACACGAGGCTCCAATATCACAAGGTGGAGACGGGTGAGAACATGACCGTCCTCATCAACCGCCTCCTCGAAGCCGAGTTCGCGTAGGCGGTGCGCGATGGGAAAGCGAATCGGGGTGTACAAGTACATCCATGCGCTCCCCCGCGATGCCTACGGGAACCGCTATCACATCGGTGGTCGAATCCTCTCCCAGAGTTCGGTCTGGGCACGGTCGATCGGCGTAGCACGCGGGGGCGATGGCGCACATGCGTCGTCTGCAACTTCCGCGCGGGCCTACCGCGAGGGGGGCGTGGTCGTCTCCAAGTGGCGCACATGCTCGTGCCGCCGAGGAGGGCGTCGCGGTCGAGGTGAAGGAGGAGACGGATGTCGAAGCCCGATAAGCCATATTCAACCAACAGGGTGGACGCGGGAAGCTCTACGGCCCGACTCATGGGGCGACGTACATGGGCACGTACCAGATGCCCGACGGCAAGATGGACCGCCGCATGTTCAACAGCGCCACCAACAAGGATGCCATCAGGGCCTATACCGATTGGTGCGCCGACATGGACGCGCGAATCTTGGAGGCGATGAAGGAGAAGGTGCGGCCCAAGGCGAAGGCGCAACAGCCGAAAGAGAAACCTGCATACACGGAACCGTTCAAGAAGGACGAAGCGAAAGGAGCCGACATGGCGACAACGGCAGATGCGAAGCTCGACAAGATTTACGTCGTGATGGTGGTCGGCGGCGTGGCCGTCGCGTGGTGCGAGTCATTCGACAAGGCGGTGGCCGTCTGCGACGCGCTCACCCTCGGTGCGAAGGCCAGCGGTTTCGCCGCCACCTACGATGTGGTCGAGGTCAAGAAGTGGACGGCGTAGAGATGCGCAATTTCGAGGAAGCTATTTTACTTGTCTCCATGTTCCAGAATGTCGCGATGCTCGCCAAGGAATGCGAGTTTATTGACTACGACACGTTCAAGAAGGACCCCGGTTCGTATGATGGATATGCGGTGTACGACAATGAGGAGGGGGAAATTATGTTTCCCGATAGGTTCTCGGGGACGCGAGACCTTCTGCTGCCGCTTCCTTCCCGTCCGATGTATCTTGAGTGCGAAGGCCTCATCCGAATCGAGTTGCAGAACATCAATGTCTTCATCCATGATGGAGATTGGTGGGCGGCGGTCAAGAATGAGTAATGCGTTAAGTGCGAAGGAGCGCGATTTGAAACACGCCGAGCACAAGCGCTATTACGCGCGGACCGCCTTCAAGTACGAGCGGCGAAGGTGGACGGTTGACGAGGACAAGTTGGTTCTCATCCATAGGATTCCCGATAGCGAGCTTTCACGAATCATCAAGCGCTCGATGAAGTCCATCTCAAACCGCCGCTGGCGTTTGCGCAAGGCGGCATCTGAGAACAAGCGAACCGGCAATGCCGGAGAGTAAGGAGAAAAAAATGGAGAACAACAACCACCTGCCGAGATGACCGATGAGCAGCGCAAGGCCGCGCTTGAGCGTTCAGCAGAGGCGCGGCGCGAGCGTATGGAGTTCAAGGAACTCGTGAAGAAGGGGGAGATTTCCCTTGCGGACGCCCTCGATGATGACCGCGCCAAGCGCATCCGCGTCCACGAGTTCCTGATGTGCATCCCCGGCATCGGCAAGGCCAAGGCGGATGACATCATGCGCAAGCTCGGAATCGCGGAGAACCGACGCGTGCAGGGTCTCGGTAGCCGACAGCGCGAGGGAATCATCGAGCTTGTCGCGAAGTTGAAGTAGGAAGACGGAGCCGCCCGTGTGGGCGGTTTCCCATATCAGCCGTCCGCGACGAAGGGAGACGCAATATGGACGAGCGCAAGAACAAGATGACCGACCAACGCTATCGCGAGATTCTTCCGATGGCTATATGACCGCCGCCATCGAGAAGGGCCGTCAACCCAGACCCGTAGAAGTAGGTCTATGCGCAAGGGCAATCGTCGATGCCGAGGATGAGAACAACCTAGCCTATCGCGTGGCGATGGCGACAAAGATTCACTGCACCATCGTCGGCGTGAAGCGTGTCTCCACGAAGACAGGTTACGACAAATACGAAATCACCTACCGCACGTTCGGGAAGGACGAGGACGAGACGATTCCGTCTCCGCTCATCGGAGATTTCCGATACGGCAAGGTGACCGAATGGCTGTGGGCCAAGAAGAACGATGACGGTACGGACTACTGGCCCGGAAGGCGTGCTGTGCTTTACAAGCACAACGACCCGCCCAAGGAGGGCGACATGTCGAGCGCGGGATACCGCTGTTGCGTCTTCGCTGAAGCTCTCGACAAGTAACAAGTTGATTCTGAAAGGACATCGCATGTTTCACGATTACGCGCCCGTCTTCATCATCGGAATGTTGAACAGCTTCGCCGAGATGACCGAGAACGGCATCATCGACTTCGACACCTACGTCACCGACCCTGAGAAGTACGATGGGTTCCTCATCTACGATAAGTCCAACGGCAAGGTCGTTTGCGACACATGCGTGGATGAGCTTCACAGCGACATCGTTGGCTACTATGACTTCTTCGACGGCGTGGACATCCGCGTCATCGAGGATGAGGACTTCTTCGTCGATGTCGATTTCGGCAGGAGCAGCATCGTGGTCGAGAATGGCCGTTGGTACGTCTCCAATTTCGATTAGACCCGTGGCCTGAAACCATCTTCTGAGATTCGCCGCTTCGCATCATCGCCCTTCGAGATTTTCGATTCACCGCCATCCAGAAAACGGCGCGACCGATTTTGAGAATCACACGATTGCGGGTTCGCGGGGCGGCGTTCCCATGCCAAGGCAAAGTGCATCCATCCATTCGCGAGCGTCTGAAAATACATGACTGCCAAGTCTGGAAAACCAAATCATCTGTCTGCGTTTCGCGAATTTGAGAAAGGTGGGGCGGCGGCACCCCACCTTTCTGTCTCCCTCCGCAAGCTCCGGGAGACACCGCCTTCCCGGTCAGAAAATAGGGGCGGCGGCACCCCTATTTCCAGCCCGGGAAGCTCTCGCACTGCTAAAATAGCAGTGCTCACCGTCCAAGGCCGCTCTTCGAGTTGCAAGATTTGGGAAGTGTATATACAATCGCGGTAAAACCGCACTTGTATATCCCCTTCCATCTTGCTTTTGGGCGGCTTTAGGAGCCTACCAAAAGGGTTTCCTCAATCGGTTGTCAGGTACCTAATAATAGATACCATTCCACTGATTTTCGTTTAAGCGAAAAGGCGGCTTTTCGCAGTTTTGGAAACGGCGGCGGCACCGTTTCTTATTTGGTTAATCATTGCTATGAGGGAGGTGTAATCACAAGTGGGGAAAAAAGAAAAGTACATTCTCGTTCGTGTGACAGAGAAGGAACGGAATATCCTGAAACGCAAAGCCAAGAAAGTCGGCCTCACCGTTTCCGATTTCGTGCGCAGCTCGCTCATCCACTCGGACAACCTGACCATCAACGTCATCGACACCTCGGTTCTCAGCAAGACGCTCTTCGAGTTGCACAAACACGGCGTGAACCTGAACCAGCTCATGAAGTTCTGCAACACTTACGGACTCGATGCGTTCAACGAGAGCCATGTCATCCCGACCCTTGAGAACGAGCGAACAGTGTTCTTGCAAACGAAAGCGGCGCTCTTATCTCTTGAGGAAGAGGCACGGAGAGGAAACGTCATGGTCAATTTGGAGTTGAGTGACGATATGGAAGAGGAGGATTCCTGATGCTCACCATCCAACCGAAGGACGATTCGTTCTGCACCGTCAAATGCAAAGCCAAGCACAACAGGAAACGTCATGCGGTGGAGTGGTGGTACGAGTGCTCCAAGTGCGGCCATACATTTGCCTATGGCTTCAACTTGGATGAGCGCCGCGTGCTCGCCGGGTTACCGGCGAAGTGCCCGCACTGCGAACGTAAGGTCCTATATTGGATGTAAGGAAATCAAGGACAGAAAGGACAACTGACATGGATTCCCAAATCGAGCTTTACCCGCACAACCAGACGGCCTATGACAAGCTCTGCAAAATGCTTGAGGTGAGCGACCGCGCCTGCGTGGTGCAGCCCACCGGCACCGGCAAGTTTGTCATCATCGCCAAACTTGTGCAGGACAATCCGAAGATGCGATTCCTCCTGCTCGGCACCAACGAGTACATGTTCGCCGACCAGATGGCGAACCTTGCTGACTTCGCGCCCGGATTCACACCGGAGAACCTGCAATTTATGACATATGCCGCAGCGATGGTCGCGGCAAGGAACGAGGTTGCCGCCCCGAAATGTGATGTGATAATCGCCGACGAGTTCCACCATTGCGGAGCGCCCGAGTGGGGCAAGGGCGTGCAATACGTTATTGAAAGCAATCCCGAAGCGAAGGTCATCGGCTTCACCGCCACACCCATTCGCTACTCGGACAACGGGCGCAACATGGCAGACGAGATGTTCGAGGGCAATGTGGCGAGCAGTATGGAGCTTGAGGAGGCGTGGCTTCGCGGTATCCTGCCTATCCCAAAGTACATCATCGCCCTTTACGATGCGCCGAAAGAGCTTGGCGAGTTGAAGGTCTCCATCGACAAGGTACGCGAAAAGAAGAAACATTCCAAGTTCGTCAAGAAATACGAGGAGCTGCGCCGCTCGCTCCAAGATGCGGATGGCATCGACCGCATCATGCTAAGCATCTTAAAAAGCGTGATGGTAAGGTCATCGTCTTCTGCCGCGTGAAGCAAAGCTGAACGAGTTCATGCTTCTCTCTCATAAGTGGTTCGGTGAAGTGAACGATGAAATCCATGTTTATAAGACAACAAGTAAAGACCCTTACGCTTCCCTATCGTTCAAGAACTTCAAGGCGGATGACAGTAGTGCGTTGAAGGTACTGTACTGCATCAACCAACTCAACGAAGCGGTTCATGTCAAAGGAATCGACGCGATTGTGATGGTTCGCCCTACGAAATCCCCGGTCATCTTCCATCAACAGCTTGGTCGCGCCCTCTCTTCTGGCGGGAATCAGGCCCCGGTTGTGTTCGACCTGTGCAACAACTTTGGGTTGCTTGGTGGTATCTCTGTGACGCGCGAGCGGATGCGGCGGGCATACAAGAGTCTGACTGACAAGAAAGTAAATCCACTTTACACGCCACGCGACTTCAAGGTCATTGATGCAGTCAAGGACTCCCGTAGTTTAGCGAAGGAATTACAACAAGCTCTGCATCCACAAGTAGATGCTGACGAGAGGATTTCCATTCTCGAACAAGCCGTTGCGGTGGGAGCGGTAGAAACGGATGAGCGTGGCTATACTTATACTTCGCATGGAAACGACTTCAAAAACATAAAAGAGTCCCTTAGAAGGCTTTGGAGGGAAGGGAAACTCACAAAAGAACAAGAGCAGCGTTTAGTCAATCTTGGCTTCGAGATGATTCCCATGACTAAAAGAAGCGTTGTTTGCTATGAAACAGGTGAGCTGTTTGAATCCGTAGCCGATGCCGCCCGCGCCATCGGTGTTCACAAACGTGCAATTTCCATCTCCATCGAGAATCATACAGCATCAGGTGGCTACCACTGGTATTACGAAACTGACGAGCGTCCAACACCGGATAGCTTCAAGAGAGTTAAAGACCGCAAAGCCGTAGTATGTGTCGAGACAGGCGAGGTCTTTGACAGCACCGGCGTTGCTGCATATGAGATGGGATTGACCATTAGTGGCGTTAGTAAATCTGCAAGGTCTGGACAAGCAACGAAAGGTTTCATTTTCACTATATAGATGATTCATCCATGTCAATAAGACCCAGCAGAAGAATTCCGGTCATATGCGTGGAGACTGGGAAGAAATACGACAGTATAACCGATGCTGCCATAGACATCGGTCAGAAAGAACCCAGCAATATCATTGTGGCTCTCAAGTCTGGCGGAAGAGCAGGTGGTTATCATTGGCGGTTCGCAGATGTTGAGAAACCTGTTCCTCCGTTCAAGAAAGAAAGGTGGCGTGCGTCATGTGTTGCGAGACCGGGGAAATATTTAGGTCTGCGTGTGCCGCTGCGCGGAGCATGGGGTTTTCAGCAAGTGCCGTCTGGAGCGCATTAAAGCGTGGTGGAACCTCGGGCGGTTATCACTGGAAATATGTCGATAGCGGTGATGCCGATGAAACAACGGCCTAAACGGAGGTAGAGCCATGACCATCATCAAACAGGGAGGGGTGAGCAGCAAATCTCATCAGCGAAACCTCCGAGCTACATAAACGATGACAAGAAGGTGCTCCTGCGCGATTCCCAGAACATGGAGGAGTGCAAGGACTTGAAGCGGTGGGCGAGTTACATGGAGCGCACCCGCAAGACTTTCGGGCATGATAAGGCCGCCCGTCGCATCCGCGATAGGAAGACCGGTGAGTTGAAGGAGGCCAAGAACACAGTGCTGTTCCATCAAATCGTGGCCTTTCTTCCCGACGAGTGCGACCTAAACGGCGGCAAGCTCACGCCGGAGGACTGCATGAGATATGCGAGGGATTACGTCGGCACCTATTACCCGAACCAAGAGGTGGTCTTCGCCCTTCACAACGAGTATTGCAAGGAGGACAAGACCCATCGCTATGCGGTCCATATCGTCATAAACCGCAGCGACCTCTCAACCGGGAAGCGCTTGGATGAGGGTAGGGCAAGGAGCGAAGGTTCGCCGTGCCTCCCGCATCCGCAAGATGGACAAGGCATGGGGCTTGAAGCAGGTGGAGCGCGACGAGCGCAATTCCTCCGTCCATAAGAAGCAGCCGTCGAAGGTAGAGAAGGAGATTGAGGGTCGCGGCGGCAAGTCCTATAAGACGAACCTGCGCGAGCTGTGCCGCATCGCGGCGGAGCGCTCGCAGGACATCTACGAGTATCGGGAGATGCTTGAAGGCTGGGGCGTTGACACTCAGTTCCGCAAGGCAGGCTCTACGTCACCGACACCGACAACTCCAAATATTCCTTCTCCCTCGCGAAGCTCGATGCCGATTTGAATCAGAATGGCCTTAACCGGACTTTTCGCGCCAACGTGGTCGCGGACATTCGCGAGAAGGGAAGACAAGCGCACGAAGAGCGCGTTGCCGTCGAGGCCGAGCGCCAGCGCGTCACCGGCATCCGCGATGCCTACCTAGAGGAGATGCGGAAGACCTATCTCGATTACCGCAAGAAGCGCATGGCTTGGAGGCACCGCCCTCGCCGCGTTCCCGAAACTTGAACTCAAGCGCCCGCCCAAGGAGGTCGTGGACGACCCCGAGGTGAAGCGACTGTGGCTCGCGTACCGTCGTGGTGCCGACGAGCTGCGCGTCGAGATGGCCTCCGAGGTCCCCTATGCACGCAAGCCCAAGAAGGGCGGCGGTACGAGTGGTCAGGCAGCCAGCCGCGCCGCGAGGCCCCGTCCATGGGTAAAGATGAGCGCGGGCATGAGCGAACGGACGTGCGCTAAGTAGCGGTCCCGTGAAGATACCCAACGTCTCCACATTGGTAGGTTTATTGTATGCTACAATGGTAGCAACACACACGACCATGAGAGGGGCGTTGATGTATCTGAATGAGATTCTTCCCGGTAATTGGCGCGAGGATGAGTGGCCCGAGCACATCGAGGTCAGCCACGAGTCCTCGCGCTTCATGAGCCGTAGGTACGTGCCGCGCGTGAACTCCGTCAACAAATCCTCGGCCAACCCGGTCGATGGCATCTGGTGCTCGCACTGCGGCTGGGCCGGTGTCATCGCGCAGGACATGACCGATTTGGATGAGGACACGGAACCACGATTCGATACCTTGGCTGAGGACGTGCCCTGCTTCTGCCCGAAGTGCGGCTCTTTCCTCATGTATTAGGGCGGAGGCACAATGAACATCATCGAGAAGCGCAGACGCAAAGCGTGGGCACATGCCACAATGGTCATCATGAACAAGGTGATTCGTGAAGCCTCCACCGGCATCATCTTCATCTATGGGGAGATGCTTTACGGCAAGGATTACTTCCTCACGCCAGACGATGCCCTGGATGCGGTGCTCGTCACCATGGGGGTTCTGAGGAAGTTGTGGGAGCGGGACGGGGTGAGGCCGTCGAAGCGGCTGTTCGCTGAGGTGTGCCCGGACAGGGCAATCGGAGCCGTGGTCATGAAGATGTGGCGCGAGCCTTTCCGATACTGGAATTGATGAGAGAGGAGTAGGTCGTGGTTGAGCCTGCATACAGCGATGAACGCGCCGAGGCGTTCCGGGCGTATATGTGCCTGTACGGGTACAAGGCGGCGATTGACCGATGCGATTGGGTGGCGGCGCGGCGCTGGTTTTCCGAGAAAGAGGGTGAGAGAAGTAGAGCGACCGCGCGGTGGGCACTGTTCTGCGTCGCCTTTGCGACAGCCTACATGGTGTTGCATATAAGTATGCCGCAATTGGTGGAGGAGGTACCGCGCCCGCTTCGCAACGTGATGGACTCGGTTGCGCTGACATCGGTGTTTGCGGGAGCGCTGGCATTGGTGCGGTTCAAGGAGGAGACCTTCGACGATATGCCCCCGTCGATTCGAGATGACATCCTGAGCCACTTCTTCATAAGCGATGCAGAAATCGTCGAAATCGAGGCGGAAAAGGAACAGAATGAGACGTCGATTGAGAGAAGCCGCGAGGAGCTGGAAATGGAAGCCAAGGCGACACTCGCGAAGTTCAACAATAGGGCACCAAAAAGGACATCTGGTACCGAGAAGACGAACAGGGGATGAAAGATGAGAGAGCCGGACTGGATGCTCGCATCCGTGGTGGTGTTGGGCTTTATTGCCCTCGTACTCGCATGCGTATATGAATCTACATACGATGCGCGCCATTGCGCATCCGATGATGCGAGGAGGGCTGGCGTTGGCTTATGGCACCTCTCTTGCCTTATCAGCGCCGTGCCGGTCTTGTTCATCTTGACGGGTTCTGTGACCGAGGCTTTCGAGTTGAAGGACGAGCGAGTCGAGGTCGAGGAGTCGGTTCAGATTGCGGCCCTCGATGGGAACAGCTACATCTCAGGACATATCGGTGGGTATTCGTTCATGGGAACCGGTGGTGCGAGCGGTGAAGTCAAGGAAGACGATGCTTATACGGTGATGGTTTCTGATGGGAACGGCGGTTACGAGAAGAGGCGTTATGGGGTCGATGAGGTGAAGGTGATATTTGACTCGACTGAGGAGGATGCCCGCGTCGAGGAGGTCGATGTGGTGCGCGATTACGATGTCACACGCTCGCCCTTCTTCGCCTTCGATATGAAAGGCAGGTGCCGAGAGGTCGAGCATCAGACCCGCATCCATGTGCCGGAGGGCAGCTACGGGGAGTATCAGTTCAACGTCAACTGAGGATGGACAGGAGATTGGAAATATGACTGAGTGCGATTTGAAACCCTGCCCCTTCTGCGGTCATGAACCAATGTTCGGCAAGGTCAGACCGGCGACGCGCAAGTCGCCACCCCTGTTCGGCATCACCTGCATCCATTGCGGTGCGAGATGACCGACGAGTTCGTCCCCGAGCTGATACGGCGATGGAACGCCCGAGCCGCTGCGACGGCTTCCATTGATAAGGAGGTGATGGAAGGGGCGTTTGACAAAGAGCGACGCGATGTGGCGGCGCACCTGTTCCCCTGCACGCGATGCACCCACCTGACCACCTGCGACCGGACCACGGTACCGACGTGTACAGCGCCGATGCGACTGGTGCGGCGAGTTCGAGGAGGCGTGAATGCCGAAGACATTGAAGAACTTCGCGGACAGCGAGAGGGCAAGGGAGTACCGCAACCGACAGCGGGAGAGGAACTATGCCTTATGCCCCGGCGATGATGATGTCCGTCACACGAGGTGGCAGGACTGGGAGAGGAGGCTGGTGATGGAACATGAGATGCCGGACAGGGAAATCTCCCGCATGACCGGCAGGAGCGTGCGTGCCATACAGGTGATGCGTCATAAGATGAGGAAGAACGGGGAGGTCCGCACCGATGAGTAAGGTGGACGGCGACCTCATCCAAAGCATCCTCTGGTACGCGATAGCCGCCATCTGGGCACTCATCGCGATAGCGCGATGGCTCGGTGGCGAACCCGAGGGGTCGGATGCCATGACCCACTTCGGCATCGCTTCATCTTGGCGAACATCTTCGAGCTTCGGTCGGAGATGGGTAAAATTGAAGAAAAGTAGTTTACTATTGATATAGTATGGTATAATACTATTGCTTGGAAAGGAGAACGAATGGCTGACAATGAATGCAGGGAGGCGGATTGCGCCCATTGGCTCGGCAAGAATCTGGGATGCGAATACCCTGATTTGGATGGATGCCGCATTAGTCCGTCCAACTGCCCGGAATACATCAATCGCGAGGATTATCAAGAGCAGGAGGAGTTCTATGAGTAAGAAGCAGCGGAGGAGAAGTGGGTCGTGGAGGTGCGCCGTGCCCATGCGTTGGAGCATCGACCGGGCAACTGGTGCTGCGTAGCTCAGTGCGATGACGGCCAGACCGCCATCACGGTCGCCGATGCCTTGCAGAACTTCATGCGCACCGGCCTTATAAGCGATGATTCCACACCCGCACCAGACTGGTGGGCGAGAAGGAGGGTTAAGCACATGGCACTGGACAATGAGGATATTCGTGGCGATGGACATGCGCCAAGCATCTGAGGAAGCCGGAAGTCGATGAAGATGATAGGACAGAGCCGCCGATGAGCGGAGTCATCCATCTTGCCGAGGAGGTGCGCGATGCACGTGCTGCGGGGCGCAAGTTGGCGAATGTCGATAGCGACCTAGTAGAGGATGACATCGTGGGGGTGGTCATCAAGCTTCGTGAGGAGGTTGCCGGTTTCAGACTGGACAATAAGCGCGCCGTGAAGAAGATGGACCAGACGCTCTATGAGATGCGCAATCTGGTCGATAGGGTCGAGGAACTTTACAACAGCGCCAAGGACGAGACCCATTCCGCAGAGCAGGCCGCGCTCAACGGCGTGAACAAGGCGCAGGAGAAAGCGCAGGAGATAACCCTTCGCAACATAGATGAGGCGACGCAGCGCAGCAAGAAGGCCATCGACACGATGGTCTTGGAGTCGAAGCGCCGCATCGAGCGGCTTGCGATGGTAACCCTGCCGGACCGCATGTTTCATTTCCTCAAGTGGACGCGCTCATGCTCGTGCTGTTCATCTTGGTTCATATCGTCTGGCAGATGTCTCATAAGGAGGGGAATGGAACGGGGCACCGTCATCAGCCGCATCAGGAAGCTGCGCACGCAGGCTGGAAGACGCGCGTGATTTCATCCTGTGCGGATGATGCGGGTACATACATATAGTTCAAGTTGAAGAAAGCGTCGGATAATCGGCGCGGGATTGAAAGGAAGATTGGTCATGGAAGACAAGAAGGATTTCGATAAAGATAAGCAGGAGATGGGCACGCAGCAGATGCCGCACGTCCCAACCGAGGGGGAGGAGGATGAGAAGAAGGGCACCATCGTGCTCTTCGGCCATGAGTTCGACAAGAAGAAGGCCGTGATGGCCGGACTCGGTGGGCTGCTGGCAATGGCCCTCATCGGCGGCGGTGTCTGGTATGCGGCTTCGCAAAAGCCGGAGCCGAAGGAGCTACGCATCGAGCAGAATGAGAAGCAGGAGCAGCAGGTCATCCGGCTCGGTGCCAAGGCGGACGGATGGGTGAAGGGCGAGTCCTCGCCGGTCATCGCCCACATCGTGAACAAGGAAGAGAAGGTGGACTACTACCACGCCTACGACGCAAACGAGCCGCACGCGCTCGACGTGCCAGCGGAGGGCGAGTACGAGGTCTCCTTCATCAGCCCCGTGGACAAGGACGGCTCCATCTACGAGGTTCCCAAGACCGCCAAGGTGAAGTCCGAGGCCGAAGACAAGGATGGGAAGACGAGGGGGATGAGCTGCCTTCGAGTTCAAGCCCATCGCGGCTGACAAGGCCGACGCGGATACGCTCAACGCCATCGTGAAGTCCGTCGCCGACGCGTGAAGAAGGGCGACGAGACCCTGACCGGCGCGAACGGCACCAAGGTCATCGAGCTGGTCAAGGAGAACGCCAAGGCCAACCCGAACGCCGACAAGGACAAGGTGGACGAAGAGAGCCAGAAGGCCGAGGAGGGAGTGACCGACGAACCGTCAGGCGGGAACACGGGTGCTTCCAAGCCCGAGACCGGTGGCAGCAACGGCGGTTCCGGTAGTAGTGGAAATTCCGGCTCCAACGGTGGGTCGAGCAATAGCGGTGGCGGAAGCAAGCCGCAGCACACCCATAACTGGGTTCCCCAGACCACGGTTGTGCATCACGATGCGCAGTACCAGACCATCCATCATGATGCGGTATATGGAACCGGTGTCGAGTGTAACGGATGTTTTGCACAGTTTGATTCGTATGGAGCTTGGAAAGCACATTGCAACTCCCAACTAGACAGTGGAAACACTAATTGCATGGGCTATCATACTATCAATATAGTATTAGAGCAAGCATGGGACGAGACTGTTGAAGTTTCTCCTGCATGGGACGAGACGATTACCACCGGTTACGTCTGTTCTGGTTGCGGTGCGGCTAAGTAAGCTACTGACTTTATACCTTCGTAGATTATCACACCTCATGTCTGTAAAAGAAAAAGCCCCCGGTTATCAGCCGGGGGCTTCGTCATGTCAACGCCATGCAATCCACCTCGGGATTCCACCCCGAACCCCGCAAGGGACGCGTCCCTTGACCCGTATCTCGGGTTTCACCCGAACCCATCCTCGCCGGAGGGCAGGGAAAGCAGGAGACCTCCTTTCCTTCACCAAGAGGATTCCCCGTGAGCCTCTTGTAAACGCTTTCGCGGCATATCCTCGCCAAGGCTCCGGTATTCCACGTTCCGTTGACAACAGCTCCGCACCGGTTATGCGCAAGAAAAACCCCGACTAGAATCAATCGGGGTTTCGTCAGGGTTATATGGAGACTTGAACGGAAGTTGTATCTAGTTGGAATGCCCTTAATGGCATAGAGCGAAAATAAAGTATCCGCAAAGCACAGTTCCGAACATTAGCCATGAGCCGATAGCAGACCATTTGGTTGCAACTTTTGCAACAGTCGGAAGATTTCGATATTTCAGACGATAGAAGATGAGGGCGTAGATTACCGCGATATATTGAAAGAACATTCCAAGTACGAACCACATCGCCTTCCATTCTTTGGTCAGTATGGGAACTTTGTAACGTCCGTCAAGAATCTCGTATTTCACCTTTCCTCACCTCGCTTAATACTTATCGTTCGTTATTCTTTACCGGTGCTTCTCGATTTTGCCCGGTGTTATTCTCTAATGCCCTTGCTGCCTCCCTCATGGCCTTCATCTCAGATTGAAGGGTTGCATGAGCTTCAGGCTCATCTGGAAGTTCCATCTCATCATTGATATGGTCAAGATGCTCAAGGACATCATGGCGCTTGCCGATTTCGGTGAGGGTGGCGGCTTGGGCGCATTCCCTGAACCATGGGAACGTCTCTTGCAGTCTCTCCAAAACCGAGAACGCGTCGGCATAGGACATTCCATGGATAGATTCGTATCCCGAATACTGGGAGTGCTCGAATCCGTTGGCCTCCATGAAAGCCTTGATTTTCGACCATGCGTTGTTGTAACTCGTGGTACTGCCGGAAGGAGAAGGATATAACTCCTCCAACTTCCCGTTATCCAAATCGAAATTGAACGCCTTGCGTTTGTGCGACATGGTGCATCATCGCCGTCATGCGTATAAGCGCTCTGGATTGTTGCGGCGCAAGACATCGAGGTAGTCAACCTGCTCATCGCAGTCGTCCTCGAAGGCGGTCATGGACTTGATGTTGCGCATGACCCATCCTGCTCTGGACAGCAGCGACAGCGCGAGGCACTGGGACTCAACCTCGTTGCCCTCCGCCGCCCTCCAAGTCCCTTGCGCGATGCGGACACATCCGTACCGAGAGACGTTCCTGTCGGTGTAGTCGTAGAGGGTTTGAATGTCGTACCCGTTGCGCTTCGCTTTGTCTTCATCGAATACGATGGTAAAGTGCCAAGGCACTGGTTTTAATGTGTTCTCCATATTGATTGCCTCCTTATAGGTGATTCCATCAACCTTTGTCGTCCCAGATGGATTAGACATTGAAAGACAGGGCGAAGAGAATGAGATTCACTGCTGCGCCCAACCATGTGTACCTGAGCGCGACCTTTCTCACTGTCGTAATGTTCGGCCATGTTTTTTATAGAAGTGGGAGGTGGGCAGATGGAAAAGATGCCGAAGACCATGCCAGTGATGAATCTGCCTAATTTCCATCCTTTCGTAAACGTTGGAATCTTGAGTCCGCTTTCGACATAGTATTTCATCCTACTTCACCTCTTTCTTAGTTCCTTCCTATATCTAAAGTTTGATAGCTTTCTACACTACTATTATACTACATTTTAGCCATTTCCACAACTGTTTTCTACCGCGCGGAGACCGCGATTTCAGGCGCTTTGGCCTGTTCATCATGGCTCTTCGCCGCGTCTTTCATGGCTGCGACTTCACCCTTGAGGGACACCTTCTCGGGTGCGCGTTCCACGTCGCGGTCGCGGCGCTTCTCCAAGACATCGTTGTAGCGCCCGATGATGAGGGTGCCCGCCTTATCGGCCTTCGCCGCCGCCTTGAACAGGTAGGATGGGTCGTCTTCCAGCGCGTGCATCCACGATTGCAGATAGGAGACGTGATTCTCGTAATGCTCCCCCTCGTAGTCGGCACTTTGGATACCGAGGTCTGCGGAGAGGAAAAGGGAGCCGAGTTCGGCCACAAGCTCCTCCTGCGCGTACTCGGGGCTTCCGAAGTCAGTGTTGCATCCGCGATTGAGGGCGGAGGGGTGTCCGGTCGAATGGGTCATCTCGTGCAGCAGCACGCTGGTGAACGTCTCATCCGATAGGAAGGTCTCGCGCGGGGCGATGAGGATGCGGTCGGAGCCGGGGGCGTGACCGGCGCTCCCCTGATAACGCATGGATTCCACAATGGGGCAGCGGGAGGAGAGGATGAGGTCGTCTGCGATGGCGGCGGTGCGGTCGCTCACATGCTCCGGTACCGGTGGGGCGGGGATGCCCTCAATCTCGCTGGCGTTGAAGACGTTCCAATAGCCCACGCAGCGCAGGTAGTGGCCGGTGACCTCTTTCTCACCCGTGTCCTTGTTCTCCTCCTTGATGGAGAACTCGCGCCATTTCTCGATGAGCGCGGCCTTGGCCCCCTTCTTGAGGTGCCAGCCGCTATCGCGAATCTGGTTGAAGGTGCACCATCGGTTGTCCGTGAACCCGCGCATGTATCCCACGAAACCGAGATGGAAGCGGTTGCCGCCCTGATACACCGTGCCGGATACCGGGTTGTGCGGGCTGAGGGAGGGGATGTACGGTTCCGACCAATGGAGTCCGTCGCGCTTCATGTCCTCGATAATCTTCTCGACCACGAGCGCACGTTGCTTCTCCACGATTTCAAGCGACTTCGATTTCTTCTGCTCTTTCATTTCAGTCCTTTCCGCGTCAGCCGATGGCATCATTATATCAACGCGCGTGGCGGGCCACCTGACGCCGATTTTCGGTGGTTGAAGAAAAAACGACCCCACAGAATCGTTTCTGCGGGCTCTTGGGAGGATGGTGTCGAGTCCAGCCCCCGGCAACATGACAAACCGCCTGGAACGGTCTCAGGATGCGTCTGGCGCGATTTGCGTATTTTCGGCTTGATTCTTGGCTGTTTCCTGCATACTCGTGACAAGGACGGTGCGTTCGTTATCGACCAGATGTTGTAAGAGCAGGTGACGAGCGAGATGACCTGTTCCGGCTCCGTCTCGGCATCGAGCACCATGCGGCGTTCGCACGCGATTCGCCATACCATGCACGGAAGTCCGCCTCACCCTCGAAGTCGATGCGCTTGTTGCGCTCGCGACCGTTGACTATCTGCGCAAACCGCGCCTCGTAGGTCATCTTCGCGGTCGGAGTCTGGATGAGCACGCGGGCGTGCTCGCGGGCGAAGTTCTCGTCCTTGTAATCGGCGACGGTTCCCATGGGGGCCACCTTCTTGTCGTTCCAGAAATGATGCCCCAAGATGACGGCGTTGCGGCTGGACAGCCCCAGCTCCTCGCAATCGGCATCAAGGTAGATGGCACCGGCTGGGTTGTAGTTGCCGTACACGTCGTGCTTGAGGTAATAGCCGGGGGCGTCTCCATGGGCTTGCAAGATGGGGGAGTCCACGGTGGTGCCGGGGATGGTGACCCAACCGATGACATCCGGGTTGATGTCCTGCCAGTAATCCCAATCGACCGTAGGAAACCCATCGTCGTCCTCCACCGTGGACTCGGGGGGCGCGTCTGGCGAGGGCGGTGTATGCGCCGCCTGCCTGCAATAGAGGAGGAAGGCGAACATCGCTGCGGCGCTCAGCAGGAAGACCGCCGATGCCGCGAGCGCGATGCGCGATTTCGTTCTCTCTTCAAGTCCGTTCACCTCCTAGCTTCTAATCATATCATCCGTCGTTGCCGACTTTTGAATCACCTTCATGAGAAAGACCCGGCATCCCGATTACAGGGTGCCGGGTCTTGAGAGAGAGGTTCGCTACTCGGCAGCCGCCGGTTTCTCCTCGCCGCAGAGCGTGCAGATGAGCTTGTCCGGCACGGACTCATCGTAGGCCGGAGAATCGGTGACCTCGCGGGTGAAGCCCTCGCTCACCAGCACCTCGCCGGTGATGGGCACGTTGGTGGAGTAACCGGAGTGACCGGTGTCCTTGATATGCGCATCGGCGATGCCGTCGATGGTCTGCTGGCAGTCGTTGCACACGGTGTGGTAGCTGGTCTTGGCCTCGTAGACCGGTGGGACGTTCTCGGTGTGGGTCACCGCGTCGTGATGCACCGTCTTGTAGGTGACCGTCCAGTCGTGCTCGCAGGGCTTCTCGCCATCGACTTGCTCCTGTTGGCCGGTCGGGGTGCCGGAGCCGGGAGCTGTGGGCGTGCCGCCCTGCCTGCCGGACAGGTAGATGCCGCCGGTGATGAGACCGGCGACGGAGCCAGGGCACCCGCCGCGATACCGACGAGGATGCGACGCTTGGCCTTGGCCTCACGGTCGGCGGGGGTCTGCGGTTTCTCTCCGTCGTTCAGACGGTTCTTGTCATCCATGGGTGTCCCCCTTTCTGGGATAGGGCGGGCGCTCCCCATTTACATGGACGGAGCGCCCGCAGCATGTGCAGTGGGTTAGGCCTCGGAGTCGCCCGAGACATCCCCGTTGTCAGTGTCGCCGCCTTCATCGGCTGCGGCATCCTCGGCCTTCGCGGCGCGGCGGTTCTTGATGCCGTAGTAGGCGCAGCCGCACGCGAGCACGGCGAGTGCCGCGATGGAGACCACGATGAAGAAGTCGTTGCCGCCGGTCTTGCCGAAGAACCCGCCGGGAGGCGTGGTGGTCACGGTGACCGTCTGCCCTCATCGTCGATGTCCTTGTGCTCGGCGACCAGAACCTCGGTGGCCTCGTTGCCCTGCTCGGTCTGCTTGTACAGCTCCTCGAACACCACGAGGTCGTGGCCGTCGAGGGAGGAGGCGTCGAACTTGCCGAGGTCGATGTCGATGGTGCCGTTCTGGCTGTTGGGCGTGAACTTGAGTTCGGCGGTGACGTGCTGGTCGTTGATGGACAGCATCTCGCCGGTCTTCTTGTCCATGAGCGTCGCCTTGAGGGTGTATTCCTTGCCCGGAATCAGCCCTCGTAGGTCACGCGGTCGGTGATTACCGCATCCTTACCGGCCATCAGCGTGTGGTCGCCGTCGGACTTGTCCGTGGCGGTGGTGCCGATGACGGTGGGCACGAGGTTCACGGTCTGCTCCTCGGAGTCGAGGTCGCATTCGGAGGCGACGATGACGGGGGCGGAACCCTCCTCATCCGCGACCGCGTTCTTGGACATGACCTCGAACACCACGATGTCCTTGGTCTCGCCGCCGAGGCGGTCGATGACATCGTTGGCGTTGAAGTGGAAGTCCATGGTCACGGTGCCGTCGTACTTCTCCGGGGTGAACTCGGCGGTCTGGTAGACCAGATGGGAGATGAGGTCTTCGTTGTCGGCGATGAACTTGCCGAGGGCATCCATGTCGATGGACACCGGCAGCTCGCCGGTTGCGGAGTAGTTGAGCACGATACCGGAGTCCTTGAGCACGGCCACGTCAGAGACGGCTTCCTTCTGCTCATCGGTCAGGGCATCGTAGCCCACCTTGCCGGTGGTGTCCACGGTGGCGGAGGTCAGGCCGTCCTCATCGGTCTCATAGGTGGTGTCGATGACCTCGAAGGTGCCGTCCGCATGGACGCGCACGGTCTGGGACTTCTTCACCGAACCGTCCTCGACGGTCTCATCGGAGACCACGATGTCGGCGATACCCTCATCCTCATCCTGCGCGGAGAGTCCGAGCACGTCGAGGAGCTGCTGCATGAACGCCGCGACATCCGCCTCGGTGTACTTCTCGCTGCCATCGCCCGTGAGGATGGGAAGGCCGGTCTCGGCATCCATGAGGATACCGGTCATGGTGTACCCGGTGCCGGTCAGGGCGTTCTCGTAGGCCACCTCATCGG
>ENA-OQLB01000447-OQLB01000447.1-human-gut-metagenome-genome-assembly--contig:-NODE-447-length-23608-cov-5.912951_pt1 | contig 23608 bp, 17 predicted proteins | sample MGYA00242656_ERZ504813 | MGnify/ENA primary metagenome ERZ504813 (study PRJEB26092, sample SAMD00036388) | human gut metagenome | host: Homo sapiens | study: EMG produced TPA metagenomics assembly of... | reverse complement strand
TTTTATTATCTGCCGGCAGGAAGGTCAGTTCAAATTTGGTCTGATCTGCTATTTCCTGATCTGTCACAACATGAGCTGCATCTTCAAATTTCCAGGTTCCTGCCGGTGCATTTTCAATCCCTTTCAATGTAGCTTCTGCCAATGTCTGACCGTATTCAACTTCTACCTCCGGTGTCGGAAGTTTTGGTTCAAATATCATGTTACTGTTTGTCTCATAGATCAACCGTGACATTGGATCATCAATAAAGTTAAGCATTACTGTTCCAAGGAATCGGTTATCAATACAATTGTCTTCGTCTTTAAATAATCTCGGATTAATTTCCTGTGTCAATCCTAACGGTGCTCCTCGTGAGCAAGAAGTATAATTAAATACCCAAGAATTGTACTCGATCGGATGGCTTGTATTCTGTCCTGTTGTCTGCTTCATCGTTTCTGATATATACGGCCACTTCTCACTTCCATATGTATTATATGCATCCTGAATATACACATGATTTTTTCCATCATCATATAACTTGTACGCATATTTATAATCTTTATATTTTATGTCATCCCAATTCGTAAGGTTAAATCCCATCGCACGTTCAACCGAACTGTCGTAGTTCTTGGTCAGATTAAATCTTCGAAGAAATATGATTTTTCCCCTTGCTTCCTTCATTGATGGGATATCCCCTCCACTGTAGACCTTGTCCTTATTTTTTTCAATAAATTCAGCGACCGCATGCTCTAATCCAATTGTAGAACCGGCATCTGGTTTTACTGTAAGAATGACTGTTTCTGACTTATGCTTCTCTAAGAAACCGAGAGAAGTATTGAGGATTGACTGTAATGTAAGATCACTTCCGTTTTTTTCCTGACACTGCCATAATTCGCCTCCATGTACAATCTTTACGTCTGCCGCAGAAGCATCATCTTTTGTCGCATTTGCACGGATATCAAAACTGCGAGCCCCCATATTCAACTGCTCATCATAATAAAGATTCTGACATGATGTAATAGATACACTTGGAACCAAATCTTCCACAACCCCTGCTGTCCCGGTATCGTGTGTTGCCGGAATATTAATTGAAGACAGTAGTGCCTCATCTGGAATGCCTGCCATCCATTCATCCGCATAACTGTAAGCTGTTTCAGCTGTATTACCTGCTAAAATAGATAACTCTACATTCATTCCCTTTTTCCCAAACACTAAACTTGGGACTCTATTTTCGATATACCATCCAGTTCTGGCATTCTGAATTTTATATGTACCATCTTTCTGCTTAAAAAATCGCCACAATTGACTTGTATTCTGATTCCTGTCAAATTTTTCAGTCGTCCAGATATTCACACTTGCATTAAGTTTTCCTGATTCTCCTTCTACATCTAAAGATAGATTAGTTGTGCTTTCACCATCAGAGACTGCATCTATTTGATAAGCATGATACTCTGGTATCCATTTCAATTTCCATTTACTGGTTATTCCCATTACCTGAAACGTTGGACAAGATCCTGGAGCTGCCAGATTACTTGCTCTATTTAAAGCATCAAGTTTTCCTGCTACATGGATTTCGCAGATAGCACTCGTATCTTCTTCTTTTAAAACCTGACTTTCTTTTCCTGTAATCGGAACTACAGATTTCGTGATCAGCCAGACTTTTCTATCTTTTTCATCTGTCTGGATAATCTTTGGATTATTATTATTCAGTTTTCCTTCATATCCGATCCATTTTCCACTTTTTCTATTCTTAATATAATATCTCGCATTACCATTTTCATCGTCACCGATATAATAAAATGCAAACTGTCGATGATCATTTCCCTTTACTTCACTATCTGAAGACTCCCATACATGAAGCACTGCACCACTATCCTTGCTTTTACCATCCACATCAACAAAGCGATCTGTTCCGTTCACTTTGATATGTTTGATTCCATACCATTCCTTTTCTATATGGTCTAAACGGAAACGACAATTATTTCCTTCTGAAGTATCTAAATGAACAACACTACTTCTCCCTGCATCATCATTTACATTCCAGCGATAGTCTTTGTTCTCTTCCAGTGTAATAAATAATTCACTATTTGTCTCCATCTCTGTTGACATACTTCCACTGGAATCTGCCGCTTTTACACTGATTGGAATCCCCGTAAGTGCTATCGTCATACATATGAACGCTGCCATTATCCTTTTTATTGTTTTCATATCCGTTTTTCCTCCTCATTTATATTTTGCTATATTATCGGCAATCATATTTCTTATTATTATATTTTTGATACCAGATTGTTCAATATTTTTGGCATGAACTGTCTGAAAATGGCACGAATCGTCATTCTGTGGTATACTAATCCTATGTCAAAACGTTTGTATTTATTTTGAATAGATACAAATCAGGGAGGATATTCGTATGTTAATCGCTATTGTTGATGATATTGCAGAAGAGCGTATTCTGCTTCGAACACGATTAGAAAATATATTAGATCAGAAAAATGTAGAGTTTCATTGCTATGAATATGAGAACGGAGAAGCATTTCTCAAGGCTTCAAAAGAACATGACTTCACAGTTTTATTTCTGGACATTTATATGAACGGGGCAAATGGAATCGAAATCGCCCGTGAATTCAGAAATACCAACAAAGACTGTCTGTTGATTTTTACTACAACATCCCTGGATCATGCACTGGAAGGTTTTAAAGTACGTGCCATGCATTATCTGGTAAAACCTTATACGGAAGAAGAACTGTCTTCTTTAATTGATGAAATCCTGTCCCGGATTCCGGCTTCGGAGAAAAAACTGACAGTAAAAGTAAATGGAAGTGATCTTCAGATACCATTTAAAACGATCATTCACGCGGATCATTTTTCTCATATGATCCATATTCATACAACAAAAGAAAAAGAACTTGTCATCCGACAGTCTTTTGGGACTTTTACTGCTCCATTAAAAGAAGACTCCCGCTTTTTTATCTGCAACAGAGGACGATCATCAACATGGAACATGCTGTTGATTTTGACGGAACAATGTTTCTTTTAGATGATGGAAGCAAGATCGTTGTCAGTAGAGAACTGTGCAAACCTGCACGACAACACTTTATGGATTATCTATTTCAAAAGGGGGGATTTTGATGCGGACTTTAATTTTCCAGATTTTGGAATTTACAGTTTTGATTCCAGGTATGCTGCTTGCCTATCTGCCGGTAAGATCATCTCTGAAACAAACACCTAAGAAGCTGGCTGTCTGGATGCTTCCGCTTCTTATTATATGCTCTTGTTTTTGTGGTTTTGCATGCTATAGATTCCATTTGTCAACAAGATCTGTTCTTCTTCCTCTTTTATTTGTTCTACTTGTTCTATATCATAACACTTTATTAATTTCACTTTGGAAATCTGTCAGCATCTTTCTTGCCGTCTGTGCAGTTTTTTCCTGCTTTAACAGCCTTTCCAGAGCTGCTTCTGCAATGTTGAATTTTGGTTCTGAACACCTTGCATTTTCCGGTTTTTCTACTTTTGGAATCCTGTATAATCTTTTCTGCATTCTTTTCGTCCTTCTCATATGGTATCCAGCCTCCCATTCAGTCAAAGAAATGGTAGAAGATGAAAATCTTGCTCAGACCTGGTATGTTTTCTGGATTCTCCCGGTTCTGGTCATCGGATTGAACCTTGCTTTGATTCCAAAATATAACACCATCCTGCACACGCAGCGTTTTCTGCGTGGATACATTGTGATTATTTATGCTCTTCTACTCATCCTTGCATTATTTTACTCGATGTTTTTAATGATGGCTAATATCCTGAATAAAAACAAAAAAACTTCAGCAGGAAAATCTTTTTCTTTCTGTACAACAGGAACGATATGAGAATTTAAGAAGTGCGATTGAAGAAGCCAGACAGGCTCGACATGATATTCGTCATCATTTTATACAACTATCTGCTATGGCCAAAGACGGTGATTTAGAAAAGATCAAAGAATACCTGCAAAATGCAATGGATAAAATTCCCACCCTTGATTATCACTTCTGTGAAAATCAGTCTATCGATAACGTAATCGGATATTATTATGCACTTGCCCAAAAAGAAGAAATTCCATTTGATGCCCGTGTTGATCTTCCAAAAGAACTTTCCGTAGATGAAATGGATCTCTGTCTTATTCTTTCCAATCTATTAGAAAATGCATTGGAAGCCAGTCGCAAAACTGCCGCTGCGCAGCAGCAGATATCGTTGGAAATCTATCAACATTCTGCTTCTATTCTTTTAATTCGGGTAGAAAATAATTTTGACGGAATGATCAAAGAAAAGAACCATCTGCTCCATTCCACCAAGCGGAAAGGTCTAGGAATCGGTACCCAGTCTGTCCGCAGAATGGCAGAAAAGAACGATGGTTCTTGTAATTTTACTTATGAAGATGGAGTCTTTACCGCAAAGGTTATGCTTCGCGCTGACCTTTAAAAGGCTATGCTTTCTTTCTTCCTCTTGCTGCTGCCACAATCATGCAAAGAAGAATTGTCAAAACCATATCCGGAAGTGTATTTCCAAGCAGCATATCAATATTCATCAGAACACGGTATAAAATGAAGCCGGCCAGCCAGATCAACAGATTACACCAATCGAATCCGGTTTCCGATTTTTTCTTTTTCAGAATAAAGAAATCTGCAATCTGCACTGCGATCATTGGCGCAAATACAGAGCCGATCAGATACAGGAAATCTGTGATATCGTCCATCGGATAGACAATTGCTCCGATGGTACCGATCACTGTTACAACTACAGCAACGTATTTTCCTTTAAGTCCTGCAAAGATGGATTCACTTGAAATTCCTGCTGAATAAGCATCCAGGAAAGTGGTTGTAACTGTTGAAAATACAATAATCAGAAGACCTGCGATTCCAAGTCCTGCTTTTACCATGATCTGTGCGATATCACTTTCTCCTGTAAACAATGCAGCACCCATTCCGACCAGATACATAAAACAGCTTACAACTCCATAAACAACTGTACTGACTGCGGTTGCCTTCACAGGTTCTTTCGCCTCTCTTGTATAATCACTGATCAACGGAAGCCAGGACAATGGCATTGCAACCGCAAGTTCTACTGCTGCTCCAAAGGAAAATGTCTCATCGGTAATGGATGTAACTACAGTTCCATCAAAGAAAATAATCTTAAAAAGAATCAATGTAAGAATAAAAAGTGCTGCCATCGCAACTGTATTTACCTTTCCAAGATTCGTAATTCCGATCAGAATCCATACAATGATCAATGCACCTATTACCAGACACCATACCCAGTGTCCCACTGTAAAGATGCCTCCTGCTGCCAGTGCTCCATCATAGATCATAATTGCAGTCCATCCGACAAGCTGAAGCACATTCAGAATTGCGAAAAGCTGTCCTCCATGACTTCCAAAGCTGTCTTTTACTGTCTCCATGGCGCTTTTTCTTGTCTTACCGCCAATCACTCCAGCCAGAAACAACATGATACATCCAATCACATGTCCTACCAGAATGGCTGCCAGCCCTCTGCCAAATCCAAGAGCTGCAAAATATGTCCCTGTAAGAATCTCAGCAATGGAGACTCCTGCTCCAAACCAGATTAATCCGTTCTCAAATAATGATGTTCTTTTTTCCATAGTTTATGCCTCTGCTTCTTTTGTATATTCATTCTGGATAGCAAATCCATGATCCATTGGACCGCTTCCCTTCCCAAGGTCAAGCATTGCTGCAAGTGCCCCAGAGATATACTCTTTCGCACGCTCCACAGACTCCTCCAATGAGAATCCTTTTGCAAGATTAGAAGCAATCGCAGAAGACAATGTACAACCTGTACCATGAGTATTCGGATTATCAATTCTTTTTCCGTTAAACCATCGATACGCTCCATCTGCATACAGCAGATCATTCGCATCATTTAAGTTATGTCCACCCTTGCAGAGTACTGCACAGTGATATTTTTCTGAAATTTCTTTTGCCGCATCGATCATCTCTTCTGCACTTGTGATCTTTCTTCCGATCAACTCCTCTGCCTCCGGAATATTCGGAGTCAGTACACTTGCAAGCGGGAATAATTCTTCCTTCAATGTATCCGCCGCATCATCACTGATCAGCTTCGCTCCGCTTGTTGCTACCATAACAGGATCTACTACAATATTCTTTGCTTCATACTGACGCAGCTTCGCTGCAATAACTTTGATCAGTTCTTTATCTGAAACCATCCCGATCTTTACGGCATCCGGATAGATATCTGTAAAGATACTGTCAAGCTCTTGTCCTAAAAATTCTGGTGTTGCATTTAATATAGAAGTAACACCTGTTGTATTCTGCGCTGTCAATGCAGTAATCGCACTCATTGCATATACTCCATTGGTGATCATTGTCTTGATATCAGCCTGGATTCCTGCGCCTCCGCTAGAGTCACTTCCGGCGATTGTAATTGCTGTTTTCATGTTCTTGGCCTCCTTCTCTACTTATTATATTATAAGTAAATCCGCAGTAAATTCAATCTTTTTCAGATAATAATGTATAACCTTTTGTTATTTACTTTTTCTTCTTAACACCAGCACAACGAATACACCTGCTGCCATCATTGCCAGTACATAAAGCATCGGTCTTGTTTCATCTCCTGTGACTACTGCCATCCGGTTCTTCAGCTTATTCATCGGGGTCTTCTTCCCTGAGTCCTGTCCATTCCCGTTGCCCGTAGTTCCTTTATTCGTATCTTTATTCGTATCTTTATCCTTATCTGGATTTTTCCCCGGATCTTTCTCTTTGTCCGGATCTTTGCTTTCGCCGCCGCTGGTATCTTCTGCAGTCTCAATGACCAGTGTCAGATCCTCGCAGACTTCTTCCAGTGTCAGATATCCGTCTTTGAACTGTTCCGTAACGTCTTCCCCGTTCAGGAGTATCTTTGAAACCTTCCAGCCTTTTTCCGGTGTGATCCATATCTTCGGGTCGGCAAAACGATCCACAACAAAGTTATCTATGTTGCCTTCCGTCTGATCTTCTTCCCCTTCTATCACTACATCTGCGTGGCTTTTTTCCACACGGATATTATGGGAGTCCGGCACGGTTGTACTGATGGTGCTCTGGGAATTCGATGAGCTTCCTGCATCTGCTGCCAGAACGGACATGGTTGTAAAAAACATTGCTGCGATTGCAGCCAGCATAGTCATCACTGTCACAAACACTGCCGTTGTAACGCGGACAATCTTTTTATCCACAATGATATCCAAATTTTCTGTCTTTTTCCTCATATGCACGCCCCCTTACTCACTTTTGTCCACGTATGATATGGTAAATGTCACCGTATCTGCGTACTCTCCGGCCGCCGCTTTCTTCCAGTCTTCTTTTTTAATCGCGATAGTAAGAGGTGTCTCTTCCCCGGCTTTTGTATACTGCGCTGATGTAAATGGCCGGCTTCCCGTCTCATCCTGCGCCAAAATCTGATAAGGAATCACTGCCTTTGAATTGTTGGAATTCTTTAAGTTAAGATCAGATAGCAATGACACCTGGATACATTTTCCATCCTCAATCTGCGCCTGCTCTACTACAATGTTCCCGTAAGAGGTTTCTGTCTCATTGAACCGCATGCTTGTATCTACCGGAATCGTCACCTGGTAAGCCGGGTCCACATGATAACTGACTGTCGCACTTCCTGCCGTCTGGGTGGTGGCTGCATAGATTGGATTTTCTGCACATATTAACAGCACCGGAGTCAGTAGTGCAAAAAGAATTCCTGTTCTTATACTTCTCTTTTTCATCGTTCTCCCTCCCGTTACTGTGCAATGATTGTCGTCTCTACATTTGCCCCGTTCATGGCAGAGCGTCAGTGAGTGACGCGGTCGTAATCTTGATGGTCGCCGGATATTCTCCCGCTGCAAGTGCCTTCTCTAATGTCACCTCTGTAATCGCCTTCCCCGGTTCTACCATCTTCGATGTGTAGATGGTCTCATCTGTGTCGTTAAGCACGATTTCAAATGTAAAGTAACATGGGTTTCCTTCTGGATTCATCAGGTTCATCTGCACGTCTTTTTTGTCTGCCTCAATCGTAATGGACGGATAGCCCGGTATCCGGATTCCTGTCGGCTTTTCCCCGGTATCGTCTGCCGTCTGGGTCTTCGCATTTGGATCCAGATCCGGCTTAAATGCCGAATCTGAACCTCCTTTTAATTTCATGAAATAAATTAATCCTGCAATGATGACTACACACAGACAGATGATAATGACAATAAGTATTTTATTTTTTCCTGCTTTTTCTCGCATCTGCTCTTCCCCTCACCAAAATTTTACCCTGACATTTAGATTGCTAAGATCGTACTTATCTGCATTTTTTCCGTGAGCATCAAATTCCAGTGTCAGACTGTCCACATCAATTTTACTTCCGGAATCGAGGGTATATTCTACTATGTTCCCCTTATCATCTCTCTTGTCCAGATCTATCGTACTAACCTGCCAGTTGTATGATCTTTATTATCAGACCTTGTGTGGTAAGAAATTCTCAGATCACCATAACCATCTTTGACTTTTTTAGTATGATACACAATCGTTACCGTCATATGCGAATAATTCTGATGTACTGCGTCATAGGAAAGATTCGTCATATTCATATGATATCTTGCCGGATTCTGTCCGGTATCTCCGGTCGTCGGCACTTTTGTCTGATTTCCGTCTACATAAAATGTAAATATTGTAAGTTCATGTTCATCAGTCACCCGGTAAGTATGGTTTCTATCTGATGGTGTATAATTATAATGATAGTTTGCTTTCCAGCTTGCATATAAGGTAATATTTTTTGCGTCCTGAAGCTGCAGCTCTTTCGTACTCATGTCAAATGCTGTGTTGGCTCCTTCTTTTTTCCAGCCTTTGAACTCCCAGCCATAACGGGTCGGATCTGACGGGAACTGGTACTTATCACCGTATTTGGTCTTTCTTACCGTCTTCGCTCTTCCGTCACCGTAGTCAAATGTAACATTGTACACATTTGCCTCCCATTCCGGATAGAGTGTCACAACACCGCCGTTTACATCGGTCAGCTTCGACACCTTCTGTCGGTCAGAGTAATAAGTCTTCTTGCCCTTCTTATCCACGGTGTACCATCTCTTAAAGGAGTGGCCTTTGCATGTAAATTCGCATTTTGGAAGTGTTACATTTTCCGTGTAATTGACCGTCTTGGCTGCCATGGAACCTTTTGCCTCCGTACCGCTTAAGATAAATGTAATCTGATATGTATTCTCTCTCCAGTTCGCCTTATATGTCCGGTTATCTGTAGAACCCTGTTTTACAGACACATTGTCACTTACTCCTGTAATTTGGGTTCCGCTCCAACCAGTAAATGTGTATCCTGCCCGGACTGGATTTTTCAGTTTGAATACAGTGGTATCCACGTTGTAAGTCGTCGGATTCTTCTCCCCGGACTTCATGCTTCCGCCATTTAAGTCATAAGTAATCTGGTATGTCTCCTGCTCCCATATTGCTGTGTAAATATGACTTTCGGCCGGCATAGTCGTCGGAAGGTTATCGACTTTCTTGCCATTCTCACTCCAGTTTTTGAAAATATATCCTTTTCTTGTCGGATTTTCTGGTGCATTTATCTTGTCGCCGTAATTTCCTTTGATTGGTGAAACAGACGTTCCTTCTCCTGTCTTGAACTGAAGGGTATATTCCATCTTCAGCCACTGTGCTTTATAAGTCAGATCTTTATCCGGAACCGTCATTTCCACCTCTTCGTCCCAGCCAAGGAACTGGTATCCGGTTCTTGTCGGCGCTTTCGGCACTGTGATATTTGCACCATAGCGTCCGGTCACGACGATCTTACTGTCGTCCTCACCCTTTTCTGCAGCGAATGTTCCGGAATCTGCGTCAAATGTGACTGTATGTACATTTCTCTTATAGTAGTACTTCACTGTCGTCTGTCCGTCTCCGGAAATGGTAACTTTCTCCGTCTTTGGTTCCTCGAAGCCTTTATATTTCATGACTTCTGGTGTCACTTCGCTATCCACAGCCGCCCGTGCATGACTGCTTTCTTTCAGCGTATAACCGTCACCTTGTACATTTTGCTGATAATGTTCTACTACATAGTTGACGATGTTTGCTTCCCATTTTGCATAGAGTGTCAGATCCTGATCCGGCATATTCGCTTTGTACTCTTTCGTACATTTTGCATCTGTATACCAGCCTGCAAATGCATAACCGGCTCTTGTCGGCTTCGGTATGGACATTTCATATCTTGCTTCTACCGTCTTATCTGTCTTACCATCGTAGTTCTTAAGCGTCAGCGTATGCACATTTCTTGTGTAACGGTAAATGACTGTTGTTCTTCCATCACCTTCGACTGTCACCTGCTGTTTCTCCGGTGCTGTAAATCCATCAAAGTTCTTTACTTCCGGTGTGACAACCGTATCCGTATCGGCATTAAAGTTCTCCTGTGCTCCCAGTGAATATCCGTCATCATTGGCATTTTGCAGACAATGCTTGACTGTGTAGTTTACACTCTGCACATCCCATTTTGCATAAAGTGTGATGTCACGATCTGGAACCACTCCGTCAAATGCTTTTGTAAACTCTGCGTCTGTATACCAGCCTGCAAATGCATAACCGGCACGATATGGTTTTTCCTCCCATTTCTCACCATATGCAAGTTCTTTTGTCTCGCTGTCATTACCGTTATTGTAATGGATCGTCACCTGATGGCGGTCACGCGTATATTTGTAATCTACATATGTGATTTCTCCATCGTCTACCACATCATAGCTAACTGGCTTTGGTGCTGTAAATCCTTCATACGCTTTTACTGCCAATGTCAGATGTTCTCCTGTTTTAGCTGTGACAGTTTCAGTCTCTGCCAGATCATACTGCTCTGAATTACCAATGGACTGTTGATAATGTCTCACCTGATAAGTCTTCATTCCGGCTTCCCATTTTGCATAGAGTGTCAGGTCATGTGCCGGCATGGTCGTCTGCACGTACGGCTGTGTCAGCGCTTCGTCCGTGTACCAGCCTGCAAATGCATAGCCTGTCCGCGACGGAGTATTTGTAATCTCTGCCTCATAGCGGACTTTTGAAGTCTTATTATCTTCTCCATTGTTCAGGACATAAGTCAGATTGTAGCTGTTCCGCTATAGTGATACCAGATATCCGGTCCGCCCCAGCCATTTACCTGTCCTGTTTTGGCCTCTGGTGAAGTAAATCCTTCATACTGTTTTGGCTGCGGAGTCACTTCTGATTCTGTCAGGCCGCTTAATACTTCTTCGTCCGTTAGTCCAAAGTAAGAACCATCTACAGATTCTTTATAATGATAGACAGTATAGCTGCTCATCACCGGTGTCTGTTTTGCATAGAGCGTCAGATCTTTGTCCGGCATGGTTCCATCGAATCGATTCTTGAAATCCTTATCTGTATACCAGCCTTCAAAGAGATATCCTTCCCGGATCGCTACTTCTGTAATTGCCGCACCAAATGGCATTCCGAATCCTTCCATATTATTTTCATCGACCCCTCGGTCTACCAGCTTCAGCTTATGGATATTTCTCGCATACTTGTACTCAATAACTGTGTTGCCGTTTCCGTCCACTGTCGTGGTCTGTGCTGCTGGTGAAGTAAAGCCTTCGTAACTCTTCACGTCCGGCGTTACTTTATCTTCCGGATATGCCGCAAAGACTTCCTCTTCATATAAGATATATGGCTCTTCTTCCACAACCGGTTTATCTGTGTCCGGATACTCTTCTTTATCTCCACCCGGTTTTTCTTTGTCTGCATCTGGCAGTTTTTCCAGCAGATGCCGGATGTATAGTTGACTTTCTGCTTCTCCCATTTTGCATAGACCGTCATATCTTTTGCCGGCATCGTCTGGCCAAATGCGTTCTCACATGCCTCGTCTGTATACCAGCCTTCAAATACATAACCTTTTCTTGTCGGCATCGGTGATGCAATCTTGTCACCATATCTTGCCGTCACTTCTGTCTGGTCTGATTCTCCGCCTTTTGCATCGAAGGTCAGTTTGTACTCATTCAGATCATAGTACACTTTCAGTACAAGACTGCCATCTGCCTTGATCGTTCCCTTCGGCAGTTCACCTTTTAAGTGATAGACTTTCTCGTCAAGATCTGCTGCTTTTGCTGTGACTTTCTCTCCCATCTGTCCGGTCAGAGCCGCAGTCTCGCTTAAGCTGTATCCGCTGTTATCCGTATTCTGCACGTAGTATTTCACGGTATAAGTAATGCCTTCCAGTGCTTTCCATTTTGCAATGTAGGTCTTATTCTCAGATGGAACTTCCTTTGGAACCTCCGCACCTTCTTCGTCCTCCCAGCCAAGGAATTCATACCCCGGTCTGTAGACTGCCGGTGTCGGCATCATGGTTCCATACCGGTAATTTCCGTCTGCGATCACTTCTGTCTCCGTTCCATTCTCCGTCTCTTTTTCGGACTTGAATGTCTGTGTATATTTATTTCTTGCATAATAGTAATTGATGACCAGACTGCCGTCTGCTTTTACATTCTCCGTAAGCTGCGGCGGTGTTACAAATCCCTCCCGCTCTTTTGGAACCGGGCTTACTTCCTCTTCCGTCCTGCCATTCATTTTCACCGGAGTCTGCGCTTCATAGGTTCCGTTTGTTCCTTCTATATATCTACGACTGTATAACCCACATCGGCTGCTTCCCATTTTGCATAGACAAGTCTGTCTTCTTCCGGCATGGTTTCCGGAATGGTGTATGGAATGGTGAGATCCATGTCCTCATACCAGCCGGCAAATGTGTATCCGAGTCTTACCGGATCTTCCGGCCTCTTGATCTCTGCGTTATATTTTCCGGTAATTGCATCGACGAAAGATCCGCCATTACTCTGGAATGCAATATAGTAACCATCTCGCAGGCGATCCCAGTGAAGCTTGATCTTTCTTGCACATGGCTTCGTATTAAAGGTACCTTCCTGGTTTTTCCATGTAATGATCATCTCTCCGTCCTGTTCCGGCTCATCACCTGGATTTACACGAATAATGTTGGTCGCCGGATCATACGTAAACGCACTGTTCGTCATGGAAATGTTGAAATACTTTGTATCATCTTCGTAAATCTTCTCGTAATATTTTCCGTCATCCAGTCCGGTCTTCATATCCATGTACTGCATCTTGAAATATTCATCCGGGATCTGAACCGACTGAATCTCCCGCTTCATATTAATCTCGGCAACCTTATCCTGGGTATAAGCAAAATCCAGTACATTTTCCAGAACACCTACCCTATAAAGCGGCCACTCGTTCTCGTAAAGTGTCGGATTATAGGTAAATGCATTGGACAGTGCCTGTGCCTCGAACTTCACTTCTAGATAAATACCGATTTCCAGATACATAGCTCCCATAGCACGGCTGCTTCGTCCTGCCGATGCCGTATACTTCAATTCATAGTAGAGGTAACCCCAGACCTGTGCATAACCGCCCACATCCGCCGAGATACCGACACTGGCGATGGACGTTGATAATAATCCCACACGCACCGTCAGTCTCACACCGGCTTTGATGCCAAGAGTTCCCATAGCATATGCCGTAAATTCATACTGCTCCTCTACCAGATCTATCGTATCATTGGTCGCCGTCCGCTCTTTGACCCGTACACAGAAGACATACTCTTTCGCATTCTTATACCAGTACGTCATTCCGATGGAAATGTTCACATTTGCGGAAACAACGAATTCCAGCTTCACCTGAATATCAATGATCAGAAGCACACGGAAATGCTGGTCTACCAGCGGACGCTTGTAGATTTCCACCCAGTCTGCCTCGTCTGCCAGAAGTTCCGAGTACCTCTCTGCCAGAGACTTGGATACGGATATTTCATCTCCGCCACTGACGAGACCTGATGCAGAATTTAGATAATCCTCGCCATTCTCCATCATATTCTTCAGCTCTTCGGTAATCTTGTTGACACCTTTTCGTAATTTCGAACTGGAATCAGATAATGGGTTTCCAGTTTCTGCAGTCTTGAAGTTGACATTTAGTCCGATTCCTGTGTATTCATATAATTCCAGAGACGCCGTTACGCGGTAATCTGCAATGTACGGAATAAATCCCCATCTTTTCCACACGGCTGAGCCGTCCACATCGATGGATACACGGACTTCCTGTTCAAATGTCGCCGTGATCATGATCTCGATGTCTGCGCCCCGGTTCACATGAACCGTAATCGGTACGCCGATCTCCAGTGCAAGCCTTAGTCCACTCACATCTCCATCAAAATGTTTCAGTGTCGTGCCGAGATTTGCTTTTACCGTCGGTACTCCTAATTCCACACGGGAACCGCCTGCCCCACCTGCGGCTCTTGCCTTTCTCAACTGGCCATAGCCCTGGCTCTGAACCATGATGTCTGCATTCATATCTTCCTTGAGAGATCCCTGAAGCTCCTCAAAAGATTCTGTCTCCATTGCCGCATCGGCAACTCTTTCTGCTACTTCGGATGCAAATCCGCTGTCTACCGCCTGTGTCTCAATATCCTCTTCCAGCTCCTGCACATCGGTATCTTCCAGAAGATCCTCCCCTTCTACATTTTCCTTTTGGTACACGTCCATAGTCTGGCGCATATCTTCTTCGCTCACAGGTATATAGCTTACTATGTATTTCCCTTCTGATAACAGAACACTCGTAATCTCTCCATAGAGAGACACGGTTCCACTTTCATTTTCTCCCATTGTACCTGTGTAAATTGCTAGATAATCGCCCTCATCTACGGTTGTCTCACTGTCCAGGTCCATAGCCTGACTCATAGCATCATCACCAAAGGTCAGGTCACTGACATTAATCGTTACACTGTTATTATCCGGGTCACCGTCCTGATCTTTGTCCATAGAAAGCGGCAGCACATCCGGCATAAAGAGCACGTCTTCCGGTCTGGAGCCGCGATATGTATACTTGTCCCCGTCCGCTCCTGTAATCTCGATAAATGACACATCACTGTTGTCACCAGAGGACATATCCATGGTCGGGATCACATCACCGGAATAAATTGCGACCTGGTCGCCGACTTCTAACTGCTTCTTATAAGTAAATGTTCCGGTCGTATCACTGCCTTCTTCGGTCAGGGAACCGTCTGTTCCAATCGTCATTGCCGCGATTGAAACTTCCTCTACTTTCTTTCCATTTACAGTCAGATTGGAAAGCTCTTTCTTATGAATATACTTGATCTCTTTATTTAACTCTACATTTTTGACTTCTTCGCGGTAAACCGTAAAATCATAGACACGGATCGTCGGGTCAAATCCTGTAAAATATAACGCCTTTTCCTGAAGCTCCAGCTTATAGGCTGCCCCCGGTGTCCATCCGTTCGGATTGCTGATTGTAAATGTATGGTCTGCTCCTTCAGTCACATCTACCGTAACCGTTTCGGAAGAATCTGTCACATTTTTTATCGTGAAATTTTTTCGCACCTGATCAGGCGTCATGGCAGCACTTGTATCCGTCATCGGAATCGTAAAATCAGTTGCCACATCATTTGCTCTGGCATAAGTCGCCATTGACACTTCTTCCATCGGCTGATTGTCTGCATAAGAGGCATACAACGTCACATCACTCAGAAGACGGTCCTTACTGTCCACATATCTGGTGCATGCTTCATCGTAACACCAGCCAAGAAATGTACTGGACTTTTTCACCGGTGCCGGCAGATCCTTCAGAACGGTTCCTGCCTGGTACTGCTCCTGTGTTACTGTGATCATCTGATCTGCCTGCTGCGGATTCTTCTTCGTGATAGTCCCGCCATTTGTCTCATATGTAATGTTGTACGCTGTATCCTGAAATGCAATGTCAAAAGTCAAGTGATCTGTATAATCACCTGTATAGTTCGGTTTGTCCAGAATGTTGCAGTCATATTCCTGCTGCTTATGGCTCTCATCTTTCGTAAGACTTGCGACAACCGAACCATTTTCCAGTGCCGAACCACTCTGCGGATTTCTCAGTTCATACGCAAGACTATGTAATCCACTCTTTAATTTCCAGTCATTTTCCGACCGGACTGTCACGCTCACATGATCCTTGTCATATAATCCACCTGCATCCGCTTTTATCGTAAGCTTATCCCCATCCGCATTGACCGTCTGCGGAATATCCACATAGTAGTAGCGTTCCGTCCACTTTGCATAGAGGACAACACTGCCGGAATGATCCGCAGTACTAAGCGAAGTAACCGGCTCCCCGTTAAACTCCTCATTATCATACCAGCCGGCAAACTCATATCCTGCTTTTGTGATCTGCTCCGCTCCCGGAAGTTCTGTCACCGGCTCATCGTAATTAGACGGAGCCGTGTAACCAGTAGCAAACGTTCCTCCATTTTTCTTATAGTCAATGCTGGATTCCTTCAGCACATCCGTCCCCTGGGACGTTCCTTCCTCCGAATGCACAACCGGATTCTGCGTGTTCGCATCTTCAGCAAATGCCGTAACCGGCACCGATGTTGCAAGCAGTGCCATGCTCAAAATCATACTGATCAGACGTTTCTTCATATGTATTATCCCTCCTCATTTTTTCTCAAAAATAAGTGTCTATACATATTGTATCAAAAAAAATACATTCCTCATATGCCCGTTGAAGGCAAAAAAAAGTGCCTATTTTACACTTTCTCTGTAAAACAGACACTTTCCATATCATATTATTGATTTACAAATTCTTTAATCTTATCGCGTTTATCAATATGTAGTTTTTCCAGAATTCCAGAGACATAGTGCTTGACCGTATTCACTGACATTCCCATATGTTCTGCAATTTCCTGGTTCGTCCAATCCCTGCACGCCAACATGGCTATGGAATACTCAAGCGGGCTCAGAAGATCCGTCACTGCCTTTTGCGTCTTGGGATTGTGGATCTTCATCCATCCACGGCTGAATGCAAGTACACCATCCACCAGCTTCTTGTACATTTCCGGCTCTTTTTTCCGGATACAGACTTCCATGGTCCCCTGAAGCAGACCATGATACTCGATAAATGGTTCCATGAATTTGTCAGCTCTTGCCCTCTCCCATGCCCGGGTCACCGTCTGAATTGCTTCTTCTTGTTCTTTCAGATTAATCTGACACATCGCCTGTACGCACCCCAGATAAATCATGGAAATCGGATAAACTCCGTCTGCCATCAGAAATGCCCCCTGTACAACACCTTTTGCCTTTGCATAATCCTGTTTCAGATAAATCTCATGTGCTAAAAGACTCACTGCAAATAGCCGCTGTCCAATTGGAAGATATGGAATGTACTGCTGAAGTGGTGGGGTTCCTTCCTCCGGCGGTATATGAAGAAATGTGCTGATTACATAAAATGCAAACAGACACGCCGCCTTTACATTCACAGGCGCGTCCTCCTGCATTGCCCGTTTCAAACACTGATGTACATCTTCCCTTGTGTGCTGTGCTGCCTGCGGATTTCCAAGCGTAAGATTTGCAAATGTATAAAGCATATCTGCCGATAGCCGGAGCATCACATCATCGTGATCCAGATAATCTTTTACCGTCTCCACACATTTTTCCGCCTGCGCCGAGAAGAAATAATATTCTCCCTGTGCAATCTGCGCCAGTTCCTTATCTTCTATTTTCTCAATTGCTTCTGCTGCTTTTCCCGATTGAAAGGCACTTCCAACCAAAGGAAGGATGACTCTGTCAGATATTTTCATTTCTTTCACCACTTCTTATAAAATCACTTTTCTACATAGTATAAAAACCATAGATCTCATACGCACATGAAATCCATGGTCTTATTGATCCTTTTTTATTTTAACACAAGATCCTTAAAAACGGGTACAAAAAAAGCGGGTGATGGGAATCGAACCCACGTATCCAGCTTGGAAGGCTGGTGTTCTACCATTGAACTACACCCGCGTGTCTTGTGTTATCTCTGACACGAGTTATATCTTATCATACGTATCAGAGATATGCAAGCACAAATTTAATTTTTTTCTACAAATCAACATTTCCTCAATTTTAACTGTCATTTTCACCAAATAAACATTATAATATTATTAATTTATAGTCATTTTTTATTCAAAAACGCCATAATTCAAAAAAGCGGAGAAAAAAATGTCACATTGGCCTTTTAATGTATCAGCTTTTCTCTCTATAATGAATAAAAAGGAGGAGGAAGATTCGTGGATTTATTTAATAGCTTACCACTTAAAAAAGCAGGAATATATGAACCGGCTTTTCAGAAACTGTACGGAGGAAGTCAAGTATTACATGTCCGTGATCGATGTGGAAGCTGACCAGACTTTTATTAAAGCCGGAGAAGAATGCAAGTACATATACATCATTTTATCAGGGAAAGTAACCGGAGTCGAATGGCCGATGCATGAGAAATCTTATTTCTTTAAGGACTTTGGACCAGGTGACTTCTTTGGCGAGATTGAATGTTTTGCCGGACTTCCAAGATACCGGATCAGCATTCTGTCTTCAACAAAATGTCGTCTGCTTGCCATTCCATCTATTTATTATATGGAGTGGATGCATATGGATGTTGATGCACTGTTCATGAGAACACAGGAAAATATCAGCCGCCTCGTTCTGCAAACTGCGGAGGCCAGGAAATATCTGTTTATGGAAGGAAAAGACCGATTAATGGTTCATCTAGTCCGTAAATATGAACAAAAGATCCCGGCACCGGAGATTCTGGTACTTAACCAGACACGAGCGCGCATTTCCGAAGAAGTGGGGATTTCTATTAAAACTCTGGACAGAAACATCAGAAAGCTGGAAGAGATGAATCTTCTGACGCTGAATAAAGGAAAGATCGTGATTACCAAGTCCCAATATCTTCAGATGAAACAGGATATTGATTTTTACGTAAACGGTTGATCCAAACTTATGTTTAAGGAGGGGATAACATGTATGTAGGAAAAAAGGTTACTCGTGTAGATGCCTACGATAAAGTAATTGGACGTACAAAATATACAGATGATCTCTGTGATAAGAGTGCCTATATTGCACGTATTTTACACTCTACAATTGCCAACGGACGTGTTCTTTCTATTGACACATCTGAAGCTGAGAAGATACCTGGAGTTGTAAAAGTATTTACCTGTTTTGATCTAAAGAAGAAGCATTATTTCCCAACTGCCGGACATCCATGGTCCACAGATGAATCACATCAGGATGTTGCCGATCGTCTTGTACTTACAGACCGCGTCAGATTTTATGGGGATGATATCGCTGCGGTTGTAGCAGAGGATGAGGTTTCCGCTGCACAGGCACTTCGTGCGATCAAAGTAGAATATGAAGAATATCCATTTGTTCTGGATGTTCTGGATGCTATGAAAGAGGATGCTCCTCAGCTTCATGAGGATTATCCGAACAATATTCTCAAACACACAACGATCCGTAAAGGTAACTACGAAGAAGCAATCAAAGAACCTGGACTGATCAAAGTAGAAGGCTGGTACAGCACACCAACCGTTCAGCACTGTCATATTGAAAACTTTATCTGCTATGCTGAGATGGAAGGCGACCGCATCAAGATTGTAAGCTCTACTCAGATTCCTCATATCGTACGTCGAGTTGTCGGTCAGGCACTCGGAATTGAATGGGGTAAGATCCGTGTCGTTAAGCCTTACATCGGCGGTGGTTTCGGAAATAAACAGGATGTTTTATATGAACCACTTTGTGCATGGCTGTCCATGCAGCTTCACGGACATCTTATTAAACTTGATGTACCAAGAGAGGAGACCTTTGTTTCTACCCGTGTACGTCATGCGATCAAGAGCCACATCATTTCATGGGTTCGTCCGGATGGAACATTTGCTGCAAGAAAACTGGAAGCATTTTCTGATCAGGGTGCTTACGCATCTCACGGTCACAGTATCTGTGCCAAAGGAGTTGGCGCATTCCCGCAGCTTTATCCTTGTGATAACGTAGAGCTGATGCTTATACAATATTCACAAACAAATCCGTTGCCGGTGCGATGCGTGGTTACGGAATTCCACAGGCAATGTGGGCTGTAGAATGTCATACAGAAGACATTTGTGCAAAACTTAATATGGATCCGCTTGAATTCCGCCGCAAAAACCTGATGCCGGTCGGATACAAGGATGCATTTTCTAAAAATGAATTATACAGCGACACATTCAACCAATGCCTCGACAAAGGAATCGAAGTTACTGATTACCTTCGTAAATACAAAGAATACCAGAACCAGACAGGAGATATCCGCAGAGGTATCGGTATGGCAGTCTTCTGGTACAACACAGCTGTATGGCCAATCTCACTTGAGACATCTTCCTGCCGTATGGTATTGAATCAGGATGGTTCTCTTCAGGTTCAGCTCGGTGAGACAGAGATCGGACAGGGTGCTGATACTGCATATTCACAGATGACTGCAGATATTCTTGGCGTTCCGCTTGAAGCTGTACACGTTGTTTCCTGTCAGGATACAGACGTTACACCATTCGGAACAGGTGCTTATGCATCCCGTCAGACTTATACAGCCGGATTCTCAATCCGCCAGACGGCACTGCTTCTGAAAGAACGCATTTTGAAATATGCGCATGAACTGACAAGAATGCCTGAATATAACCTGGATATCATTGACGGACAGATTGTTCGTATCACAGATAACCGTGTTCTGATGTCTCTTGGAGATCTTTCAACAGAAGCACTTTACAGCCTTTCACACAGTGAGCATCTGTCAGCTGAAAGTACAGCACAGATTAAGTCCAATGCCTACTCCTTCGGATGTACATTTGCAGAAGTTGAAGTTGACATCCCGATGTGTAAGGTAAAACTACTTGATATCGTCAATGTACACGACGCCGGAACTCTTATCAACCCGGCACTTGCTGAAGCTCAGGTACACGGTGGTATGAGTATGGGAATCGGATTCGGACTTTCTGAAAACCTGCTCTTTGATCCGAAGACCGGAAGAGCATTAAATAATAACTTGCTCGATTACAAGTTATCCACATTTATGGATCACCCGAGACTACGCGCTTATTTCGTAGAAAATGCGGAGCCTACAAGTGCATTCGGAACAAAATCTCTTGGTGAGCCACCAACATGTTCCATTGCACCTGCAATCCGTAACGCAGTTTATCAGGCAACAGGTGTCTATGTAAATGATGCACCGGTGAATCCCCACCACTTGTTCCGCAGTATGAAGGAACAACATATGTTTGAGGAAGGAGGAGAAGCAAATGTATGATCTTAAAGCACTTTATGAAGCTGAAAGCGTAGCTCATGCTATACGGCTTTTACAGGAACATCCGGAAGCACAGATCATTGCCGGCGGAAGTGACGTTCTTGTACAGATGCGTGAAGGACGTCGCGCAGGAAAAGAACTTGTAAGCATTTATAAAATTGATGAAATGAGAGGCATATCTTATGAAGAAGACGGTGCGATCCGCATTGGCTCTCTGACCAGCTTCTCTCATATTACAAAGGATCCGATCATCCAGAAGCATATCAACGTACTTGGGGAAGCTGTTGATATGGTTGGTGGACCACAGATCCGTAACATCGGAACGATCGGTGGAAACACATGTAATGGTGTTACATCCGCTGATTCCGCTTCAACACTTCATGCATGGGATGCAATTGTTGAGATCACAGGACCGAACGGAGTTCGCAGAATCCCGATCCATGACTTCTATATTAAAGCAGGAGTCGTTGATCTGAAACCGGCAGAGATTCAGACAGCGATCATCATCCGAAGGAAGTATACGAAGGCTACCACGGACATTACATTAAATACGCAATGCGTAATGCAATGGATATCGCAACAACAGGATGTTCTGTCAATGTAAAACTCTCTGAGGATAAGAAGACGATCGAGGATGTCAGAATTGCTTACGGAGTTGCAGGACCTGTTCCGATGCGTGCACCTTCTGCTGAGGCAAAAGCAAAGGGCAAACCGCTTACAAAAGCTGTTGTTCATGAATTTGCTCAGGCTGTTCTGGAAGATATCAATCCCCGTGACAGCTGGAGAGCATCCAAGGCATTCCGTCAGCACATCGCTACTGTTCTTGCAGAGCGTGCACTGACAGAATCTATCAGATTGGCAGGAGGTGTGATCGATGAATAAACAGTACAAATTACTTACCTGCACGATCAACGGTAAGAAAGTCGAGAAAATGATCGATGTCCGTGCATCACTTACAGATGTTTTAAGAGATGACTTCCGTCTGACCAGCGTAAAGAAAGGCTGTGAAGTCGGAGAATGTGGAGCATGCAATGTAATCATTGATGGGGAATGCTTCAACTCCTGTATCTATCTCGGTGTGTGGGCTGAGGGAAAAGAAATCCTTACTCTTGAAGGTCTCGCCGGACCAAATGGTGAGTTATCCGATATTCAGCAGGCATTTATTGACGAAGCAGCTGTTCAGTGTGGCTTCTGTACACCTGGATTCATCATGAGTGCAACTGAACTTTTAAATGCCGGCAAAGAATTCTCAGATGATGAGATCCGTAAAATGATGTCCGGTCATCTGTGCCGCTGCACAGGTTATGAAAACATTTTCCGTGCAGTCAAGAAGACAATGCTTCGCAGACTCGGAAAAAATGAAGAAGCAGACGCTGTCTAAAAGTGAATTGGGTTGCTGTTCTACACTGCCTAGGGACAGCATGACTGGGGACAGCATGACTGGGCACAGCTTTTGTGCCCAGTAACAGATACAGAAACCATTATATGAAATGTCTAGAAAGAACGGGTATGTAATTATGAAAGATAAAGAACGAAATATCACAACCGTCAGCGAAGAAAATATCTATGTCCTGAACGGCCGCGTACCACTCGGAAAAGCGATTCCTTTCGGCTTACAGCATGTACTGGCCATGTTCGTAGCCAACCTTGCTCCTGTATTAATCGTCTGCAGTGCCGCTCTTGTCAGAGGCACCGGTGATCATCTGACCGCTGTTGAAATCACTCGACTTCTTCAGTGTGCCATGTTCGTAGCCGGAATCGGTACTTGTTTACAGCTCTATCCAATATGGAAGATTGGTTCTAAACTGCCGATCGTTATGGGTGTCAGCTTCACTTTCCTTGGAAGTCTTCTGATGATCTGTACAAATCCGGGTCTCGGATATGAAGGTATGGTCGGTGCCATTATCCTTGGTGGTATCTTCGAGGGAGTTGTTGGTTTAAGTGCCCAGTATTGGAAGAAATATTTAACGCCGGTTGTATCCAGCTGTGTTGTTATCGCGATTGGACTTTCTCTTCTCCCGGTTGGAATGAATTCCTGGGGCGGTGGAAGTGGTTCTGAGTCATTCGGAGCCTGGTATCACCTTCTTGTAGGTCTTGTGATGTAGGACGGATTTTGCGGACATTCAAAATAAAAAAGAATGTGGAGGTAACAGACAATGGCAAAATCATTATTTGAGGAACTGGGCGGCAAATACGAAAGGCAAGGGGATTATTTGATACCGTGCTTAACTGTACCCGCCGAAGAAGAACAGGCAATAGGCATCTGGGGGCAACGGCATTTAGATTATCTAAAACAGTACCGTAAAGTTACATACACCAATCTTCTTACAAGCGGCAGGCTAAACGCCTACCTTGCCGACATCAACAGACAGGCACAGGAACGCTTTGAAAGGCTCATAGAGGGTATGAAACAGGCACAGGGCATAACGGAACAGCTAAAGGCAGAAAACGCCTTAGAATGGACAGGATGCCTCAATAACATAAGGGCTTG
>ENA-OQLB01000446-OQLB01000446.1-human-gut-metagenome-genome-assembly--contig:-NODE-446-length-23625-cov-4.144736_pt1 | contig 23625 bp, 36 predicted proteins | sample MGYA00242656_ERZ504813 | MGnify/ENA primary metagenome ERZ504813 (study PRJEB26092, sample SAMD00036388) | human gut metagenome | host: Homo sapiens | study: EMG produced TPA metagenomics assembly of... | reverse complement strand
ACTTGCCCTGCTTCATCATCTGGATTTTTGCCGATGTGGTCTTTACGGAAAGGTCTTTGCTGTATGCGGCGTAGATGATGCTGCGCATAACCACTTCCAGACCGCCCGTTGTGCCTTTGTAATCGTCACTGTCATAGCCGTCGTTGATGGAAATAAAGCGGACGCCCATGAATGGAAAAGTGCATTCCAGATAGTTTCCCGTTTCAATGTAGTCACGAGAAAAGCGGGAAAAGTCTTTGACGCAGATCAGGTTAATCTCGCCGCGCTTGACCTTCTCCATCATCTGCGTGAACTGAGGACGGTGAAAGTTCGTGCCGGTATAACCGTCATCCGCAAACTCAGACCGCTGACAGTGAGACAGCTCCGGATGATTGTCAAGAAAGCGATTGATGAGCATACGTTGGTTGCCGATGCTGTCACTTTCCGCCTTGCTGCCATAGCCGGTATTTTCATCAGCCATTGAGAGGCGGATGTAGATGCCGATGTTGTATTCCTTGCTCATTTACATCGCCTCCTGTACTTCCTTGATGCTCTGAACGGTCAGAGCGTAAATATCGCCGTATTTCATGACCAGCTCGATTGAGCCGTCCTCATGGACTTTCACAAGCTCTACGGACTCGTCAACCAACTCATGAGAGAGCATCGTTGCACCGCTGACGGATTTCATCAGCGTGAGCCACTTGTTGTCCTCGGACATTGCCTCGGCAAACTTTACCTTCCGCTGAACCGCTTCATCCAACCGCCGTGAAAGATCGACATACTGCTCATCGTAGGCTTTCTTGGCAAAGGCGTATTCCTCTTCATCGAGAATGCCTTCCGTGAAGTCCTCATAGAGCCGAGTACGCTTCTTGGAGATGCCGCTGAGTTTCAGATTCAGGCTTGTGATGAGCGCATTCTGCTGATCGCGGATGCTGCGTTCGCCTTCGCTGTTTCTCAGCTTGGCAAGCAGCTTGTCGTAATTGAGAGCCGCCTTGACTTGAAGCTGGATCGCCGCAAGCACATCGGCTTCGAGTTTGTCCTGCCGCGTATAGTGTGGCGTACAGAGATTGCCGCGCTTGACGGATGAACTGCACTCATAGAAGGCGTACCATGCGCCGTCCTTGCGCTTGTCAACGCGCTTGCGATGGAAATAGAGCTTCCTGCCGCAGTCTGCGCAGACGATTTTGTCTTCAAAGAGATTGATCAGTGTAGCACGGATTTTCTCCGTGCGCTCCATCTTCTCAATCCTTGTCCTTGCAGCAGCGTCGCGCAGCTCTTGTACCTTTTGGAAGTCCTCACGGGAAATAATCGCCTCGTGAGTATTGGGAAAAACAATCCATTCCTCGCGGTCGATATGCTGATTCTTGACGCCCTTGTAGATGGCGTTCAGCGTCCGTCCGAGAACGGTATCTCCGACGTAATGGGGATTATCCAGAATGGTAGTGAGTGAAGACTTGTTCCAAATCTTCTTTGCCGTAGCATTGCCTGTGCGGACGCCGACCTGATACTTCTGAAACTCCGGATTGGGCGCGTTCATTGCATCAAGCCGGTCTGCAATCGCAGGAAGGGACAATCCTTCAATTTTCCATTGGAAAATCTTCTGGACAAGCGGTGCGGTTTCTTCATCGAAAACCATATTGCTGTGTTCTTCATCCCAGCGATAACCATACGGGAGATTGCGCTTCTTGAACTCTCCACTTTCCATCTGTGCTTTGAGCGCAGTAGAAACCTTGCGGGAGATGTCCTTCGAGTAAAGGGTGTTGATCATGTTTTGCAGAGGATGATGAGGCTTTCGCCGGAGCCGTCCGTATCAAAGTTGTCGTAGTTCTCTTTGATAGCGATAAACCGAAGCCCGATCTGCGGAAAAACCCGTTCCAGATAGGTTCCAGCCTCGATGTAGTCACGCCCGAACCGGCTGAGATCACGAACTACAAGGCACTTGATCCTGCCGGTGCGGATGTCGTTCATCAGCCGGTTGAACTCCGGTCTATCAAAAACCGTTCCTGTTCGTCCGTTGTCCACATAGGTATCTATCAGATTCAGGTAGGGACGCTCTGCAATGTAGGACTTGCAAATCTCAATCTGATTTGCGATGACATCCACCTTTTCGGACTTGCCGCTGTTTTCAACGGAAAGACGGGCATAGATGGCTGTTGAGAAGACCTCGGAAGAAACAGGTTCGATAACCGGCTCTTCGACTGCAATTTGTTTTCTGCTTTTTCTTGCCATTTGCTCATCCCTCCTTTATACGGCAATATCCAGTTCGTCGGCATAGCCGAGAATGTATTCAAGCGTCTGCTGGTATTCGTCCCTATATTTGAAGACGATTTCGATTGCATGGTTTTCGTGAATCAGGATGCGGTCAACCAACGACATCAGCACACGGCGGTTCAGCTCTTCGACGTTTTCATACTGCTTGAAAAGCGTCACCCAGTTTCGTTCAGTCGTACCGGTTGTCACCGTCTGCTTCATTTCTTTTTTAACCCGCAGAAGCGCGTCCTGCTTGCCCTCAATGATTTTGGTGTAGCTGTTGCGGAACTCGAAGTATTCCGATTTATCAATGACGCCGCCGATGAAGTTCTCGTAAAGCCCCAGCTTGAGCTTTTGATACCGCTCGATCTCTTCCTCGATTTTGGCAATCTGGCTTCGTAATTGAAAGCCTTACGGCTCTGAGACGGAAGCCGCTCTATCATGCAAGCGCGTGTTCGAGATTGATTACAAGCTCGATCTGATCATGAATAGCACGGAAGACCTTCTCTTCAACCTCTTTTGCGGCGATGCTATGCGGGCTGCACGTCCGGCTGTGCTTATTGGTGGAGCAGACGTAGTAGATATACTTTTTCGTCTTCGACGGGACGGTCTTGCGGATCATTGGCTGCTGACAGTCTCCGCAGAACAGGAAGCCGGAAAACAGATGCGCTTCGTCCTGATCGGGCGAACAGCGCATATCCCGCTGCATCATGACCTTGACAGCCATGAAGTCCTCGTAGGACACAAGAGCTTCATGCGCATTTTCTACCTTGACCCACTCGGATTCATCCTTGCTTTTCACAACGCGGACTTTGTAGTTGGGAGTGCCGCGCTTGCCTTGCGCCAGAACGCCGATATAAACCTCGTTGGTGAGAATACGCTGGACGGCTTTGTATGTCCATTTTGCGGTATCGCCGGTTTTGAAGACGGTATCAAACTTCACACCGGCGGAATGCTTGTATTCCATTGGGGACAGAACGCCCATCTGGTTCAGACGCTTTGCAATGCGCCCAATGGAGAAGCCGTCCTTGTACATGGAAAAGATCATCTGCACATATTCGCTGACCGCTTCATCCACGATGAGCTGGTTTTTGTTCTCCGGCGATTTCATGTAGCCGTAAGGGGCGAACGAACCGACGAACTCACCGCTCTTCTGCTTGACTTCCAGACTGCTTCGGATTTTCATGGAGATGTCCTTGCAGTAAGAATCGTTAATCAAGTTTTTGAACGGGATAACAAAGGAGTCGGACTGCGGATCACCGGTCAGACTGTCATACGCATCATTGATTGCGATGAAGCGTATGCCGAGCTGCGGGAATATCTTCTCAATGTAACGTCCGCCGTCGATGTAGTTTCTTGAGAAGCGGCTGAGATCCTTGACCACAATGCAGTCAAGCGCACCCTTGCGGATTGCCTCTTCCAGCTTTTTGAACTGAGGACGATTGAAGGAAACGCCGCTGTAACCGTCATCCACAAACGGCTCACAGACAAGCTCCAAATCCTCATGTCTTGCGATATAGTCCTCGCAGATGGCTCTCTGGCTGGCGATGGAGTTGCTTTCTACTTTGTCTCCATCCTCACGGGACAGACGGCAGTAGATCGCCGTTCGGTAAACCTTGTCTGGCATAAAAATAACCTCCGTTTTTCTGTTTGGTGTGGTACATCAAATCAGAAAGACGAAGGCTTGCTTCAACTCTTATGAAGAGGAACACGAAAACGCCACATGACCATCAAGGCAAGCGGCTTAATCCGTATTCTTCTTTTTTTGACCGATTAAATTATACCACAGGCTCAATCGCTTGTCCATAGAACCGGGCGAAAAGATTCAGACTGTTCACAAATCAAAGACCTCTCAGATAGTGTTCCAGACAATCTTCCATTGTCGTGTCCGTCTCGGCGAAGCTGATCTTCACCACTGTCTTCCCGTCCAGATAACAATAGGGATTTCTGATCTGCTTGATGAACTCCCTCAGCCTTTCCTCTCGCGGTGCCGCAGGATCAAGCCGGATGCTGCTTCTTTGAACGAGTGTGCTTCGGTCAACCGTTTTCGGGCTGACGCTTTTCATTGTTTCAATGCCCATCATATTCTAAGCACCTCCTGTTTCGTGGAAATATTCAGGACAAAAGGATGTGGCAGAGCATCTTGTGAAGACACTCTGCCACATAGTTTTCATCCTGAAACTATATAGTAAGTTTCTTTTGGGTTTGTTTCGTTGTCCGGCATATTTGCAGCTCGCGCCCCTGCCAGAAGAACTTTGCAGTTCCGGGAATGCTGCGGACTACCAACGGTTAATCGGTATCATGGGACTCTCACCCCTCCGAGGATCGCTCCGAGCCGCCCCTTCAAAGAAAAGACGGAAGTATCATTATACCCGGCATCTGCATCGTCGCAAGCAGCCGCACCACACGGCTGTTATAGCTCTCCGGAGGTCGCTCACTCCTTTCGGGAGGTCTTGGCGTCGGAAGCTGTGTTGCTTCGCAGAAGCGGAAAGATCCGCAGCACTGAACTATTCAGTTTTCAAGGAGCAGTGAAGTGGTCTGATTGACCCTTTCACTTTACAACGGACATCTTTTTGCCGTTTGTTGAGTACCGCTCAAAAAATTCTTTGAAATTTTTTCTGCACCGCTGCTTTGAGGTCAAATGCAGCTCTGATGCCGATGCCTTTCATTCGGGCAAACTCTCGAAGAGTCAGTCCTTCACGGGTCATCGCAAGATACAATTCGCGCTGCTTCTCGGTCAGAATGGAAAGAAGCTCCTTCTCTTTGAGGGCGGTGATCAGTTCCTCCATGCAGTCGCGGGAGTCTGCCAGCCATGCAGCGGACTTCACATCGTCCTCCGGCATAGCGTCAAGGGACAGCACGGTATCAGAAATTTTCTCTGCGCCGTCCTCATCCTCAGAGGTGTTGTCAGAGCCATACGAGCGTCTGATCCGCTTTTCCTCCGCGCGAAGGATTCTCATAACCTTGCGGTCAACCTCGGAAACTTCGCCGGTTCGTTTCACGCGAACCATGCACTTGCCGGCCTCCGTAGTCCAGAGGTCGTAATCGAACGCGATAGGGGTTTTAGGGATTTTCATTGTTCATCCTTTCCGCTGCGCGGGAGCAGCGGGAAGGGTGAAGACAGAAAAAAGAGCCGCATGACGGTGAGGTTTGAATCCCATGCCGATAAAACAGAGTAATTACACTCTGTCTCATGCGGCATTAGGATGACTTCACCTATCAGGCGGCTCCACAGCTCAGCTATGACATATATTTTATTTTAGAACAGAGGCTTGTCCTCTGGTTCTTACTTGGTACGCGGTCGCAGTCTTCTCATATTCAGCACATCAAAGACTGTGATCCGCCCGCATTTCTTGCACTTTGATTCTACATGACCTCTCGTGTCTTCGTAGACAGCAATGGCATTATGCTGACAATAGGGACATTTCAGGTATCGGGGCTTCTGCTGGGAAATGGCAACTCTTGCCCTGCGGATTTTTTCGATCAGCTCCGGCGTCGGTTCCTGAACCCGAATGGATGCTCTCTTCATTACCACACCTCCAATGGGTCAACATACTCACTGAATGGACGATCTACCATGTAGCCGAGCTGACGAAGGCGGATAGACGCCGTTGTCTTGGAGACACCGAACAACCGGCAGAAAAGGCGCAGCGTTAAGTGATCACCATACGAATACCTCCCCTCGTAATTGATCAGCGGCGTTTCTGCAAACCGACGCATTGCCAGGTCAACCTCTCTTTGAGGAAGCAGGATCGCCGCACCCAAGACATTTGCTTGCCACTCGTTCCAGTCCTCGCGGGTTTTCAGCTCTCGCGGCGTATAGGCTGTCCGTGCGGAATATTTCATTTCGCAGGACGCCTTTACCTCTTCCGATTCCAGTTGGAAGAGAATCTGATGGGCGCACTCGTGGGCAAGGGTAAATCTGCGCTTGGCGCAGAGCCGCTGCACGTTTCCGGATCGAATGAAGCTCTCGTCCAAGATGACCTGATTACGCTTCAAAGCCAGTGTGCGCGTAATACCAAGTTCCGTGATCTTGTACTCAGTGTCGGCATAGGCAGTGACACCGCAGATGCTTCCGTCCGGCGAGAGACGGGCGAATGATACGCGAAGACCGAGATAGTTCTTTGCAAACTGATCAATGGGTGTTGGCAAAGCTGATCGGTCGGGCTTGTCAGCCTCATCCCCGAAAAAGAACCGGTTGAAGTCCTTCGTTGTTGAGGCTGCAATTTCTTCAAGTTGGCGCTGGGATAAAATCATGAGCAGTTGTCCTCCTTTGCTTCGACGAACCACTTGTCTCCTTCGTGGAAAAGAAATGACTCCTTTCCGCGAATCTGAACTGTGTAACGGATGCCTCCGCCCCCAACCTTTTTGGATGTGGCGCGGCATTTGTATAGAATCTGGTCGATTTGAAAGATTACACCGTTGTCCCACCAGATAAGGCGAGGAAGGATTGCCCCCTCCTTGTCCACATCCAGCGTAACCGGGACGTATGCTTTTCTGTACTGTGTAGCCATTTCCGTTTTTCTCACTCCTGTTCCCTCATACCGGTGTATGCCGGTACGGATGATCTTCGGCAGCATAAATGCCTGTCCATTTGAACTGCTCAAAAGATGTAACTTTTTCGTGTACAACTACTCATGCCCCTTGACAGGATGAGCAATTCAAGATATACTATGAGTAGTTGGATTGCTCAGTCATTATTATACGCACTTCAAGTGCCTTTGTCAATAGACTTGCGCAATTTGATGTCGCAAACTTTTTGTGAACAGGAGTGATTACCAAAATGACGTTTGGAGAGAAATTCAAGGCTGAACGGGAGAAGCGGAAGCTGACCCAGCAGGAAGTAGCCGATGCACTGGGGATCAACAGGCGTATGATTACCCGGTACGAGAACGGCATTTCCTTTCCCCGTACCAAGGACGCTTACAGAAAAATCGCGGAATACTTCAAGGTGGATGTGAACTATCTGCTGACCGAGGACGAAGAGTTTGTGGTTCAGGCATCCGAGCAGTACGGCTCCCGTGGCATGAAACAGGCAAAGGACCTAATTGAAGGGATGTCCGGCTTGTTTGCGGGCGGTACGCTGTCTGAGCAGGACAAGGATGCGGTGATGAAGGCGTTGCAGGATATATATTGGGAATCCAAAGCCGGAATGTTGAGAAATACACGCCGAAGAAATACAAGAAGACCGGTACGGACTCAGAGGAATAACTGTCTGCGTCTCGGTTTCTTGACGGATTTACTTTGACTGTTTTCAACATGAAAGGGGTGAAGGTCCCGTGATAATTCGCTCCGAGGAAATATACAAAAAGGCGAACAGTATTGTCAAAAGCTGTGGAACAAGAGATACCTTGAAGATTGCCCGTGAGCTGGGCATTCATCTCCATTTTCTTGACAATCTGAACGATCTGCTCGGAATGTACACCTACCGCCATAAAGAGCGGCATATTCTTCTGAACTCCAACATGGAGTATCTGATCATGCAAATGGTTTGCGGTCACGAGATCGGGCATGATACCTTTCACCGTGATCTTGCCAAAGGAAACGAACCGCTCCCGGAGTTCGTGCTGTTCGATATGCGCACAAAACACGAATATGAGGCGAATGCGTTTGCCTCACACCTGATCATTGACGATGATGAGCTGATTGACCTGATGAAGCAGGACTACGATGTGGTGCAGCTCTCGGCTGCAATGGGAACAAACATCAACCTGATGCTGATCAAGCTCAACGAACTGAACCGCATGGCTGGCAGCTCAACTTGCCTTATGTACCGCACTCTGACTTCCTGAAAAATGTCAGACCGGAGGGGTGAATGAGGATGAAGGATAGTAATTAGATGAACAACGACGACTATAAAGAAGCCCTTTTCTATGCCGCTTCCATCTTTAACGAACGCTTGGGGGCAGAGTTCAGTGAGGACAACCTTGTACTGCGCTGCTTTCAGACGGAAAACCAGCAGGAAGTCTTTGAGCAGTTCTGCAAGCAGTATTTCCCTGACCGGCTGGAAGACCGCTATACAGAGGACGGCTATTTTGACTTTCACGCCTCTGCCTTCATCGGCAAAGAAGACGGCGTTGACGGAATCCTGCTGCGGACAGACATAGCGCGTCATCCGGCAGTGTTAAAACACATTCTTCTGCATGAGCTGGCGCATATCTTCTGCATCCGCAACGAGCTTGACGGAGATAACTTCTATGAGCAATACTGTATGGACGATACCATCAGCCGCGAAGAGGACGGAACCATTAACGCCGGTTATGCGGTCTGGCGGGAACTGATTGCGGAGCTGATTGCATTTGAACTGGATGACAACTGTGATATGGTTCCGCTCCGACGCAAGAAAGACCTACTCAGCTATTACGAAGGAGAACTCCTGACCGGCAACGGGAAAATGGGCATCAGCATGATTCTCTGCGAGGCGATGACCAGTGCTGAGGGCGAGCTCCATGACATGGGACGCTGCCAAAAGCAAGTTTGCACGGTTCAAGCCCTTTGATGATCCACTGTACAGGGACTTGCTGGAACTGGTCTTCACACACATTAGAGAATGCTTTATCGAGATTGACCGCGACTTTATTTATGAAATTGGAGTTTTGTATCTAAGCATTGCCGCACAAGCGATGATTGCGTCCCTAAAGAACAGATTTCAGGAAGAATAGACAGACCGATAGAGAGAAAGGACGGGCAATGATATGAAATATAAGCTGTTTCGCTCCCCCGGTGATCTGGACAAGGCGGTCCGGAAGCACGAACTGGTTGCCGTGGAGACCGGCAAAAGCATTGATGATGTGGCAGACGCGCTTATCCGTGATGTTCGGGATGATCTTGCGGAAATGCCGGAGTATGCGCACTGTGAAACCGCTGCGTATGCACCGGAACCAATTCAGGAGCATCGCCGCGTAAGACGTTATCAGTATGAGATGATGGGTGTTGTTTACCCGCAGTATGCGGAGAAGAACATCCTGATTGATTATGGCGTGATTGAAGAGGCAGAGTAATGTCAGAGCGAGATGTCGGACAACTGCATAGTGCCGATGACTTGATTGCCGCTGTTGAGCAATACGGCTTTCTGCCCTTCTTTCGGAATGAGATTCACGGCTTCTCCATCGAGGAACTTTGTCCACCTGAGTTATGGTTTGCGGATGATGTAGATGGTCCGTGGGAATGGAAAGGTCCGGCTGCGCGGAGCGGCAAATGTCTCTACGGCAAACTTTTCAACAAGAAAGCTGGATTTGTGAGTCGGGAGTGGATTCCGGACTTTGCGAACTTCCGGCGTGACGGCTATGACTTTGACGCCCGTTGGGATGACGGCTTGGCGTCCTACAAGGACAAGGAGCTTTATGAAGCCATAGACGGTGAAGGCGGGATGCTTTCCAAACGGCTGAAAGAGGCTCTGAACTACCGCAAGGGCGGCAACACCGGTTTTGAGACGTGCATCACGCGGCTGCAAATGCAGAGCTATGTCTGCATCGCGGATTTCGTCTATATGCAGGACAGATACGGAAGACCTTATGGCTGGGGTGTCGCAGAGTATGCGACGCCGGAAGAACTTTTCGGGTACGACCTTATCACATCTGCCTATCAGCGAGACCCGCAGGAATCCAAAGAACGCATTCTAAAACATCTGCAATCACGTCTGCCTAACGCGACCGAAATGCAGCTTGAGAAAATCATAAAGGGGTAACGCAATGGACGATATTATCTTTGAGAAGGATTACCGGGAAACCGAGTCTGCCGAATACGATAATGGTGCGATGAGGTGTTTGACCGCGCAGTTAATTGTGGTATGCTGAAAGCGTACTCCGAAGCAATGGACAAGATACCAAAGATCATTGTACCGGAGGACAAGAAGAACTACGAGTATCTTCTGGAACGCTGTGATGCGTTTGTCAAGCAACACCGCGGTATATCAAGGGAATCGTGGACTATCATCGTTGGCACGCGGAAATCAATATGTTTCTTCCGTTTGCGGAGTTCGATGACTCAGAAGACCTTGCATTTTTGAAAGAAATTGCAGAAAAATCGCAAACCGTCTGCTTCTCCCCGGATGAAGAAGGTGGCATTCGCGTTCATATTTTTATCAACTACTTTGAAGAATTGATGTCAGCCGAACACAAGTCATACATCGAATACGATGCTATTATGCAGGACAAGAAACTATCTGAGTTACTTGGCATACCGGAGCTTTCTGACGAGGAAAAAGAACTCGCCCTGAAAATGAAGGGCATACTTGACCGCATTGATGAGGAAACAAGGATTGACCGTACCACGCTTTTCGAGCCGTGCTTGATAAGATGACAAAAGAGCCGGAAGAAAACTGGTCGCTTCATTATATGGCAACATTGCTGGAAGCTCTGCTATACTTCATGCTGAATGAAGGAAATGAAAAGATTGATGAGGAAGAACACAATGAGTAATAAACTTGTAGCATATTTTTCTGCGTCCGGCGTGACCGCAAAGGTTGCCGAGACGCTGGCAGAGGCAATCGGCGCGGACATCTTTGAGATTGAGCCGAAGGTGCCTTATACGGAAGCTGATCTGAACTGGATGAACAAGAACGCCCGCAGCACGATTGAGATGAACGATCCTGCCTCCCGTCCTGAGATTGCCGCGAAGCGGGACAACATGGCGGACTACGACACAATTTTTGTGGGCTTCCCGATCTGGTGGTACGTTGCGCCGACGATTATCAATACGTTTCTTGAGAGTTATGATCTGACCGGCAAGACGATCATCCCGTTTGCAACCTCCGGCGGAAGCGGCATTGGCAAGACGAACGAACGCCTTGCGCCGAGCTGCAAAGGCGCAAAGCTGATGGACGGCAAGGTTTTCAAGGGCAGCGTCGGACATCAGGAGTTTGCGGCGTGGGTTGAAGGAACTTGGACTTTAAGGGGCAGACAAATCGGATTTATAGGGGGAAATTAGACACATGGCTGTCGGATTCAAAGTTGCGTTCTTTTGCTATCAAATAGGAAATGGAGATTTTCTACACTCCTTTTTCTCAACAGTTTCTTATAATTTAGAAAACGGGAAATGGGGTAGCAGATTCCCAACGCTTATGAATGAGCTATATCAAGGAACATTGGATAAAGATAACGTCGAAACAGCCATAGTGGAACTGAAAAAGATTCAGTTAGAACTCCAAGCGTTTAGTCCGGATAAGGTGGTTTGGGATATTGACGATTTGTCTAAGCAACCGCCTTGGGGCAAAAATATCAGCAATGATATTACCAACCTATCTAATTACTTTGTGACAAGCGATGGAGAAGACTTCATCACGATATTTTTCAACGCCTTGGAAAAAGCAAAAAAATTGCAAATGGATTTGACTATTGAGAGCGTATAAGGAGAGCGCAGATAGATTCCAGTTTAACGAACAGGAGATGATGAACGCATGAAAATCCTACATGAACTCTCTTGGCTATGGGAAACGCTGGGCATTGCACTTGTGGCTGCGGCTGTCTGCATGGCTTGCGCCGCGCTGATCTGCAAGGCAGCGAAGAAGAAACTCAGCAAAAAGGTATTGGCTGTCATAGGTGCTGCGGCATTTGTAGGGGCAATTCTGGCGATCATTCTGATCGCCCGGACACCGATGCCGCTTTGACAGAATAGGAGAAAGTGATAATGGTTGTTCTTACCGAGCAAATAGAGATTCCGGCTTCCTATGAAAAAATGGAGGCATGGACTGCAACTTTGAGGAAGAGTTTGTGATATGGAGTCCCTACCACATCGAATGCAATCTCTATAACGGAAACTATAACGCAGGAAGCAAGATCCGCTTCCGCGAGATCGTCATGGGGCTGGACTACGATGTGACCGGCACAATTACGGAATACGAACAGGATGAGAACCACTTCCGCATTGTATTCCGGAGCGACAAGAAAACGGCGTTCATCACCTTTGAAGGGAAAAGAACCAAAACAGGATGCCATTTCTCTCACACCGAGGCTTTCGGCATGACCACGCCGGTAATTGGGGCGATCATGAACTTCCTGATCTTCAAGGTGTTTTTCAGGAAAAAAGGCAAACTGGCAGCTTATCCGGATGATATGATTCTGGATAACAGGTATTTATATGACATTCTGACCGAAGGAAAATACCCGGAAAGAATCCCGCTGGACAAACTGCTGACCGGCGCGAAGTAACCGAATGGGAGGGCTTGATCATGCCGCTTCAAATCGTCAGAAATGACATCACAAAAATGAAGGTGGACGCCATCGTCAACGCTGCCAACGAGTCGCTGCTGGGTGGCGGCGGTGTGGACGGCTGCATTCATCGTGCTGCAGGACCGGAACTGCTGGCGGAATGTGAAACGCTCCACGGCTGCAAAACCGGGAGCGCAAAAATCACGAAGGGCTACAAGCTGCCCTGCAAATATGTCATTCACGCAGTCGGTCCGCGCTGGTATGACGGGCGGCACGGTGAGTGCGAACTGCTGATCTCCTGCTATCGGACATCGCTCATGCTGGCGAAGGAATACGGATGCGAATCGATTGCGTTCCCGCTGATTTCCTCCGGCATTTTCGGCTATCCAAAGGATCAAGCCTCAAGGTTGCGATTGACACCATCAGCAGTTTCCTTCTTGAAAACGAAATGACGGTGTACATCGTTATTTTCGACCGCAAAGCCTATCAGATCAGCGGCAAGCTATTTGCCGACATTGCTTCATACATAGATGATCGCTATGTAGACGAGCATACCGATAGTCGTTCCGAGCGTCTGCGCAGAATGAGTGCCTTCCGGATGGAAGACCCCATGCCTTGCGAGTCATCCGTTTGTGATGAAGCTATCGAAAAGCTCACAGCTCCTATGGCAGTCAGCTCCGAAAAAGCAGCTACCCTTGATGACGCACTGGGACAGATCGATGAGAGCTTTTCGGAGATGCTTCTGCGGAAGATTGACGAGCGCGGCATGACGGACTCGCAGTGCTACAAGAAGGCAAATATTGACCGGAAGCTCTTCTCGAAGATCCGCTCGGACAAGTCCTACAAGCCTTCCAAGCCCACCGTCATTGCATTTGCCATTGCCCTTGAGCTGCCGCTTGTAGAAATGAAGGATATGCTCATGAAGGCGGGCTTTGCACTCTCCCACTCCAACAAGTTTGACATCATCGTGGAGTATTTCGTGGAGCATGGGAACTATAACGTCTTTGAGATCAACGAGGCTCTGTTTGCCTTTGACCAGAGCTTGATAGGAGCATAATCTGACTATGAAGAGGCTTAGAAGATGAAACAACACACCTATATCGCAATCGACCTGAAATCTTTCTACGCCTCCGTGGAGTGCCGGGAGCGCGGCTTAGATCCTCTGGACACAAACCTCGTTGTTGCAGATGAGAGCCGGACGGATAAGACCATCTGCCTTGCCGTTACTCCCTCTCTCAAGAGCTACGGCATCTCCGGACGCGGGCGGCTATTTGAAGTCAAACAGCGCGTGAAGGAAGCAAATGCCGGACGGCAGCACGACGCACCGGGACGCAGACTGGACGGCACATCGCACTTCTTCTCGGAGCTGCAAGCAAACCCGTCTCTGTCGATTGACTTCATCATCGCGCCGCCTCGGATGGCGTACTACATGGAGTACAGCACCCGCATCTATCAGGTTTATCTCAAGTATATTGCCCCGGAAGATATTGTGGTCTACTCCATCGACGAGGTGTTCATGGACGTGACGGACTACCTGAATACCTACAAGCTCTCAGCACATGACCTCGCCATGAAGATCATCCTCGACGTGCTTGAGACAACCGGCATCACGGCAACCGCTGGGATTGGGACGAATCTCTTTCTCTGCAAGGTGGCAATGGACATTGTGGCGAAACACATCCCCGCCGACAAAAACGGCGTCCGCATTGCGGAGCTGGATGAAATGAAGTTCCGGCGTGAGCTTTGGGCGCACCAGCCTCTCACGGATTTCTGGCGCGTGGGTCGAGGTATTGCGAAAAAACTTGAGCAGAACGGGATGTTCACAATGGGCGATGTTGCCTCTGTTCAGAGCGGAATGAGGACTTGCTTTATAAGCTGTTCGGCAAGAATGCGGAATTGCTCATCGACCATGCGTTGGGCTGGGAACCGACCACCATTGAAGCAATCAAGGCGTACCGCCCCAGCTCCAACAGCCTCAGCTCCGGTCAGGTTTTGCACTGCCCCTATGAGGCAGATAAAGCGAAGCTCGTCATCCGCGAGATGACGGACTTGCTTGTGCTGGACTTGGTGGACAAGGGGCTTGTTACCGACCAGATGGTTCTCACAGTCGGCTACGACATTGAGAACCTGACCGATCCGGCACGACGGGCAAAGTATCACGGCGCGGTTGAGACAGATCATTATGGGAGGCAGATTCCGAAACAGGCGCACGGCTCTATCAATCTCGACGGTCACACATCATCTACTCGCAAAATAATGTGTGCTGTGTCAGAACTCTTCGACCGGATCGTGGATAAGAATCTGCTCGTCCGCCGTATGTATGTTGTGGCAAATCACGTCCTGCCGGAAGCGGACGCGCCGAAGAAAAATGACGGGGTTGTCCAGCTCGACCTCTTTACCGACTATGCCGCCGAAGAGGAAAAGCAGAAAGCCGAAGATGCCGCTTTGGAGCGTGAGCGGAAGATACAAGCCGCCACGCTTGCCATCAAGAAGAAGTATGGAAAGAACGCCATCCTCAAGGCAATGAATCTTGAAGAAGGTGCAACCGCGAAAGACCGCAATGCGCAGATTGGAGGGCATAAGGCGTGAACGGAAAATACGACGAGATCATGGGACTTCCTCACCACGTTTCCAAAACGCGACCACAAATGCCGATGTCAGATCGTGCAGCGCAGTTTGCGCCCTTTGCCGCCCTCACCGGCTATGATTCTGCAATCAAGGAAACCGGACGTCTGACCGACGAAGGATTGAGCTTGATGAGGGAGCCTTGACCGCTTTGAACATGAGGTATCAGCTCCTCATGGATGCCCTTGATGAAGAGCCGGAGGTTGAAATAACCTACTTCAAACCTGATGAGCGCAAAGCTGGCGGTGCGTATGTAACTGCAACCGGCGCAGTCATAAAGGTTGATGACTTTGAGCGCCTGATTACCATGCAGGACGGCACGAAGATTCCGATGGATGACATCCTAAGCATTGACGGAGAGCTGTTCTTGTCCTTAGAATAATGTCGCTTGCCATGCGACCAAATGAAGTGAATACCGAAGTACAATATGACTGTAAGGTGAGACACCAAGCAGTCATATTTTTATATACGGAGGTACAAAACATGAGAAAGAACTTGACGGAGATCGTATTCATCCTTGATCGCAGCGGCTCTATGAGCGGACTGGAAACAGACACCATCGGAGGATTCAACTCCATGATTGAAAAGCAGAAAAAAGAGAATGGCGAGGCATTGATCTCTACCGTTCTCTTTGACAACGTGAGCGAGGTTATCCATGACCGTGTGCCGGTTCAGAAGGTGGAGCCGATGACCGACAGGGACTATTCCGTTCGCGGCTGCACCGCGCTTCTGGATGCTATCGGCGGAGCGATTCATCACATTGGGAATGTCCATAAGTACGCAAGAAAAGAGGATGTCCCTGAACACACACTGTTCGTCATCACAACGGATGGCATGGAGAATGCAAGCCGCCGTTATGACAGCGAGAAGGTCAAGAAGATGATTGAACGACAGAATGAAAAGTACGGCTGGGAGTTTCTTTTCCTCGGTGCAAACATTGATGCAGTTGAGACGGCAAAGCATTTTGGAATTGGAGCAGATCGAGCGGTCAATTACCACTCTGACCGCGAGGGAACGCAACTCAACTATGAAGTTCTGAGCGAAGCGGTTTCCGCTGTCCGATGCAGCGTACCGCTGGGTACGAATTGGAAAAAACGTATTGATGAGGACTTCAATTCCAGAAAGGACGGAAGAAAGTAATGAGAACAATCACCGTAAAAGGGACAGGCAATGTCTCCGCAAGACCGGATTACATCATCTATCCCTGAACATTGAAGTCTTATCTGAAACCTATGACCGCGCAATGTCGGAAGCTGCCGAGAGAATCGAAAGACTGCAAGGTGCCGCAGTCCGCGTTGGGTATCGCAAGGAAGACCTGAAAACCACGAGCTTTGATGTCCAGACAAGGTTCGAGAATGTCAAGGATCGGCAAGGAAATTACAAGCGAGAGTTTGCCGGATATGCTTGCAGCTATCGCTTGAAACTTGCCTTTGACTTTGACAGCAAGCAGCTTGCAAAGGTCATTTCTGCGATTGCGGATTGTGGGGCGCAACCAGAACTCAGCATTGCGTTCACCGTGAAAAACCCGGCAAGAGTCAGCGAAGAGCTGCTGATCAATGCGACGGAGAACGCCAGGGCAAAGGCGGAGATTCTTTGCAAAGCATCAGGCAGTACGCTTGGACAGTTGCTCAACATCGACTACAACTGGGGCGAACTCAATGTTTTTTCCAGAACAAGCTACGATGTTGAAGACTGCATTCAGCCTCTCATGGCGATGAGCAAGTGCGCCGCACCTGAGATTGAGCCGGTTGATATTGATGTGACAGACACAGTGGCTTTCACATGGGAAATCCAATGATTTTTTGACTTTTTTGAAATCCGGTACTCAACAAACGCCCTTTTTGTGTCCGTTGTAAAGTGAAGGGACATTTCACGGAGGAATCTTCGGGGAATACGATTTTGGGAGATTAGCAAGCAAATCCGGTGAGTACCCACCGGAGAAAAATCAGTTAAGGAGACCCTGCCCTTAACATCAGATTTTTGCTTGTTGGGATAGTCCCAAACCCTTCTAATCTTTACGACGGAGGGCGCAGCATGGTACGAAGAACACGAGACATTCAGAAGAAGATTTGGCTGACACCACAGGAAGAACGGACGATTGCAAAGAAGATGGAGATGATCGGCACGGAGAACTTCGGTGCGTATGCAAGGAAGATGCTGATCGACGGCTACATCATCGTTGTGGACTACACGGAGCAGAAAAAGCTCGCCGCCGAAATCAACAAGATCGGTGTGAACATCAATACCGTCTGCCGCAGGATCAACTCGACGGGACGATTCTATCAGGACGATATTGACGAGCTGAAAGAAAAGATGGACGCGGTATGGCAGTTACTAAAATCAAAGCAATCCGAGGAACTTTGAGCAAGGCAATCGCGTACATTCTGAATCCCGAAAAGACAGACGAGAAGCTGCTGGTCTCGTCCTACGGCTGTGCCAGCGAGACCGCAGCGCGGGAATTTGAATGGACGCGGAAAATAGCCGAGCAAAAAGGGATGAATCCGGTCAGGATCATAGCCCGTCATGTGATCCAGTCCTTTGAAATCGGAGAGGTCACACCGGAGCTTGCCCACGAGATCGGCAAGCAGTTTGCAGATGAAATCCTCGGAGGAAAATATGAGTATGTGCTGACCACTCACATTGACAAAGACCATGTTCATAACCATCTGATTTTCAATGCGGTTGACTTTGTGGACTACCACGCATACAAGAGCTACAAGCGGATTTACTATGATATGCGTGAGGTCAGCGACCGGCTCTGTAAGGAAAACGGTCTCTCTGTTATCCCTCCCTCTCAGAACAAGGGCATGGGCTACAAGGAGTACACCGAAGCCAAACGCGGCACGAGTTGGAAGCAAAAGCTCAAGCAGACCATCGACCGGCTTGTTATCACAGCGAAGGACTACGATGACTTTCTGCGGCTTATGCAGGAAGCCGGTTATGAAATCAAGACCGGCAAATACATCTCCTTCCGTGCTGAAGGTCAGGAGCGATTTACCCGATCTAAAACCATCGGGGAAAACTACACGGAGGAACGCATCAAGGAGCGGATTGCCGGACGGACGCCCCGAAGAAGTCAGAGACAGACCGTACCGAAAGGCATCTCTCTCATCGGAGATATTCAGGAGCGGATCAGGCTCATCGACAGCAAGGGTTACGAGCATAAAGCAAAGCTCACGATCCTCAAGGAAGCGGCACGGACACTCAACTATCTCACGGAAAACAACTTGCTCCAATACGCCGATCTTGAGAAGAAGGTCGAGGATGTTCACAGCTCCTATGACCGTACCGGCAAGGAATTGAAAGGTGTTGAAGCGCGACTGCGGGAAGTCCAGCCGCTTATCAAGAACATCTCCAATTATCAGCGTCTCAAGCCTGTGTATGATGCCTTTCAGAGAGCGAAAGACAAGCCGAGCTTCAAAGCAAAGCACGAAGCCGAGCTTGTGATTTTTGAGCGGCGCGGAGTACATTGCTTGCCATGCAGGGAGATGAAAAACTGCCGAGCTTGAAGACGCTGCAAGCGGAACAGCAGCGACTTCTTGAAGAGCAGCAGCGGCTCTATGATGAACGTGCGAAGCTCAAAAAAGAAGTAAAGCAAATAGAGACGATCAAGTCTAATGTTGATACGTTTCTCGCTCCTTCTGTTGACCATGACCGTGATCATCTGCGCAGCACACAGCGCGAATAATCTCTTCAAAAGCAGGGCATCTCCTGTTGACCGGAGATGCCTTCATCCTTGAGAGAAGGTTCGAGAAGTTGAAACTTTTTCTTTAATTTCTGCATCAACGGATTGCTTTTGAGAATGAAATCCAGTATAATATTATAAGCGATGTTGAATGCAAGCAAGCGAAAGGATGGTTGCCGTGCGCATAAGCTATAAGAAACTATGGATGCTTCTTCTGGAACGCGACATAAAGAAGGCTTCTCTACGACATGAAGTAGGGCTGTCTGCCGGAACATGGACAAAACTGAATAAGGGGGAAGAAGTGTCCCTCTCTATTTTGCTGCGCATTTGTGATTACTTGAACTGTGACATCGGAGATATATGTGAGGCTGTGCGAACGGACAAGAACTGAGTCCGGTTTTTCGTACAGCTCTTTTTGTAAAATAGGTTAGATAAATACACAGGGAGGATTTTGATATGGCACGAGCCGCATCGGCACCGAAGAAGGAGATTTCTATGGAGGAAGCTCTGTGGAAGTCCGCAGATAAACTCCGTGGTTCTGTCGAGCCAGCAGAATATAAACACGTCGTTCTCAGTCTCTTCTTTTTGAAGTTTGCCAGCGATAAGTTTGAGGCACAAAGGAAAGCTATTTCTGAAAAATACGGTGAGAAGTTTGTTGACAATGTTGCCTTCTATACGAAGGACAATGTATTCTTCCTGCCTGAGATCAGCCGTTGGTCTTTCATCATGGAGAATGCGAAACAGGATGACATTGCGCTGAAAATCGACACCGCCCTCTATACGATTGAGAAAGCGAATCCCGCACTGAAAGGCGCACTGCCGGACAACTACTACTCACGTCTTCACATCGACACAGCAAAGCTGGCATCACTGCTGGACGAGATTGATAAGATCAACACCGGCGATAAAGAGAATGACATTATCGGGCGGGTCTACGAATACTTCCTGAGCAAGTTTGCTCTTGCGGAAGGCAAGGGCAAGGGCGAGTTCTATACGCCGAAGTGTATTGTCAATTTGATTGCAGAAATGATTGAACCGTATGATGGCATTCTGTACGACCCTTGCTGCGGTTCTGGCGGTATGTTCGTGCAGTCAATGAAGTTCGTGGAGGCACATCACGGCAACAAGAAGAAGGTCTCTATCTATGGTCAGGAATATACAAACACGACGTACAAGCTGTGCAAAATGAATCTGGCTATTCGCGGCATCTCTGCAAACCTCGGAGAAATGGCAGCGAACACATTCACCAATGACCAGCACAAGGACCTCAAGGCAGATTATATTATGGCAAACCCGCCTTTTAATCAGAAAGAATGGCGTGGTGATAATGAGCTGATTGATGATCCGCGCTGGGACGGCTATGAAGTTCCGCCCACGAGTAACGCGAACTATGGCTGGATTCTGAATATCGTTTCAAAGCTATCCCAGAATGGTGTTGCCGGTTTCCTGCTTGCAAACGGCGCACTATCTGACGATGGTACAGAGTTAAAAATCCGCCGTCAGCTCATCGAGAACAATCTCGTCGAAGCAATCATCATCCTTCCCCGCAACCTCTTCTACACAACCGACATCAGCGTTACGCTTTGGATTCTGAACAAGAATAAAAAGGCTCGTGTGGTTGAAGAAAACGGCGAGGTAAAACGCTTCCGCAACCGTGAGCGCGAGATCCTTTTCATGGACTTGCGGCAAATGGGAAGCCCTTATGAAAAGAAGTATATTGAACTGACAGAAGAAGACCGTGCGAAGGTCACGAGCGTCTACCACGCATGGCAGCAGGAAGGCTATGAAGAATCTTATCAGAATGTGCCTGAGTTTTGTTACAGCGCATCCTTCGATGAGGTTGCAGAGAAGGGATTTACCCTTGTTCCGAGCCGTTACATCGAGTTTGTAAACCGTGATGAGAACATTGACTTTGATACGAAAATGAAGACGCTGCAAAGGGAGCTTCGTGATCTGCTTGTTGCAGAAGAGAAGTCGAAGGCTGACCTGTTGACCGTGTTTAAGGAGCTGGGCTATGAAATCGAATTATGATCCTCTTGGTAAACACATTCGGCTTGTTGATTATCGAAACTCCGAGGAAGTCACCAGCACTGTTCTTGGCATAAGCATCGACAAAGAGTTTATGCCTTCCGTCGCAAATGTAATTGGCACAGATTTGAGTCGGTATAAACTGATCAGCAAGGGGCTATTTGCCTGTAACCCAATGCACGTTGGACGCGATGAACGTCTTCCGATTGCGCTCTATGAGAAAGACAGCCCTGCAATAGTTTCTCCGGCGTATTTCATGTTTGAGATTATTGACCGCGATGTCTTAAACGAAGAGTATTTGATGATGTGGTTTCGTAGACCGGAGTTTGACCGTGAGTGCTGGTTCATGACGGACGGCAGTGTTCGAGGCGGAATTACATGGGACGATCTTTGCCGTATAAAGCTCCCTGTTCCCTCCTATGCGAGACAATGTGAGATCGTCGAGTCCTACCGTGCAATTACCGACCGCATTGCTTTGAAGAGAGCGGAAAATGATAATTTAGCGGAAACCGCCAATGCACTCTTTTGTAAAATGTTTTTCTCAACGAGCATTGCTGAAAAGTGTGATACCGGCACATTCTCGCAGCTTATCAAAGAAACTGTTGGTGGAGATTGGGGGCAGGAGCAGCCTAAAGGCAATTATACGAGCAAAGTTACTTGCATTAGAGGTACAGATATTCCTGCTCTGAACCTTGGAAGTATTTCAGCAGCACCGACGAGGTATATTCTCCCCAAAAACCTTTCTTCAAAAAGAATCACGGCGGACAATATTGTCGTAGAAATATCCGGTGGAAGTCCTGTTCAAGCAACCGGACGGGTTGCTCTGATCCCTGATGCTGTTCTTGCATACCACAAGGAAGAGCTAATCTGCTCGAACTTCTGCCGTGTCATGAATGTTCGCTCTGAATATCTGTATTTCTTCTTTCAATATTGGACATATCTCTATCGAAATGGAGTTATGTTCAATTATGAGAATAGTTCAACCGGACTAAAGAACTTTAACTTTGCTGCATTTGTTTCCGAAGAGAAAATTCAAATCCCTCCGATTGATATTGCCAAAAGGTTTAACGCAATGCTTGAGCCAATATACAAAGAGATTTTTAGCGTAGGCTTTGAAATTGAGAAATTAGGGGCTGCTCGCGAACTTCTGCTACCGCACTTAATGCTCCATGACTTTTCAAGCCGCTAAATTATCATTTAACCGCCGCTTTAGTTCGATACGTTCTGTGATGGTCTGATACGCCCTCACAATGCTACGTTGCTTATCAATAGAGGGAACAGGCAGTTCCACTTTGCAAAGTTCATCCCAGTCAAAGATTTCTCTAACACTTCCGTGAGACATATATCTGGCGTAGCGATCAAACTCCGGTCTGCTAAACCAAAGCATAAGGTATTCTGGATCAAGCTCATTCTTATTCACAACCTCAAACACGGTATATGAACTTGAAATAATGCAGTCCTTATCTCGTAAAAGGGCAATTGAAATCTTTTCGCCATTCCGAGACGTAACAGGGCCGTATGCAAATTGCCCAGTACGAATAATCTTATAGTTCGACAAGTCTGTTCCAACAATATTCGCAATGGAGGGAATAAATTGCTTGCTGATGCTGACACCAAGCAAATAATCAACTCTCAAATCCCTGTTTCGTTCGTCAACCGGCTGAATGAAATCTCCAAGCAACCTATATCCTTCTTTCATTGTGACACCTCACCCTATGTATTTTCTGTGTGCCAGCTTGACATTTTGCTGTTTGACCATAGCGTAGTGCATAGTCGTGTCGATTTTCTGATGTCCTAAGAGCTGCTGGACTTGCTCTATGGGCATTCCTTTGTCTATGGCTGATGTTGCCAATGTTCTTCGGAACTTATGTGGATGGACACGAGGCAAATTTAGCCTTTTTCCAAGTTCTCGAAGCCGTCTTTCTACACCGCCGATTTGCAAACGGTCATGCGGTGCGGTCAGCGAGACAAGCAACGCTGAACAGGTGTCTGTGCGGCTTTCCAGATAGTTTTGGAGATGGATTTTTGTCCTAGCATCGAAATAAACGATCCGTTCCTTACTTCCTTTTCCGAAAACAACGCATTCCCGTTCATTGAAGTTGATGTCATCACGGTTAAGGCAACCATCTCACCAACACGCATTCCAGAGGACGCAAGAAGGTCTATCATCGCAAGATCGCGGACATTGCAGCAGTTGTCCCGCATGATTTCCAATGCCTCATCGGTGTAGGTTTCCTTGATCACCTTTGCCGTTTTTACTTTGTGAATCCGGCGTACCGGACTTTTCACGATGTAGTCCTCATCCTCAAGCCACGAAAAGTAGCTGGACAGGATGCGGCGGATATTATCTATCGTGACCTTGCTTGACTTACGGTTTGTCTGATACTCTGTTAGGTACTTTCGCAAGTCCTCAGTTACGATCTCTTGTGGCTCTTTGTCAATGCCGGATAGCATTGACACAATGGTCTGACGGTAATAGCTCAAGGTTTTTTCTGAGCAGCCTTCAATGCGTTTTGCGTTGATGAAACAGACAACCGTGTCGACCTTTGCGCTTTCTACCATGCCCGCGCTGTAACTTAGCTCTACGCCACTCAGCACCCCTTCAAGGACGCTTTGAAGTTGTTTTAACTGTGCGTTGTTCAGAAACGGAAGCATCTGACGCTGCACTTCTTGAATCAGTTGTTTTTTCATTGTCGTATCTCCTTTGTTTATTCTCAGAGAACGACTTTTCAGTGGCAGTTCTTAGGGTAAAACTCTCGCCACTGGTGAGAGTAATGGACGGTAAATGATAATTTAGCGGAAACCGCCAATGCACTCTTTTGTAAAATGTTTTTCTCAACGAGCATTGCTGAAAAGTGTGATACCGGCACATTCTCGCAGCTTATCAAAGAAACTGTTGGTGGAGATTGG
>ENA-OQLB01000445-OQLB01000445.1-human-gut-metagenome-genome-assembly--contig:-NODE-445-length-23687-cov-3.872496_pt1 | contig 23687 bp, 29 predicted proteins | sample MGYA00242656_ERZ504813 | MGnify/ENA primary metagenome ERZ504813 (study PRJEB26092, sample SAMD00036388) | human gut metagenome | host: Homo sapiens | study: EMG produced TPA metagenomics assembly of... | reverse complement strand
AAAGAAAACTTCAAAAAAGAATCACAAAAGAAGAAAGACAGCAAAAAGACCAAAAGCAGCACAGATAAAAAGAAAAAGACAAGCGCAAAAACAACATCCAAAAAGAAAACGACAAAGACGAAAAATACAAAAGAAAAAACAACAAAGACAAAGAATACAAAAGAAACAACAAAGACAACAACAGCCAGTAAAAATGAATCAACAGCACAGACGGCAGAGAATCAGACAACAGAAGCAAAGCAAGAACAATCTTGTGAATTTCTGATCAGCTGTAAAACAGTTCTTTCTAATAAAAGTGCATTGCAATCCAATTATCAAGTTCCATCTGGCGGGAAAATTTATGAGAAGAAGATGGAGTTTGAAGAAGGCGATACCGTGATGGATGTTCTCAAAAGAACAGGAGTAGATATTGATATTTCTAAAGGATATGTAGCAGGAATTGACGGTTTATACGAATTTGATTGTGGAAAAAACAGTGGATGGATGTACCGTGTCAATGGTAAGTTTCCAAACTATATGGCAGGGAAATGTAAGCTTCATGATGGGGATAAAGTGGAATGGTTGTATACCTGTGTTAGAGGAGATCTGTAGATGATCAAGGCATTAAAAAGAGCCCATCCGTTCGTTGTATTTACTTATTTTGCAGGAATGTTTTTGCTGGCACCATTTAGCAGACATCCATGGATGACAGGAGTGCAGATGATCTGTTTATGTCTGCTGTATTTTTATCATAATCGGAGTTTGAAAAAGTTTTTTCCGTTGATTGCTTTGATCTTGATCGTGGCTGTAACGAATCCATTATTTGTACAAAGAGGAAGAACAATCCTGTATGCAGACACACACATAAGGATCACGAAAGAAGCATTGCTTTATGGAATTCATTACGGATGTGTATTAGTAAATCTTTTACTGGTCTTTTCAATCTTTAACCAATATATAAAGAAAGAGCAGTGGATCTATTTATCAGGCAGATTCTTCCTAAACTGGGTGTCGTAACATCCATGGCATTTGGATTGATCCCAAGATATCAAAACCATGCAAAGAAGATTTTAAACACACGAAAATCCTTAAAATCAGAACAGGCTGTACAGCGTGTCATGAATACGGTGTCAATGGAAACGACATGGGCATTTGAGTCTTCGATGAATCAGTTGGATTCGATGAGTGCAAGAGGTTACGGAATTGGGAAACGAACGCATTTTCATTTATTTAGGTGGGAGAGAAATGACTGGATTCATATCGTGGAGATTGTGATTTTGACGATATTAAATCTCTGGGCATACATCCACTATTATTCCAGATTTTTCTTTTATCCGATGATCATTATGCCAGCATTTCAGATGAGAGATCTGTTGTGGATGCTTATGATGACATTTCAGTTTTTATTACCATGCATGTGGAAGGAGAATTTTGATGTACGAAATTAATAATTTAACATTTCGATATATGTTATCGGATAGAAATTCTCTAGAGCAAGTATCATTAAAAAATTAAAAAAAGGAAAGATCACTCTGATTGCAGGGCCAAGCGGCAGTGGAAAGACGACGTTGTTAAGACATTTAAAAAAAGAACTGCTGCCCAAAGGTAAAAGATCTGGAAAAGTTTTATATGATGAGCAGGAAATAGAACAATTGAAAGACTTGCAGTCTGTAAAAGAAGTTGGGTATTTATTTCAGAATCCATCAGCCAGATGGTAATGGATACCGTATGGCATGAGATCGCATTTGGACTTGAGAATCTCGGAATGCCTTATGAACAGATGAAGCGAACAGTAGCGAGATCGTCAATTATTTTGATCTGCAGAAAATATACCATGAAGATACAGACAAGCTATCTGGCGGACAAAAACAATTGGTGAATCTGGCAGCAGTTATGGCAATGCATCCAAAAGTATTGATCTTAGATGAACCGACCGCACAGTTAGATCCAGCGGCAAGGAAAGATTTTCTTGTGATGCTTCAAAAATTACATAAAGAATTTGGTTTAACGATTATTTTAACATCGCATAACTTGGAAGATGTGATGGAAATGTCAGATGAATGTGTGATCTTAGATGATGGAAAAGTTATCGAACAGGGAAATCCGAAAGAGGTTGCAAGACATCTTCAAAAAATACAGCATCCATTGGAACAGTCTCTGCCACAGATTCTTCGGCTGGAAGAGAAATTTCAGATAGAACTGACCTTTTCGATGGAAGAAGCAAGAGAACAGATCAGGAAAAAAGAATATCAGTTGATAAAGAAAACACATTTTGAAAGAAAAACAGTTCTTTCAATTTCACATTTATATGCAGGGTATGAGAAAGGAAAAGATGTTCTTTCGAATCTGTCAGTCGAAGTTAAAGAAGGTGAAATCTTTGCAGCTGTCGGAGCAAATGGAAGTGGAAAATCAACTCTTCTTTCTTGTATGGTAAAGCAGATGAAATTTGATGGAAAATTAAAATGCAAGAAAAAAATCGTCTATATGCCACAAGATCCAACACTATTGTTTGTAAAAGATCAGTTGTTTGAAGACCTTTTGGAGATGGGAAAAGAAAAAGAAGTAAAAATCGATAAATTATTGGAAATGGCGGATCTAATGAGAGAAAAGAAGTCACATCCATATGATCTAAGTGGAGGACAGCAGCAGATGGCAGCGTTGATCAAAGTATTACTTGCAGATCCAGAAATCTTGCTGCTAGATGAGCCGACCAAAGGAATGGACCGGGAACACAGCAGGAAGTTTGGAGAACTTTTACGCAAACTTACAGATCAGGGGAAAACGATATTTATCGTATCGCATGATCTGGAATTTTGTGCTGAGTATGCTGACCGCGTTGGATGATGTTTGATGGGAAAATTGAGGGAATTGATGAGCCATCCAAGTTTTTTGCACAAAATTATTTCTATACGACAGAGTGTGCAAAGATTACGAGAGATTTTGAGAAAGTGATCATTCTGCCACAGGAGGTGGTAAGCGTATGTTAAATGCGGTGATCATTTTTATGGTGTGTATATCATGTATTCCATACTATTTTAAATATGAAAAGAAGAAACCACAGACAAGAGAAAGTGTCGTGCTTGCAGTGATGATAGCATTGACGGTTGCATCCAGAATGTTATTTGCATTTTCACCAGGATTTAAACCAGTTAGTGCAATGGTGATTATCTGTGGTATGGCATTTGGAAGAGAATCGGGCTTTTTATGTGGATCTTTAAGTGCTGTGGTATCGAACTTCTTTTTTGGACAAGGACCATGGACTCCATTTCAGATGCTTGCATGGGGAATGATCGGATGGATCTCAGGAATTTTAAATCAGAGAAAATGGTTGGAAAACAGTAAGATACTGTTAACGATTTTTGGGATTCTTTCAGGAATTTCATATTCTTTTGTGATGGATATCTGGACACTTCTGGCAGCAGGAGATGGATTTCAGTGGATGCGGTATGTGGCAGTATTAGGAACTTCGGTTCCAGTGACGATTGAATACTGCGTATCGAATGTGATATTTTTATGGATTTTAACACCTGTTTTTGTGAAGAAACTAAACAGGGTTAAATATAAATATGGTTTCTTCAAAGATGAAGAAGTCAGGAAACTAATCAATCAATGAGACATAACAAGGAGGAATTTATGAGAACGATGAAACGTGTAGCGGCAGTGGCATTGTCTGTTGTCGTGCTGATGACATCAGGGGTTAGTGCGAAAGCAGCAGTGACGGATGTGCAGCCAGCGAAGAGTAGTAGTGAGGCGGTGCTTAAGTGGCAATGGCCTGAAAAAGGAAATGGACAAGCGTATCAAACAATATCAGATTTGAAAATCGTTGGAAAATATGTTTATTTAGCAAATAATGCAACAAAAAAAGTAGTAAAATTAAATAAAAGATACAGGAAAAGTTGAAGCAGAACATAATTTTTCGGATTCATGTAAATTAGACTATTATGCAGATATAGAATATGGAGATGATAAAATTTATGTAGGATATGCAAATAATAAAGTAGAAGCATTTGATGCTGATACATTAAAACCAGTATGGATTAGTGAGGATACAGGTCATTCTGTGACATCCAAAATGACATATAAGAATAAAAAGTTATATTTTGGAACAGGAAGTTATGGAGATACCGATACGTCATATTATGTATTAGATACAAAAGATGAAAATGATAAAAGTGAAAATGAGACAAAAACAGTAAAAGCAATTGTTAAATCTGATGGTGGAAGATTTTATTGGAAAAAGGCAACAGAGGTAGGAAAATATCTTATTGTATCGGATACAGTTGGAAATTTAACAAGCATTGATACAACGGATAATAGCGTGGTGCAGACGAAAAAAACAGAAATTACATTTTCAGGAAGCATGGCTTATGACTCAACATATAGCAAAATATATTTTGTTGGTGGAGTAAATAAGTTATATGGAATAAAAGTAAATGAAGATGGAACATTTGGAGATTTAGAAGAGAAAGTTCAATTTTGTGATACGGGATATTCATCAATGACACCAATTGTCTACGATGGAAAAATTTATGTATCAGGAAATAATGGTGAATCTTTTAGCTCAGATGCTAAATATAAAGGATATTTTGGAGTAGCAAGTATTGGAAAAGATAAAACTGAGTTGAATTATGTGTTACCAATAACAAATTATGCACAATGTGAACCATTGTTAACAAAAACAACAGATGGTTCTGTGCAAGTATATTTTACAATGAATGCTGAACCAGGCGGAATTTATTCTGTTTGTGATTCAAAAGATGCCAAAGTAAATTCAATTTTTGAGCCAACAGATAAAAATGAAATAAATTATTGTATGAGAAATATTTATGCAGATGAAAATGGTACGATGTATTATAGTAATGATGCAGGATATGTTTTTGCAGTTGGTAAAAAAGCAGCAGGAACTGTAAAACCAACAGAATCAACAGCAGAGGAAAAACCAGCAACAAAACCATCATCCGAAGCAACAACAGTAGTCAACGAAACAAAAGTAAAACCAGTCACAAAAACAGTAAAAAGTACAAGAAGCGTAAAACTGACATGGAAAAAGAAAAAATCCGCCAAAGGCTATGTTATTTACGCCAAAGCAGGAAAAGGTAAATACAAAAAAGTAACAACCGTAGGAAAGAAAACATCAAAGACGATCAAAGTCAACAAAGACTCATCCTACAAATTTAAAGTAAAACCATACAAACTAACAAAGAAAAACAAAAAGAAATATTTTAAAGCCTATGTAGCCAAAGCCAAATTCGGAAGCAAGACAGTTAAAGTAACATTTAAAAATGTCACAGGATATGCAAGCTACAAAGTGCAGATGAAAGCAGGAAAAGCAGCATATAAGACAGTAAAAACAACAACCAAAGGCGGAACGATCACATATACAAAGAAAAAAGCCAAAGTAGGAACAACTTACAAATTCCGCTTAAAAGGAATCAATAAGGTAAATGGAAAAACTGTTTCCGTAACGATCAAATAGAAGTACTGGATAAAATACAAAAAAGGGCTTGATTTTCAAAAAGAATCATTGTATCCTATAACCAGTGAAGTTACTGACAAGGGCGTCAAACAATTAGTTTCATATTGTTTGTCGCCCCTTTTTTTTCTACTATCAGTTAGATAATAGAAGAAAAATATATAGATTATGCTTCAAATGTAAGAGAAGAAAGGAAGAACTCTATGAAGGAAAAAATCAATGTATCAGAAATCTTCGGATCCCACGTATTTAACGACAGTGTTATGAAAGCACGTCTTCCAAAGGCCGTTTACAAAGATCTGAAAAAGACAATCGAAGAAGGAACAGAATTAAATCCAGCAATTGCAGACGTAGTTGCGAATGAGATGAAAGAATGGGCTATTGAAAAGGGTGCTACACATTATACTCACTGGTTCCAGCCATTAACAGGTGTGACAGCAGAGAAACATGACGCTTTCATTAACCCAACAGACGATGGTAAAGTTTTACTTGAGTTCTCAGGAAAAGAACTGATCAAAGGTGAACCAGATGCATCTTCATTCCCATCTGGTGGATTAAGAGCAACATTTGAAGCAAGAGGATATACAGCATGGGATTGTACATCACCAGCATTCATCAAAGAAACAGATAATGCTTGTATCTTATGTATTCCAACAGCATTCTGTTCATACAAAGGTGAAGCATTAGACAAGAAGACACCACTTCTTCGTTCTATGCAGGCATTAGATATCCAGACAACAAGATTATTAAATGTATTAGGAAATAAGAATGTGAAACGTGTTAGCACATCCGTTGGACCAGAACAGGAATATTTCTTAGTTGATGAAGAAAAATATAAACAGAGAAAAGACTTGATCTTCACTGGACGTACATTATTCGGAGCAATGCCTCCAAAAGGTCAGGAAATGGATGACCATTATTTTGGAATCATCAAACCAAGAATCGAAGGATTCATGAAAGATTTAAATATCGAAGCATGGAAACTTGGAATCAGTGCGAAGACAGAACATAACGAAGTAGCTCCAGCACAGCACGAATTAGCACCAATCTATAACTCAAACAACGTGGCAACAGACCACAACCAGTTATTAATGGAAACAATGAGACGTGTAGCAAGACGTCATGGATTAAAATGCTTACTTCATGAGAAACCATTTGCAGGAATCAATGGATCAGGAAAACATAACAACTGGTCTATGGTAACAAATGAAGGAAAGAACCTGTTAGATCCAGGAAAAACTCCTCATGAAAACCAGCAGTTCTTACTGATCTTAGCATCTATTATCGCAGCAGTGGATAAACATGCAGATTTACTTCGTATGTCAGCTTCCACACCAGGAAATGACCACAGATTAGGAGCTAACGAGGCACCTCCAGCAATCATCTCTATCTTCCTTGGAGATCAGTTAGAAGATGTTGTAAAACAGCTTGTAACAAGAGGTGAGGCGACAGAATCCAAACATGGAGACAAATTAGCATCTGGTGTTCATTCATTACCAGCATTTGAGAAAGATGCAACAGACCGTAACAGAACATCACCATTCGCATTTACAGGAAACAAATTCGAATTCCGTATGGTAGGTTCTACACAGTCTATCTCTGATCCAAACGTTGTATTAAATACAATCGTAGCAGATGTCTTTGCAGATGTATGTGACAGATTAGAGAAAGTAGAAGGCGGAGTTGAAGCAGTAGCTATGGAAGCTCACGAGATCACAAAAGAATTATTAACACAGCATCAGAGAGTTATCTTTAATGGTAACGGATATTCTGACGAATGGGTAGCTGAAGCTGAGAGAAGAGGACTTCCAAACTTACACAGCATGGTAGATGCAATCCCAACATTAACAACAGATAAAGCAGTTAAGATGTTTGAGAAATTTGGAGTATACACAAAAGAAGAATTAGAGTCTCGTGTTGAAGTATTATATGAACAGTATTCTAATACAATTAACATTGAAGGACTTGCAACATTAGATATCGCTAAGAAACAGATTGTTCCAGCAGTTATGAAATACCAGAGAAAACTTGCAAATGGCGTTGCTGAATTAAAGACAGTTGGTGTTGACAGCTCTGTACAGGAAAAATTGTTAGAAGATATCACAGCAAACTTAAAGATCTGTTTGCTGCGATCAACAAGTTAGAAGCTGATATTCCAGAAGCTCAGGCATTAGAAAGTGAAGCTCAGGCTCGCTGCTATCATGATACGATTTTCACAGATATGAGTGCCGTACGTGAACCAGCAGACAAACTGGAAATGTTAGTAGCAAAAGAAGACTGGCCAATGCCAAGTTACGGAGATCTGATTTTCGAAGTATAATAATTACATAGTTTGTAAAACTTCTTAATACACAAAGAGAAAGCAGCAGAGAAATCTGTTGCTTTCTTTTTGTGTATCAACCATTGTTTGAAAAATATTCCAGAATATATTTTTTGAAATTTCATATTCTAAAGAAAAAGAATATCTTACAAAATTAGAAAAGAGGAAGAATATGAAAAAGAAATTTTTTGCATATATGATCATAGGGATTCTTCTGTTCACATTTCTGGCACAAGGGAAGGGAACAAAGACATACTGGTTTCAGATTGCAAGTCAGGGTGAAGGGGAAAGTGGCTTTTTAACCAACAGTAATTTGAATCAAAAGAAAGTTTATTTAACCTTTGATGATGGACCATCCGATCATACGGCACAGATTCTTGATATTCTAAAGAAACATAAGGTGAAGGCGACATTCTTTGTCGTAGGAAAAGAAACGGAACATGCCAAGAAAATGTATCAAAGAATCGTGTTAGAAGGTCATACATTGGCAATGCATTCCTACAGTCATAATTATGATCAGATTTATGCGAATGTAGGTGCATTTTCGAAAGACCTTATGAAACTACAGAAATATTTATATGAGCTAACAGATGTAAAGCCATATATTTACCGGTTTCCGGGTGGCAGCAGTAATCATTGCGCAAAAAATATAAAACCGTATATCCAGTATGTGAACAAAAAGGGATTACTTTATTTTGACTGGAATGCATTGAATGAAGATGCGCTTAATTTTGAACAAAGTCCTCAGCAGTTAAACAAGAAGATTTTAAAGGATGTCAGGAGACAGAAAACAAGTATTGTATTAATGCATGACCTTCATGAGACAACAAATACAGTGAAAGCATTAGATCCGCTGATCAAAACATTGAAAAAAGAAGGGTATCAGATCCTTCCGATCACTAAAAATACTAAGCCGCTCCATCATGTATCCATTGACAAATAATGGGCTTTCACGTAGAATATGTTCGGTAAAGGATTTATTTTACGTGAGGAGAATGACATGATCATAAAAAGTGTAAATTTAGAAACCGTCTGTGGGATCACAAGTAAATTACCAGACAATACATTGCCAGAAGTGGCATTTGCTGGAAAATCAAATGTAGGAAAATCATCACTGATCAATGCACTGATGAACCGCAAATCTTACGCGAGGATTTCAGCACAGCCTGGAAAGACACAGACGATCAATTATTACAATATTAACGAAGAACTTTATTATGTAGACCTTCCAGGATATGGATTTGCGAAAGTAACACAATCCGTCAAGGAAAAATGGGGACACATGATCGAAAATTACTTACAGACATCAAAACAGCTAAAAATGGTCTTTTTACTGATCGATATCAGACATAAGCCATCAAAGAACGATGTTATGATGTATGACTGGATTCTTCACAATGGATATCGTCCAGTGATCATTGCAACAAAGCTTGACAAGCTGAAGAGAAGCCAGGTGCCAAAACATCTAAAAGAGATCCGCACAGAGCTTCAGATGGATAAGGAAACACCAATTTTCCCATTCTCAGCATTATCAAAACAGGGAAGAGATGAAATCTGGGATTTCATTGAGTCAATGGTGCTTCAACAAGAAGAAGCCGAATAATTATTTATTCGGCTCGTCAAATAACAATTTTTCAATTAGCATAGAATAGACATCGGAGTGTTTTTTCTCCCAATGGTCACATATGTAAACTGCCTGGTCTCTTGAGACGACATTTAAGTTGATCTCAAGGAGCGGGCTTTCTTTTTCTCTGATCTTAAGATTTACGGTATATTCGTCTCCTTTGGATGGATAAAAATCAGCAGTCACATTGGCTTCCTTACGAAGCTCATATTCTTTTTCTTTTAAAAACTGAGCGATATCTTCTTTGATAGAGTTTGGAATCTGGTATTCAAACATCTCAATTGCTTCAGATCCCTCGTCACTGAGCGCGTAGTGGCTCATATTACGAATCTGCTTAACTCTGAGCATATTTTCTTCCTCTAACTCATGAAAAGCTCTCTGAACAGTAAAATAATTGGTATATCCCTTATCAAGGATAAATTCAGAAATCTGTGAATTGCTCAAAGGGAAATCTACCTTCTCAATTAAATATAAAATCATAAGCTTATAAAGTGTTAATTGTTCTTGTTCCATGGCTGATCTCCTTTGATTTATCGATAAAAGTCACTATGAAAAATTATAACACCACATGATTTTTCTTGCAACTTATGAATGAAAAGTTAAAAATGACAGATAATAACGCTGAGGTGATAAGAATGAAAAGAAAGTACCAGTGGATCCTATGTGCAGGACTGATCATTTTTGTGATCGCAGCGTTTTGTGTCTTAGTATCCAAAGATAACAAGGAAGAAGTGAAAGGTGCATTTGTAAGAGAAGGAGGATATCAAAGTGAATGTTTATATCAAAGCGCAAGAAAGTGTATGTCTTGTGCATCCAGAGATTAAAATAAAGGATATCATGTCCCTGTACTGCACCGACAAGGATTTGGAACAGAAAATAAAGAATCAAAGTGTTTATCATTTTATAGGAGATCATGATCAGAGAAAATGTTTTTCTGTTTTGATGTTAGTTGAAGTGATAAAACAGGTGGATAAGACATTAGATGTGATTAATTTAGGTGCCGAAGATTTTATTGTATATTACAAGAGAAAACAAGAAGAATCAAAGATTTTTCATTATGGAAAGATAGTCTTTGTAATTTTAGTCGCATTTTTTGGTGCAAGTTTTTCAATTATGACATATAACACGGATGTTGGGATCGAAGAATTGTTTTATAACGTTTATGAAATGATCATGGGACAGGCACCAGATGGTCCAAATATTCTTCATATTTCTTATGCGGCAGGATTGGCGATTGGGATCATTCTATTTTTTGATCATGCAGGTAAGATCAAGTTAAATGATGATCCAACACCATTTGAAGTACAGATGAGGCTTTACGAGAGAGATGTGAATGATACATTGATGATCAATGCAGGGCGGAAAGGGGAAGAAGCAGATGTGGATTCGTAGTTTCTTTCTGATCTTTTACGGATTGTGTGCAGGCGGCTTGATCGCAGCCAGTTTTCTGGCATTTTTGAGTATGTTAGGTGTGATCCCGAGATTAGCAGGATTGACGAAGAGTATGAAAAACGCCAGAATGTATGAAGTTTTGTGGCACTTGGAGGGATTCTTGGGACATTGGTCTTTCTTTATCGATGGCAGATCAAAGCTGGATACCCGCTTCTTGTACTGTATGGATTGTTTGGAGGAATCTTTGTGGGATGTATGATCGGAGCTTTGGCAGAAACAATCAAAAGTCTTCCGATCTTTTCAAGAAGATTAAATTTGAGATCAGGGATTCCATATGTAATCTATGGGATCGCATTTGGAAAAATGCTAGGATGTTGGCTTTATTTTTATATATTTTCATAAAATGAAGAAAGGGTGATACAAGTGAAAAAAGAACCAAGCAAAGAAGAATATCAACAGATCGTGAAAAATCTTACACCAAAACATAATAGTCTGTTAAATTGCACAAAAGCGTTTGTAACGGGTGGGACATTTTGTGTTCTTGGTGAAGTTATGAAGCAGTTAATGATGAAATATTTGAATCTCTCCAAGAAAGATTCATTATTATATGTGACAATTGAATTGATCTTACTAAGTGTCTTATTAACAGGATTTAATTTCTATGGAAAAATTACAAAATTTGGCGGTGCAGGCGGGCTTGTGCCGATTACGGGATTCGCAAATTCAGTGGCTTCAGCTGCAATCGAATATCAGAAAGAAGGACAGGTTTTTGGTATTGGCGTTAAGATTTTTACGATCGCAGGACCAGTGATCTTATATGGAATCTTCTCATCATTTGTTGCTGGATTGATTTATTTATTCACAAAGCAATGGGGGTGGTTTCTATGACATCAATTTGTGGTATGCAGAGTCTAAAGTTTGAGAATGCTCCGTACTTAAAAGGCTGGGCATCAGTTGCAGGGAAGAAAGAAGGGGAAGGTCCTCTGGGAAATCTGATCGATCAGATCATTGAAGATCCATACTTTGGACAAGAAAGCTGGGAATTGGCAGAAGGCCGTTTTATGAAACAGGCAGCAATGCTTGCGATCAGTAAAGCTGATCTTCATAAGAAGGACATCCGTTACGCGTTTGCGGGTGATCTTTTGGAACAGAATACAGCAACGTTTTCTGGAATGAAAGAACTAGGGATACCGTTGTTTGGACTTTTTGGAGCATGTTCAACGGTAGGAGAAGCGATGTCTCTGGCAGCGATGAGCGTTGCAGGAGGGTTTGCAAAGCATTCACTTGCAATTGCTTCCAGTCATATCGGAAGTGCTGAAAAACAGTTCCGTTTTCCGTTAGAATATGGAAATCAGAGACCATTATCTGCGACATGGACTGTGACAGGATCTGGAGGTTTTATTGTGTCAAAAGAAATTGGTCCTGTAAAGATTCAAGGGATCACAACAGGAAAGATCGTTGATTATGGGATGGAAGATCCGATGAATATGGGGGCTTGCATGGCGCCAGCAGCGGCAGAAGTAATCTATCAGCATTTTGTGGATTTTGGGTCGAAGCCTGAAGATTATGATGCAGTATGATATCGGAGGATCTTGGAGAAGTTGGTAAGAGATTTTGTTGCATTTGTTCGTGAAAATGGATATGATCTTTCGAATTCATGGGGATTGTGGAATTGAAATCTATGAGAATGAGACGCAGGATACTCATTCTGGGGGCTCTGGCTGTGCCTGTAGTGCAGTGGTTCTTGCATCGATGATCATACCGAAGCTCATTGATGGAACGTGGAAGAAAGTATTGTTTGTGCCAACAGGAGCATTAATGTCAAAGACAAGTTTTAATGAAGGTGAAAATGTTGCAGGGATCGCACATGCGATCTTTCTGGAAGGAGTAAGATAATAATGGAATATATCAGGGCGTTTTTAGTAGGAGGCATTATTTGTATCCTGGTGCAAATATTGATGGATCATACGACATTACAGCCGGGAAGGATCATGGTACTCTTAGTTATTGCAGGTGTTATTCTTGGGGCACTGGGGATTTATAAAAGAATCGAAGAGTTTGGAGGATGTGGTGCGACCGTTCCGTTGTCTGGTTTTGGATTCAGTTTATGGAAAGGAATGAAAGAGGCAGTTGACAATCATGGGTTTCTAGGGTTATTCGAAGGAGGATTCACGGCAGCAGCAGTCGGAACATCAGCAGCATTGATCTTTTCTTATCTGGCATCTTTGATCTTTCAGCCGAAGATCAAAAAATAAAGGCAGGAGTATGAAATAAAGAGAAAAAAGGGATTCTGATTTGAGAGAATCCCTTTTTAATATAAAAATATAGAAGATTAACGGTTAATGTTTCTTGCAGAAAACAGATTGATATTTTTTTGGAAGCATATAAGGAGTGTCTGCTGTTTTTCCATGACTGCCCTTTTTGCGGACAATGTAAATTTTTCTTTGTTTTTTGTTTGCAGGACAATTCTTTGTGGCGAGTTTATCGCTTGTTTTACATACTTCAACTGCAACGTGGATATCACAGGTCTGGGTAGGAACGGTTCCTTTTTCAAAATATTCTGTGATCACACGGCTGCCTCTTGGATCGTGATCACAAACCTCTTTAATAGCAAGTTTTCCAGACTCTTTGCAGACTTTTGCTTTTACAATGTCAGCTGGTTTTTTAAAATCTGTAGTTTGTTCTTGTTTTGTTTTTATGATTTCATTCATGACCTTTGCCCATATTTTTTTTATGAGTGTTATCAGAAGCAAAATTTGTATTCTTGTCATAGCCCATCCAGACAGAAGCTGTATGATAAGGAGTATAACCGCTGAACCAGTAATCGTAACTGTTTGAAGTAGTTCCTGACTTTCCTGCGACAGCCATAGATGAAGAAAGTTTTGCTGATTTTCCAGTTCCTTTTGTAATAACGTCTTTCATAGCGTCGGTTAAAAGGAAAGCAGTACTTTCTTTCATGACACGCTTACCTTTCTGAGTATTAGAAAGAAGAATATTACCATTATGATCTACGACTTTTGTGTATAAAACAGGTTTCTGGTAGGTTCCGCATTTGCAATGGAAGCATATGCAGAAGTCAATTCCATATTTGTAACACCATAAGTCAGGCCACCAAGAGATAAGGACTGGGTAATATCGGTATATACATTTCCATTTGAAGTTGTTTCATTAGACACCAAAGTGGAAAAACCAAGATTCATCAAATATTCAAACGAAGTCTTAGGTGTAACGTCAGCAATGGTTTTGGCCGAAACAACGTTCATGGAGTTTGTGATCGCTTCGCGGATCGTTGAATAACCTTTATAACCTTTGTAATAGTTGCGTACTGGTCTGTTAGTGTCAATATAGTTATAAGGAGCATCCTCATATACGGTTGCAAGTGTCATATGATTCTTGTCAAGTGCAGGTAAAAATGCAGAAAGAATCTTAAAAGTAGAACCTGGTTGTCTTGTAGTACCAGTAGCACGATTCAAGGAAAGATCGGAAGTCTTATTTCCACGTCCACCAACTAAGGCTTCTACAGTTCCGTTAGATTGATTCATGATCGTCATGGATATCTGAGGCTGGATCGTTGTTTGGAAAGATTCATTTGTAATGGTTTCACCTTTTGATAAAATATATTGTTTAAACTTTGTAACAACTGTCTTTGCACTTGCTTCATCTGTAAAAATCAACTGATTTCCAAGGTTATTTTTTCTCATATAATCAAGCAGATTGTGATCAGAATAAACAACGTCTTTTCCTGAAACAGTTTTTGCAGATAAAGAATAAGAAAGCGCGATTTTTGTGGCTTTTGGATAGTTTGAAGTATCGTTTGTGACGCTATCCGCAATCTTCTGGATCTGTTGATCCTGAGTAGAGTATATTTTCAATCCGCCACTATAAATAGCATTATAAGCTTTTGTTTCGTCATACCCCAGTTGTTTTTTTAAATCTTTTACAACTTGAAGGATCAATGCGTCCTCAAAATAAGAATTTGTTGTTTTTTTTGCAGGTGCAGCAGCAGCGTTTTTTTGAATTCTTGTGTATACATCATCACTAAGTGCTTCTCGATATTCTTTTTTTGTGATATAATGTTGTTCTAACATATTTTGTAAAACAAGTAATCTTCTGGAAGCGTTGTTTTCAGGATGGGTTACAGGATTTAAACGTGTCGGATTCTTAGTAATACTTGCAAGTACAGCACATTCGGACAATGTGAGTTCAGAAACATCTTTATTAAAATATTTTTGTGATGCTGTCTGAACACCAAGTGTTCCTTCTCCAAGATTGATCGCATTTAGATATTCTTCTAAGATATATTGCTTAGAAGCAATCTTTTCTAGTTCAAGAGCAAGAGATTGTTCTTTGATCTTTCGTTCCAGACGTTCCATTGTGGTTTTTTCCGGCTGAATTCCAAGTACATTGTTCTTGATCAACTGTTGCGTGATAGTACTTCCCCCTTGGCTTAGAGATTGGTTTCTGATACCAAGGAAGGTTGCTCGAATAATTCCATACAGATCAATTCCATTATGGCTGTAATAACGTTCATCTTCAATCGCAATAAAAGCATGCTGAAGATTCTTTGGAACGGAAGAAAGAGGAGTGTAGATCCTGTTGGAATCATGGTTTGAAAGTGTTTTGATCGTTGATCCTTTGTTATCATAAATAGTTGTGATATATCCTTTGGAATGGACGGAATCTTTTGTAATCTGTGGGGTTGTTTTTAAAATCCCACGTACGAAACCAACCCCGAGGCCGAGCCCAGTAACGATCAAGGCAATGGAGATGATAAAAGCATATTTAAAAAGAAAGAGAGAAATCTTAGAATTTCTACGAATTTTTTCTGAAGATAAGATCTGTCTCTTTTTCTGAATGTTTTGTTTGGTATATTTCATAAAAAACCTCCTGTTACGTATTATACCAAATAAAAAAGTTCAAGTAAACCGACCGTGTAACTATAAACGATACAATCAACAATATGATGATGTAAGGGGCAAAAGTATAAAGTATAAAGGAGAAGAATATGAAAAAACAATTAAAGGGGAAGCAGTCATTTTATGATGACAAACAAAGGGAAAATGTAGTATCCTACTATTTGATGGAAGATCAGGAACACACGATGTATGGAGTCGAACTGGAAAAATATCAGGAAGAAACGAATGTGATCGAGTGGGATGCAGTTCCAAGTATATCAGAATCTATGGAATTAGTAGATCGTGTGATCCATAATCTGATAAAATATAAAGTAACACCGATCTCACTGGCAGAGTCCTTAGATGAGATCATGACCAGGGAGGAAGAAGATGGACGTTCAAAAATATAAAATCTTATATAAAGAGGGAGAAGCAGAGATTTCAGAAAAGAAATCAAGATTTATTGCGCATATTGCTCCAGCGCAGACAGAAGAAGAAGCACAGGCATTCATAGAGAAGATAAAAAAACAATACTGGGATGCAAGGCATAACTGCTGGGCATACAGTATCGGAGAAAAGCAACCAGCCTTGCGTTGTAGTGATGATGGGGAACCAAGTGGAACTGCTGGGAAGCCAATGCTTGAGGTGCTGACAGGGCAGGAACTGCATAATGTGGTAGCAGTTGTAACAAGATATTTTGGTGGAACACTTCTTGGAACTGGAGGATTGATCCGTGCGTACACAAAAAGTACGAAAGAAGGGATCAAGGAAAGTATGGTGATCGAGAAATGTCTTGGGGTAATGCTCAGCCTCACTTGTGATTACACGACATCTGGAAAGATTCAGTATTTAACAGCAACAGAGCATATCCCAGTGCTTGATACAGTGTATACGGATAATGTAACATTTGAAATGATCGTACCAGTGGAAGAAGTTGGAAGTGTTGAGAAAAAGTTTATGGAAGCATCTATGGGGAAAGCAGTTCTTAAAAAAGGAGAAGAAACTTATTACGCTGAAATCGATGGTAAGATCAGTTACGATCTATAGACGAAGAATGATATGATTTCGTTCCTTTACAGTGATAAAATATCATGTTAAAATTTATCATAGTTAATTAGTCAGAAATAATGAAAAGGAGCAAAATTCTATGAAAATATCAGAAATTTTAAAAAATAAGTCAACAATTTCGTTTGAGGTATTTCCTCCAAAGAATAAAGAAGGAGATATTTCTTCCATTTATAGTACGATTGAGGGATTAGCAAAATTATCCCCGGATTTTATTAGTGTTACATATGGTGCAGGTGGATCTACAAAAGGTAAGACAGTAGAAATCGCATCAGTCATTAAGCATGAATATGGAATTGAATCTGTAGCACATTTAAGCTGTATTTCATCTACAAAAGAGGATATCAAATACGAATGTGAACGTCTGAAAGAAGCAGGAATCGATAATATCTTAGCATTAAGGGGAGATTATCCTGCAGATGCAACAAACTTTGATCCTGAGAATTTGGAATTTCACTATGCAAGTGAATTAAATGAATTTATCGGAGAACATTTTAAAGGACAATTTTGCTTATCAGGAGCATGTTATCCAGAGACACATCAGGAAGCGGATGGGTTTAAGAAAGATTTAGAAGCATTAAAGAAGAAAGTAGATGCAGGAGCAGAATATTTAGTAACACAGATTTTCTTTGACAATGATTATTATTACAGATTAGTCAGAGAAGCAAGGAAGATCGGTATCACAGTACCAATTCTTGCAGGGATCATGCCAATTACGAATGCGAAATCTCTGATCCGTACAACAAAGATGTGTGGATGTACGATCCCATATCAGTTATCTACAATGATCGAGGCACATTATGATAATCCAGAAGCTATGAAAGAAATCGGAATCAACTACGCAGCACAACAGATCATTGATCTGATCACAAATGGAGTTGATGGGATTCATATTTACACAATGAATCGTGCAGAAACGGCGCAGCGTGTATTTGACAGTATTCCAGCTGTATTGAAAGAATTAAACTAAGATGGATTTTCAGGTTGTAAGAGAAAATGCCTTGAAATATCTTGGATATCAGGCACCAATGTTTGAAGGTTTGACTCCAGGGATTTCAAGTCTTTTGGGTGAATGTATAGAAGAGATCAAACAGATAGCACAGCCCAAAGTGATAGTGAAAAGATTTAAACTGGCGAAAGATCCATTGAGATAGAGGAATCAGGGGATGAGATTTTAGGGCAGCAGATGGAAGATATGCTGGAAGATTGTGAAGAATGTATATTGATCGGATGTACTCTTGGGATTGTTATGGAGCGTAAAATCAAGTTTTATGCAAAGGTTAACATGACAAAATCTACGGTTATGGATGCTGCGGCAAGTGCTTATCTGGAAGAATATTGTGACAGATATGAAGAAACACTTGGGTTTGATAACCGAACATATCGAGCATGTCCCGGATATGGAGATTTTCCACTTGAATTCAACAAAAGAATTGCTATATTACTAGATATACCAAGGAAGATCGGAGTCACGATCACGCCAAATAATCTTTTGATCCCACAGAAGTCTATGTTAGGATTGATCGGGATCGGAAGTGATAAACGAAAGAAATCATGTGGAAATTGTGTGATGAAAGAAGATTGCCCGTTTAGAAAGAGAGGACAAAGATGTTACAGAACCGATTAGGAAAAGAACTTTTAATATTTGATGGAGCGATGGGAACACAGCTCCAGAACGCAGGATTAAGTGCAGGGGATATCCCAGAAGAATTAAATATTGACCGCCCGGATTTATTAAGATCGATTCATAAAAACTATCTGAAAGCGGGAGCAGACTTTATTACAACAAATACATTTGGGTGTAACCGATTAAAGATGGAAGAAGCAAAATACGAGGCGAAAGATATGCTGTTAGCAGCAGTAGAGAATGCAAGAGCTGCAAGAACAGAAGCTGGAAGAGAAGATGACTCTTATATTGTTCTTGATATTGGACCGATCGGTCAGCTGTTAGAGCCAATGGGAACATTGACATTCGATGAAGCATATGACATCATCCTCGAGCAGGTAGAAACAGTAAAAGATCAAGTAGATCTTGTACTGTTTGAGACAATGAGTGATCTATATGAGGTGAAAGCTGGAGTTCTGGCGGTCAAAGAACACACAGACCTTCCAGTGTTTGTTACAATGACCTTCGAGCAAAATGGAAGAACGTTATCTGGAAATGATCCGGAAACATTTATTAATGTTGCAGAGGGCTTAGGAGTTGATGCATTGGGAGTTAATTGTTCTTTAGGACCCGATGAATTAAAACCGATCATTGACGAAATCTTAGAAAAAGCAAGTATTCCAGTGATGTTACAGCCCAATGCCGGACTTCATGTTTAGAACATGGAGAAACACACTATCATGTGACACCAGAAGAATATGTGGAATCTATGAAAGATTATATGGCAAGAGGTGCAGCAATCGTTGGTGGATGCTGTGGAACAACACCAGAATTTATAGGAAAACTTGCAGAAGCTGCGCCTAAAGCAGTTGCAGAGAGAACAGTTGAGAAGAAAACAAGAGTATCCAGTCAGACACAGACAGTTACGTTTGGAGATCATGTGATCGTCTGCGGAGAACGTCTAAACCCAACGGGTAAGAAAAAGATGAAAAAAGCGTTGTTAGAAGAGCGCTATGATGAACTTGTGGTGGAAGCAGTTAAACAGGTAGAAGCTGGAGCGGAAGTACTAGATGTTAATGTTGGACTTCCAGGAATTGACGAGCCAGAGACAATGAAACGGGTTGTACGTCTGTTGCAGGAAGTTGTCACACTTCCATTACAGATTGACAGTTCCGAAGCAGATGCGATTGAGAATGCCTGCCGTTATTATAATGGAAAACCATTGATCAACTCTGTAAATGGTAAAGACGAAGTCATGGAAAAAATCTTCCCGATTGCTAAGAAATATGGAGGAGTTGTGATCGGACTGACTCTGGAAGACGGAATTCCGCTGAAAGCAGAAGAACGATTTGAAATCGCCAAGAAGATTGTCAATAAAGCAGCTGAATACGGAATCGGTAAAGAGAATATCATCATCGACTGTCTGACATTAACAGCATCTGCACAGCAAAAAGAAGTAAAAGAAACACTCCGAGCGATCAAGATGGTAAAAAAAGAATTAGGTGTCCATACCGTATTAGGGGTATCGAATGTATCCTTTGGATTGCCAAACCGTCCGTTATTAAATAGAACATTTTTAGCATTAGCAATGGAAGCAGGATTGGATTTACCGATCATCAATCCGTTAGATGCAGAATTGATGGGAACCATAGATGCATTTCATGTGCTGTTTTACAAAGACGTGGATAGTCAGACTTATATTAAAAACCAGTCCAAAGATAAAGAAACAAAACCAGCCACAGCGGCGGCAACAACAAACTTCACATTAAAAGATGTGATCATTCACGGATTAAAAGATGAAGTAGAGAAAGTCACAAAAGAAGAACTGAAAGATAAAGAAGCACTGACAGTAATTAATGAAGTGATCATACCAGCGTTAAATATCGTAGGAAAAGACTATGAGACAGGAAAGATCTTCCTGCCACAGTTAATTCAGTCAGCAGAGACAACGAAGAAAGCATTTGAAGTTGTTAAAGAAACATTTTCAGCAAATGATGGAGAAGAAAAAGGACCGATCATCATAGCAACCGTAGAAGGTGATATTCATGATATTGGAAAGAACATCGTGAAAGTTGTACTGGAAAGTTATGGATATAAGATCATCGACCTTGGAAAAGACGTTAAAGTTGAAAAGGTAGTAGAAGCTTATAAGAAATACAAGCCAAAAGCGATTGGGCTAAGTGCATTAATGACAACAACCGTTGCATCAATGGAAAGAACGATCAAAGCACTTCACGAAGCAGGATGCAGTGAACCAATCTGGGTTGGGGGAGCTGTTGTGACGGAAGATATCGCACAGAATATCGGAGCAGATTATTATACAGAAGATGCGATGGCAGCGGTGAATCTGCTGGAAAATGAAATTTTAATTTTGTAGTTGGCCAACTTTAGATTTTGAGTATATGAGAAGTCTAAAGTGTGGACAATTACAAGAATTGAAAAATTTAAGTGGTGTGTATGTTGAATGTTATAGATCTTTGATTTATGTAGTGGTAGACAGATGTTTATTATACATACCGATACAGTAAAGCATACACACTTATTAGTGGTTTCAATAACTAAAATTATTGAATATTATAAAAATGGTTATATGTCGGCGACCGTAGGAACACGCCTGCACTTAGCGAGTGGATGATCGTAAGATCATTCAGGAGCTTAGTACAGCTGCGTAGTGAGTCGAGCGAGAGCGCGTTGCAGACATATAACCATTTTTATAATATTTCACCAATAATTTCAGTTATTTAAATCAAAATCTACTGATCTAATCGGTTTACAGCGCTGATCAGTGCTAATACAGAAGCAGTAATGATGTCTTCGTGGATTCCGGATCCCCAAGTAACATTACCATTTGGTTCTTGAATTCCAACATAAGCACAAGCCTGAGAGTTAGAACCAACATTTAAAGCGTGTTCCTGATAAGTAACGATAGAGTAATGCATATCACTGTGTCTTTGTAAAGCGTTACTTACAGCATCCAGACGACCATTTCCTTTTCCGTGGTAAAGTTTTGGAACACCAGATTTCTCTAAAGAGATTTCTGCTTCGATGCCACCGTCTTTCTGTACAAAATGCACTTCTTTTAATTTGCATGGATCATCAATGTTTACATAAACTTCTTTGAATACTTTTAAGATATCTCTTGGAACTAATTCCTGATGGCGTTTATCAGATACATCTTTGACTGTGTAACCTACATCTTCACGCATTTTTCCAGGAATGTGGAATCCAAAGTTTTCTTCTAGTACATAGCTGATACCGCCTTTACCAGATTGACTATTGATGCGGATAACATCACTTTCGTATTCACGTCCAACATCGTGTGGATCGATTGGAAGGTATGGGATATTCCAGTGCTCTGGATGTTTTTCGTCTCTCCAGTGCATACCTTTGGCAATCGCATCCTGATGAGATCCAGAGAATGCAGCAAATACCAGCTGTCCTGTGTATGGCTGACGTTCGTAAACGGACATTCTTGTTAATCTTTCATAGACTTTTGTAAGTTCTGGTAAGTTAGAAAAGTCCAGTTTTGGATCAACACCGTGTGTATACATATTTAATGCAAGAGTGATAATGTCAACGTTACCTGTACGTTCACCATTTCCAAATAAAGTACCCTCGACACGATCAGCACCTGCAAGCAAGGCAAGTTCTGTATCAGCAACACCGCATCCACGGTCATTATGTGGATGAAGAGATAAAACTACGTTTTCACGGTATTTCATATGTTTGCTCATATATTCGATCTGGCTGGCATATACGTGAGGCATTGAAAGCTGTACAGTTACAGGAAGATTGATGATAACCTTCCAGTCTGGACGAGGCTGCCATACGTCAAGAACGGCATTACATACATCTAATGCATAGTCGATCTCTGTACCAGTAAAACTCTCTGGAGAGTATTCAAATAAGAAGTTACCGTCTGTCTCATCAGCCAGGCGTTTTAATAATTTTGCACCGTCTGTTGCAATTTTCATGATTTCTTCTTTGGATTTTTTAAATACCTGTTCACGCTGTGCAACAGAAGTAGAGTTATATACATGAACGATCGCTCTTTTTGCGCCTTTTAAAGCTTCGAAAGTCTTTTTAATGATATGTTCTCTTGCCTGTGTTAAAACCTGAATGGTAACATCATCAAGGATCAGATCATTTTCAAATCAAAGTACGTAAAATGTATATTCTGATTGCTGAAGCAGCAGGGAAACCAACTTCAATCTCTTTGAAACCAACCTTTACTAAAAGTTTAAAAAATTCAACTTTTTTCATCAAGACTCATCGGAATGATCAGAGCCTGATTTCCATCACGAAGGTCAACACTACACCATGTAGGTGCTTTAGTGATATATTCTTTCTTTGTCCAGTCGAGGGACGTTTCAGGTGGCATAAAATATTGTCTTTCATATTTGCTTGGGTTCATCATTGCTGTGAAGCTCCTTTCAAAAATTAATGATTGTTGTAGGTATGTTTTAAGTATTGAAAGGTGGATACGGGGTATCATGTATCGGATGAAATAAATGTACGATAACATAAAAAAAACTCCGAATCTAATCCTTATCAGGATAGAGACGAAGAAACTTCCGCGGTACCACTCTAATTCACGTTATAAAGAAACGTGCACTTCTTACTGATACGGGTTATAAAACCGATATCTCTCCATTATAACGGTTGGACTCCGGCAATACCTACTGTAAGTTCAGCATGCTACTCAAAGGCGAGTTCAAATATCATCAACAATTGCTTCGCACCATCCAGCAACTCTCTGAATGTCTTAAATATTCTACTATTCCTTATCATTGTATTTAAATCATTTACAATAATGACAATCTAACATAAAAATCAGGAAGTGTCAACTGCTAAAATGTAAAATATAAAGAGAACTTTCTTTACAGAGAAGACTTTCATATGGAAACAAATTATGATAAAGTAGAACAGAGCAATGGAGGAAAGAACATGAGATTTTTTGAATATTTAAAAAAACAGGAACCTTCAAAAGAAAATGAAGAAGCAAGAAAACGAATTTATAAGCTGCATCAATTAGAAGGAAGCCTTACTTATATTGAACGAATGGAAATCATCGAAGAAGGGAAAGGCTCCATGGAAGTTGAGTTTGTCAGAGGAGAGTTGAGTGAGGGAATGACACTTTGCTTTTATGATAATCAAGGAAAAGAATCTGGAAGAGGAGAGATTCTCGAAATTTATATTGGAAAGGGAGAAGATAAAGGGAGATTCTCAGAACAAGGGAATAAGGGGAAGATCATATTTGAATATTGGCAGCCAGTAACGGACCGTTTCTGGAACAGTCAATATCTGAAAGAATTCACTCTTGAAAAATAAAT
>ENA-OQLB01000444-OQLB01000444.1-human-gut-metagenome-genome-assembly--contig:-NODE-444-length-23713-cov-4.269694_pt1 | contig 23713 bp, 28 predicted proteins | sample MGYA00242656_ERZ504813 | MGnify/ENA primary metagenome ERZ504813 (study PRJEB26092, sample SAMD00036388) | human gut metagenome | host: Homo sapiens | study: EMG produced TPA metagenomics assembly of... | reverse complement strand
TCATAGAACAGCATGCCGATGAATTAGCAGCCTTGATACTGGAACCCATAGTGCAAGGTGCAGGAGGAATGTGGTTCTACCATCCGCAATACTTACGCGAAGCGGCAAAATTATGCCGGGAGCATCATCTATTGCTTATCTTTGATGAAATAGCAACCGGCTTCGGACGTACCGGAAAACTTTTCGCCTGGGAACATGCCGGAATAGAGCCAGACATCATGTGCATCGGCAAGGCCCTGACCGGAGGCTATATGACGCTTTCCGCCGTACTGGCTACTAACGAGGTGGCAGATACAATCTCCAATCATGCTCCGAATGCGTTTATGCATGGTCCTACTTTCATGGGAAATCCTCTGGCATGTGCCGTAGCATGTGCATCGGTGCGTCTGCTCACATCACCCGAATATAACTGGCAAGAGAAAGTTGCCCATATCGAAGCACAGTTGAAACGGGAACTGGAACCCGCACGACAATTACCGCAAGTGGCCGATGTGCGGATACTCGGAGCTATCGGTGTCATAGAAACCAAAAAGCCTGTGGACATGGCATGGATGCAACGCCGCTTCGTTGAAGAGGGAATTTGGGTACGTCCGTTCGGCAGACTGGTCTACCTGATGCCCCCTTTTATTATAAAACCGGAACAACTCAGTAAATTAACAAAAGGACTGATTAAAGTGATAGACCAGTCATATTAAACAATTTTCAATTATGAGTCTGTTGAAACAAATGCAGCAAGAGCTGCTACAACTGGAAGAGCATAGTAATCTGCGCCACTTACCCAAAATGACACATGACGGACGGGAAGTTATCGTAAACAATAAACGCATGCTGAACCTATCTTCCAACGACTATCTGGGACTGGCATCAGACAGGGCATTGCGTGAAGAGTTTCTCCACACACTTACCCCGGATACGTTCCTGCCTTCTTCTTCCTCTTCCCGACTGCTGACAGGTAATTTTACAGTCTACGAAGAACTGGAAGCTGAGCTATCACACCTTTTCGGTACGGAAGCTGCCTTGGTCTTCAACAGTGGTTATCACGCCAACACAGGCATTCTACCCGCTGTCAGCGATGCACACACCCTGATACTTGCCGACAAACTTGTTCACGCCAGCTTGATTGACGGTATCCGCCTTTCGGCAGCCCAATGCATCCGATACCGCCACAATGACCTGACACAACTGGAAAGACTGTTGGAGGAACATCATACTACCCATCACCGGGTCATCATCGTCACCGAAAGTATCTTCAGTATGGATGGTGACCAAGCTGATTTACAGAAACTAACAGAACTAAAGCGCAAGTATGACAATGTCCTGCTCTACGTAGATGAAGCACACGCCTTCGGTGTACGCGGCAGGCAAGGACTCGGTTGTGCCGAAGAATTCCATTGCATTCACGACATTGACTTCCTTGTAGGTACATTCGGTAAAGCGGCTGCATCTGTCGGCGCCTACATTGTATGCAAAAAGGTAATACGGGAATATCTCGTAAACCGTATGCGCACCCTCATCTTCACCACCGGGCTGCCACCGGTAAACATTGCATGGACCTTGTTTATCGTACGCCGTTTGGCTGACATGCAGGAACGGCGCAAACATTTGGCGCATATCAGCCGGACGCTTCGCGAAGCTTTACAGGTACGAGGGTATACATGCCCCAGCGTCAGCCATATCGTCCCAATGATAATCGGTCCGAGCGCAGACACAGTCCTGCAGGCGGAAGCACTGCAACGGCATGGCTTTTACGCCCTGCCAGTCCGTCCGCCGACAGTACCGGAGGGCACGTCGCGCATCCGCTTTTCGCTGACAGCGGAAATCAGAAAAGAAGAAATAGAAGAGCTGAGTAATAACATCAGCGCTTATACCTACTAATAATAATTCAATTTTAAATATTCACTTACTAACCAGAAAAGAATCATGAAACAAGTTTATATCGTACACGAAAATCATCCCAAACTACTATTACTGTTTGCCGGTTGGCAGCGGATGAAACCCCTTTCAAGCAATACCGTCCCAAAGGGATGGACTATATGGTTTGCTACGACTACCGAACACTCGATTTTGATAAGTCCATTTTCGACCGCTACCAGCGTGTGAATGTGGTAACTTGGTCCATGGGAGTGTGGGTAGGTTCTCTCATACTCAGCAATATCCCCCAAAATAAGATCCTCAGCATAGCTTCAATGGGAGCATATCCCCCATTGACAATTTGGAAGGTATTCCCCTGAAAACCTATCAAGCCACTCTTGACGGGCTCACTCCCGCCTCGCTCCAGAAGTTCCTGCGCCGCATGTGCAAAGACAGTGACGCTTACAAAGCATTCATGGAAATAACTCCCCGCCGGAACTTCGATGAAATAAAAGAAGAACTGAGACTCATTAAGGAACAATACTTCGAGATGCATGGAAGCATAGAGAAAAAGGACATATATAACGAAAAAGATGAAGATAAGTTTCAGGAATACTACGACAAATACAACTACGAGTACGACTATGTTTTATTGGCAACAACGACCGGATATTTCCTCCCGAAAATTTGAGAATCAACAATGAAAGCCCGGTGCATAGCAATGTAATCCTGACAGACAACGCACATTATGACGAACCTATGTTCCGTTTTCTGCTGCAAGATATGTGGGAAATGACTGTTGATGACTTTATATGCCATCTCAAAGCCATAAACATTGATGAAACGATAGAGGAATGACTTTCAATCCCATCCAATCCATTGATAAAACGCTTGTTGCCAAACGCTTTGCCCACGCCCGTAACACATATGGGCGAGAAGCACGCGTACAACAGCAGGTAGCGGAGAAGATGCTTCGCCTGCTGATGGAGCACACCGGAAAGCACTCCGCCGCACCAAACAGTACCGGCAACACACTAAGCTGTCCTGAGAGCATCTCCCCTTTCCGCAAGGTTGCGGAATTCGGATGCGGAACAGGCTGCTATTCGCGTTTACTGCTGCACACCCTGCAACCGGAAAGCCTATTGCTCAATGACCTATGTCCCGAAATGGAAGAATGTATAAAGGACATCTGCGATCGGGACAACAAAGGACGAGTCAAATTCATGCCTTGTGATGCGGAAACCCTTGAGTTTCCACAGGAAACGGACTTGATAACTTCCTGCTCCACCCTACAATGGTTTGCCGACACGAAGCGGTTCTTCACCCGTTGCCACCGCTTCCTGTCGGACGGTGGTATCCTTGCCTTCAGCACTTTTGGCAAACAGAATATGCAGGAAATACACACCCTGACAGGAAACGGGCTGGAGTACCTGCCCTCGATAGCCTGAAAAAGCTGCTTTCACCTCTTTTCGAAATTATTTATGCTGAAGAAGAGATTGTCATTCTGCCTTTTGGCACTCCGCTCGAAGTGTTGCAACATCTCAAACAGACCGGAGTTACAGGCACTGAAAAGAGAGTATGGACTCGCGGACGACTGCAGAACTTCTGCAACGAATATATCCGGATGTATAGCAATACGGATCACAGTGTCTCGCTGACGTATCATCCGATTTATATTATTGCCAGGAAGAGAATAAAACAAGAAGAAGAAACATATATTTAATCAAAGTATAAGAAAGTATGGAATCGAACATATATTTTATCAGTGGCATTGACACCGATGCCGGAAAGAGCTATTGCACAGCTTGGTACGCCAAACAACTCTCCTTAAACGGACAGCGTATTATCACCCAAAAGTTTATCCAGACCGGAAATACAGGTCACTCCGAAGACATTGATCTGCACCGGCGCATCATGGGAACAGGTTATCTGCCTGAAGATAAAGAAGGGCTCACCATGCCCGAAATATTCTCTTACCCCTGTTCTCCCCACCTTGCCGCACATATTGACAACCGCCCTATCGACTTTAACAAAATAGAACGTTCCACCCAAGAACTGGCCCGTCGTTACGATACCGTATTTATAGAGGGAGCCGGTGGTCTAATGGTTCCTTTGACAGAAGAATATCTCACCATTGACTACATTGCAGAAAAAAAATACCCCCTCATCTTCGTAACATCCGGCAAACTGGGTAGCATCAACATACCCTGTTAAGTCTCGAAGCCATTAAACATCGAGGAATTCCGCTCGATACCGTATTGTATAATCTCTACCCTACGGTGGAAGATAAAACCATACAAAATGATACAATGCAATACATACAGAAGTATCTTTCCAAGCATTTCCCCGAAACAAAATTTAAGGCAGTACCGGAAATAAATAATCTGCATTAATCCATGCAATCTATGGTATTTGTAACTTTGCACGTTATAAAATTCACCATAAATTACATGGAAGCATTAACATTCGATACAACAGAAAAGATATTATTCGCAGCGACGGGAGTTCTTTTTGTTATCCAAATCCTTTATTACTTTTGTCTGTACAACCGTATCCATTTACGTAATTGCGCTGTAAAGCGAAGTAATGTACACTTTTCCCAGGAATTGCCTCCCGTATCGGTTATCATCTGTGCCAGGGAAGAGTCCGAGAACTTGCGTCGCAACCTCACCGCGGTTTTAGAACAAGACTATCCACAGTTTGAAGTTATCGTCATCAATGACGGTGACACTGACGAAAGCGAAGACTACCTCACACTGTTGGAAGAGAAATATCCACACCTCTATCACAGCTTTGTTCCAGATTCCTCCCGCTATATCAGCCGGAAAAAAACTTGCCGTAACACTCGGCATCAAAGCAAGCAAATACGACTGGCTCGTCTTTACCGAAGCCAACTGCCAACCGCAAAGCAACCAATGGCTACGCTACTGGCACGCAATTTCACCTCACGCACACAAGTTGTCCTGGGATACAGCGGCTACGAACGCGGCAGAGGTTGGCTGCACAAGCGCATAGCGTTCGACAACCTTTTCACTTCCATGCGTTATCTCGGTTTCGCACTCGCCGGAAGCCCCTATATGGGTATCGGACGAAATCTTGCTTACCGCAAGGAACTGTTCTACCGGGAGAAAGGCTTCTCCGCACATCTCAACCTTCAACGAGGTGACGACGACCTCTTTGTCAATCATATAGCCACTGCAGAAAATACGCGTGTAGAAACTGACGCAGATGCCATTGTACGCATGCAGCCTGTATCCGGTGCCAAAGACTGGCGGGAAGAAAAAATAGGTTATGCATCTACTGCCCGGCTCTATCATGGCGCACAACGCTGGCTGGCCGGGTTGGAAACGACTACCCGCCTGACATTCTACACTGTGTGGATAGCTCTGCTCGTGATAAGCGTACTGAATTTTCACTGGTTGGCAGCAGGCATCACATTTCTCATCTGGGTACTCCGCTTCATCCTACAAGCAGTCATCATCAATAAGACTGCAAAAGAATTGAACGATCAACGCAGATACTATTGGACGCTGCCTGTCTTTGATATACTTCAGCCTATGCAATCTCTCCATTGGAAACTCTATTGCATGTTCAGAAAGAAAAGCGGATTCCTGAGAAAGTAGCACCTCATCCCAGAAGATGAAACCGATGTCGGCTTACTCATAACGCATGGAATTGGCCGGATGAATTCGTGTAATAAGATACGACGGCCCCAACAACATTATGACTGATGCCAATAGAGTGCCGACATTCAGCAACAAGAAGATCCAGATATTGAGAGATACGGGAACGGTGTCCATATAATAAGTCTCCGGATCAAGACGAAACACTCCAAATCCTTTCTGGACGAAATAAAAAGCCAAGCCTATTACATTCCCCCACAACATACCTTTTCCTATAAGGAACACTGCCAACCAAAGAAACAATTTACGGATAGTGAAATTATTGGCACCCAAAGATTTTAGAACACCAATCATGGATGTACGCTCAATAATGATAATCAGCAGCCCGGAGACCATTGTGAAACCGGCAACTCCGATCATCAGAATAAGAATAACCCATATATTAACATCCAAAATGCTGAGCCATGCAAAGACTTGCGGATTGAGTTGTTCCACATTCAACACGCAATAATCCGCGCCATAAGGGTCGGGAGATTGTCCTATCTCATCAGCAATCTGATAGGTGGCTTCTTCCAGCTTGTCGTAATCATACAGCTCCAGTTCCAGTCCACTCACCTGATCAGGCTGCCATTTGTTCAGGCGGTTCACCATACACAAGTCGGTAAGCAGGAACAAATTATCGTATTCGGAAAAGTTGGTCTGATAAATGCCCACCACCGTCAGACGACGTGCACGCACATCATCTTGTATATAATATGTATCTATCTTATCACCGAGCTTCAACTTCATTTTGTCGGCGATCACCTTCGAGATAACAACCCTATTAGTAGAAGCAGAATCACTGAACTGCGGAAATTCCCCCTCCACCAAATGACGGCGAAAAAAAGAAGTGGCATATTCAGGACCTATGCCCTTCAGCACCATCCCTTGAAAGGCATCAGCTGTCTTTATCATACCCGGTTTGGTGGAATAACGCTGTACATGCTTCACTTCAGGATTATCCGTAAGGACAGCAATCATGCTGTCCGTCACAGCTATGGGGCGAGTTTCAAAGGAGCGTGCCGCATCCGAATTGCTAATCTGAATATGGGAACCGAAACCTATTATTTTATCACGTACCTCACTCTTGAACCCGATTATCACCGATACTGCAATAATCATTACAGCCAGCCCGATAGCAATACCAAGAGTTGCTATCAGCACAGCAGGGCGGGAAACTTTCTTCTCCGCATCACTGTTACGATAAATACGAAGAGCAAGAAAACGAGATAAATCCATAAAACAAACCCTTATTTTTCAGGATACAGACTATGAGGACATTATGTATTCGTGAAATCTGTATCCCACTGTTTCATTCCGTACGTCCCGGATAAGCTTCGAGTGCTTTGGAGAGCACAAATAACGCGCGTGTCAAATCTTCTTTCTTCAATACATAAGCTATGCGGACTTCGTTACGGCCGGACCCCGGAGTTGTATAGAAGCCGGAAGCCGGAGCCATGAAAACAGTCTGCCCTTCGTACTCGAAATCGGAGAGACACCATGCACAAAACTTGTCAGAATCGTCTACCGGCAATTTGGCTACGGTATAAAACGCACCCATAGGAATGGGCGAGTATACGCCGGGAATACGGTTCAAACCGTCAATCAGACATTTACGGCGTTCCACATACTCGTCGTAAGTATCACGCAAATAGTCCTCCCCGGCATCCAAAGATGCTTCGGCGGCAATCTGCCCTATCAATGGAGGCTTAAACGCGCCTGACAGAATTTCATAACGGCATCGCGTATTTCTTTGTTCTTCGTTATCAGTGCACCGACACGAATGCCACACTCCGAATAACGTTTGGAAACAGAATCAATCAGGACAACATTATTCTCGATACCTTCCAAGTGGCAGGCAGAAATATAAGGAGATCCCGTATAGATAAACTCACGATATACCTCGTCGGAGAAAAGGAAAAGGTCGTACTTCTTCACAAGGTCACGTATCTGATTCATCTCGCGGCGAGTGTAAAGATAACCGGTAGGATTATTGGGATTACAAATAAGGATGGCACGTGTACGGTCGTTAATAAGTTCCTCGAACTTTTCTACCTTAGGCAGTGAAAAACCCTCTTCTATGGTTGTTGCAATCGTACGTATCTTAGCTCCGGCAGAAATGGCAAACGCCATATAATTGGCATAAGCCGGCTCCGGCACAATTATCTCATCACCCGGATTCAGGCATGCCATGAAAGAGAACAAGACTGCTTCCGAACCGCCGGAAGTGATGATGATATCATCGGCGGTAAGCTTGATGTTGTATTTATCGTAATATCCCACCAACTTCTCACGATAACTGCGATAGCCTGCGCTGGGACTGTATTCCAAGACTTTACGGTCAATATTGCGAATAGCGTCAATCGCGACTTGCGGCGTAGGCAAATCAGGTTGTCCAATATTGAGATGGAATACATGGATGCCCCTTTGTTTGGCTGCATCTGCCAAAGGAGCCAGCTTTCTGATAGGAGATGCGGGCATCTCCATTCCGCGAATAGAAATTGTTGGCATGAGTTCTTTTATATCATTTTATCATTTAAGTCGCAAATGTAGTGATTTATTTGATACTAAAGGGAAGCTAAGACATAAAAACTTTAAAAACCTTATCTATATTAAAAACACTATGCTATTTAAAAAGATTCTTGTACCTTTGAAATATAAACAAATAGACAACTACAACCGTTTTATCATAAACCAATATTTAAAATAGTAAGTAACACCATGGTCATCAACCTAATAACTTTTGCATCACTGTTACATAAACAAGCATCTGTTCGCAGTTCCCATGAAATAATATTGACTGAATTAGAAAAATATTTCACTGTCAATTTCGTAGACTATCAAGATATTAGCAAACTGACGTCCAATGATTTCAGTATTCTGTTCATCGCTACCGGCGGAGTAGAACGACTGGTCATCCAGCATTTCGAATCACTTCCCCGCCCTGCCATTATACTGGCAGACGGGATGCAGAATTCACTGGCTGCCGCTCTCGAAGTGTCTTCTTGGCTACGGGGACGAGGGATGAAAAGCGAGATCCTTCATGCGAACTGCCCGAAATCATCAAACGCATTTTTGTATTACACAGCAACTTCATGGCGCAACGCAGCCTTTTTGGAATGCGCATCGGCGTGATAGGCACTCCGTCAAGCTGCTCATTGCCAGCAATGTAGACTATCTGCTTGCCAAACGCCGTTGGGGAGTGGAATATACAGACGTTTCCCTTGACCGGATTTACGAATATTACAACCAGATCACCGACGATGAAGTGGGTGAAGCCTGTGCCCATCTTGCCGGAAAAGCGCTTGCCTGCCGGGAAGCGTCACCCGAAGATATGATAAAGGCCATGCGCTGTATCGTGCTATCCGGAGAATAGTAGACGAAGACCGTTTGAGCGCCCTCACTTTGAGCTGTTTCCGCCTGATAGAACAGACGGGCACTACCGGTTGCCTGGCACTTTCCCTCTTGAATGACGAAGGCATCATTGCCGGATGCGAAGGCGATTTACAGTCAGTATTCACCATGCTTGCAGCCAAAGTACTTACCGGGAAACCGGCTTTCATGGCCAACCCTTCCATGATTAACGCACGCACCAATGAACTTATATTGGCACATTGCACAATCGGCATTGCACAGACTGAGCAGTTCATCATCCGCAACCATTTTGAGACAGAAAGCGGTATTGGCATACAAGGGATACTTCCCACCGGAGATGTGACAATTGTGAAATGCGGCGGAGAATGTCTGGATGAATATTACCTTAGTACAGGCACGCTAACTGAAAACACCAACTACATCAATATGTGCCGTACACAGGTGCGCATAAAGATGAATACTCCGGCGGAATATTTCCTCAGAAACCCATTGGGCAATCATCACATCATGTTGCATGGCAACTATGAACAGGTGATTGATGAATTCTTGCAATCCAACGGATGCAAGAGAGTTGAATGAGTTTCCGGTCTGTTTGCACCTATATTGCTTTATCACTTATTCTGACTTCAAAGCGGGTTCCTTTACCCAGCTTTGAAGTTACTGTTATAGTGCCATTCAGACGTTCTACAATAGTCTGGCAAATGCTCAATCCCAAACCGGCACCTTGAGTAAAGTTGTCCGCCTTATAAAAACGTTCGAAGATATGCCCCAGATTCTCATCGGAAATACCGGCTCCGGTATCTTCCACAAAAATGACAGTATGCCCGGAATCCTCTACCCGATACCCCAAAAGAATATACCCCTTTGTAGTAAACTTCTTGGCGTTATTAATCAGATTATTCACAACCTGCTTCAAACGTACGGAATCCGTAATCATGGATTTTCCTGTACCTTCCGGAAAGTCGGTGCGCAATTCCACCCCTTGCGGCATGCTCAACCTTTGGGAGTCGTAGACTGCTGCATGATAAATGTAAGATTATAAGAGGAGAAGCGGAAGTCCATTGTCCCCGACTCTATACGTGAAAGATCCAGAATATCGTTCATCAATGCCAGCAACAATGTACAGTTGATATTGATCGTTTCCACAAACTGCTGCACTTCCTCTGACGAGAAACCTTCCAAGTCTTTCAGCAGATCAGAGAAGCCCACTATCGCATTCAACGGCGTGCGTATCTCATGGCTCATATTGGCAAGAAACGCCGATTTCAGCTTGTCAGCCTGCAAAGCCTTATCGCGGGCCGCAATAAGTTCGTCCTCGGTGTTTTTGTACCTTTGAATGCTTTGACATACGCCTAACACCATGTAAGGGATGTCTGCCGTCAGTCCCTCGTATGCGGTACTGCGGAATTCCCACCATTCATACCCGCCGACTGTATTCTGCAAACGAAAACTCATACGAGAATTAGGTTCACGTCCCAATATAATGCTATCAAAATGCTTGCGTATACGAAGCAGATCTTCGGGATGAATAACCCTGTCCAGCTCCTCCCTCGAAATATCCCCCGTATGGTCGCTGTAATTAAAACGCTTCAACAACCCTACGGGGAAATGGAAACATTTCAGACGGGTATTATACTGCCATGGGTAAATGGAACTCTCCTCGATAGCCATACCGAAAAAAACGTCTCTGCATCTCATCCTCTGATATATTACGGCAAACGATTGCCATACCCGTCAGTTTGTCTTTTGCAAATGGGCACTACCTCACCCGAAACCGGGAAATAAGTGCCTTTCACATTCTCCTGCATGAAAGCTTTTTCGGGTATAACGACAGGTTTCTTATCCCGGACAACCTGTTCCAGAAGAGTCGGCAAGATATTCTCACCATTCATATAGATATGAAAAATAGAACCGGCAACCTGCCCTTCATACGAACGCGCCATGTATGTATCAGAAGACACTCCCAGCATTTCCGCCAAAGCGCGATTGACGAAATGTATGCGCATTTCCGTATCATACGTTATCAACCCGTCGCGGATAGAACAGAACATTTTATCGAATTCATCCCGTTGTTCAACCAAGCGTTGCTGTATCATCAAACGTGTCTGCGCCTGTATGCGCTTACGTAATTCGTGCCGGTTGCTCCGGTAAAGCCAGACTACAAGAACCACCAACGCACCCACTGTCACCGAGTAGAAAAGAATGAACCAAACCTTATAACGGTCCATTAAGGGAATATTCAAAATGCTTCCCTGTTCCTCGACGCTCTCCACGTCTACATGAAAAAAGCCCAGCTGCTTATAATCGAACAACAGCTTGCCATCCAGGTTCCTCACTCCGTATGAAGCGAGAGAATCTCCTTTCAAAATACTGGCCGCCTGCCTGCCCGCAGCATAAGTATCTGCCGCCGGTTCCACATCATATACGCACAGGACACCGTTCGTCATCGCCAGATTTTGATTGGCAAATGTAGGGGCTTTCAACTTTAAAGAAAGAAAAGGAATCCACTTAGGGGCAATGACAATATACTTATAGGCGTTATAATCATAACAAATGGATGTAATAATGGAGTTAATAGATTTTGCCTGTACATTCAGTTTCCTCAAACTGTATTCAGGGTGCTTCTCTTTGAAAGGTATCCAGGCTTCTTCCACTGCCCTTACCCCTTTGAGGCTCAAAAAGCTGCTATCGGACAGACAGACAATCTCCTTACGACCGGGAAATATGCGTATAGCCTCCTCCAGTAGAATAGTGAAATCCGTTTTTGAGGTGAAACCGGAGACATTCGGCATTTTTTCAAATACTTTTTCATCAGGATATTTGATGCCCGAAACAACTACCGGCAACCGATATGGCAAAGAGTCGCCACAGTGGGTCAAGGTAAAGAAAGCCTCATCGCCGGAAGTCACAATAAGGTCTGTTTTGCGCAACCTGGCCCGTTCGCATATACGACGCATAATGACACGCTCTGAAGCGAAAGCCCAAAAGTCTGCGTTCAAATATTCGGTAACGACATCAGCCTTTACACCCTCTTGCTTCAAACCTTCTTGTAAACCGGCAATAAGTTCATTATGCCAAGGTGTGTTGTTGGTATATGACTGAATGAAAAGTATGTTATAGGTCTTTTCCCCAGCCGAAAGCGTCCCCTGTGTCAGGTATAAGAAAGCTAATGAGCATATTAAGAAAAGGTGTTTCCTCATTTTCCCCGTTTTTGATTTGTTTGCATGAACTTTATAGTCATACAAATATACAAGGTTATATTGAGAATTTACACCTTTTTCTTAAAAAAACTTTACTCATCATGCAATGCTTTTGCCGGATGCACCTCATCGCTCCATATGCGGGGTACCAAATGCCGGCAACAATCATCAATGCCATCAGCATCCATGTCACAACAAGCGCCGACAGAAAACGTCCGGTATCGAAAGGCATCCTGCCTACGTCCACCAGTTCGGCATAACCAATATTGAAAGCAATGACGGTCGCCGGTATAACCGCCAACGTCAATAACAGTATCCCTTCATACATAAGGTAGGAAAGATGCCCCGTCGAGGCTTCCCATTGCCAGCCTCAAGGCAATCTCTTTACGGCGCTGTTGCGTACGAAACCAAAATGTTCCGATAACGCCCAGAAAGATATTCAGCAACAAGAATCCCAGTACACAAAGTTGTGTTTTCCATTCGTTCATATCCTCCAACTCGCAGATCTCACGTAAGTGGACGAATGGTGTAATATCCAGCAAATAAAGGTTACCTACCTGATAAAGACGGTCGGCATCGCCCATCAGTTTTTCGGCAAAGCCCTTATCGGCATCCTCGGAAACGCGCAAACTGACAGTGACATAACGGGGATCACCGAAGCTCCGCAATCTTTTCACATCGAGAGGAAGGGCGGCAAAAGCTCCTCCCCACTGCGCCGAAGTTTGAAAATGCGACCAACGCACAGGTGTCCCTACGGCACCGATGCGCCGGCGGACATCTTGCCCATAGTTCAAAAGCAATACTTCCTTTCCCTGCAATGACGCGGCACTGCCCGCATCCAGTTCAGGATGTCCTTCGGTAAGATTGGAAGAAACCACCAGTTCATCGTTCCGGAATGCAGCCTCTACCTTATTAAAGTCATCTTCCTCTGTGAAAGAGTAGCGGAAAACACGAAAGAAATCCGCATCCGCCCAAAGAAGTCGTGCACTGACAGGCACAGAATCAATGCCCAACTCAATGCTGTTGCTGCCTTCATTATAGGGAAAGCAGTTTTGTGAAAGAGCAACAGCCTCTACGCCGGGGCAATGACGCAACCTGTCCGTAAGCCGGAGCAAGTCTTCCATATCATCATCAACAGTAGACTCCGGATTATAAAGAGGAGAATTCTCCCCCAGCTTACCCACAGCAATGTTGTAGCAATGTTCTGTATCAAATCCCATCGGAGCATGATAGACACGCGCGGTGACGAGTGTCCAGTCCACAATATACCACAACACGACAAAAACCAACAGCAATTCCATAAAGAGAAAAAGGTTACTGTTCCACTCGTTCCTTATTTGTTTTAATATCGTTCCCATGATCCTCATTTACCTTTGATTGATCGCATCCGTTATATTCATTCTCGAAGCCCGCCATGCCGGTATGCCTGCCGACAGAATATTCATCAGTAGGCAGAAGCCGAAAGCTGCAAGAAAAGCCCAGGGCGAAAGCAGCATACCCGGCGTCAAAGTGGTCTCACCACTGAAATAAGCATTGGCACTGTTGTTGAAAAGGAAACCGTTCAACAGGAAAGTCGCGGCATAGCTCAATGCAAGTCCCAATATCCCGGCAAACAATGTCAGCAGCAGATTCTCAAAGAATATCTGGTGCCGCAATTCCCCTCCTGTGGCCCCGAACGCCTTGCGCACGCCTATCTCTGCCATACGCTTGCGCATACGGGAGAGCGTCATGCTGCTCAGATTGATAGCAGGAACTATCAGAAGAATGGCAATGACAAGCGTATAGCGCATAACAACAGCCTTAGTATCGGGTACTTCACTCCACTTACGATAAAGATTGGCAAACAGTTCATCGGGTTGCCCCCGGTAGAACACTTCCGAGTCGCGCAACCCATCGTTGTACTTACGCCGGAGCTGCTCCACCTCCTTACGGATAGCCGGAAAATCGGCTGCGGAATATGCAAGAATGACTGCCTCATCTGCCCCATAGTATCTTCCCACCACGCCAGCCGGGAGATATCCGTAGAATTATAAGGTATCCACACCTGTGCATAGGCAGAAGTGGCAAGCACAGACACATCTGCCACTACGCCGGATATACGGTATTCCACATGATTCAGCAGCACTGTCTTTCCCGCTACATCCGTCGTTCCGAACAGGCGGCGTGCCACCGTCGAGCTCAACACAGCGCATGGCACTCCTGCGTCACTATCGGCCTTCGTAAATGCCTTTCCGCTGAGAAAACGGAAATGGAAAATATGCCAGAATGTATCATCTGTCTGAACCATATCGACAGTGGCCTTGTTGCCTGCCGGTAAGGAAGCCCGCACTTTTTCGGGTAGGGAAATCAATGTCACCGCCTCAGCCGTAGTAAGGTTCTTGAAGCACTCTCGCCCTGTACGCACTGACATACGGCATTGGACGAGTCATTATCGCCCGCGCCTTATTCTTGACAGACATGGCAGACACATATAACGATCGGCTCCGGTTCACTTCGGGTTCGCAATCTATGAGCCGCACCTGAAAAGTGATGACAAGCACCATAATCATGCAAATGGCCAATGCCGTACCCAATACAGAAACCCACGTTATGATAGGATTCTCACGCAAATGATACAGCGCTTGTTGAAAATAAAGACGTATCATATTCAATATATCGGTTTAATATCCTCAAAATCATTCATCATGCAGCGCTTCGGCAGGCTGTACTTTCATGGCTTTGCGTGCCGGAATGCTGATACCTATGGCAATCATCAATCCTATAAGGACAAAGCTGATGGCAGCACAGAGCAGCAAGCGTCCCCATTCCAAGGTTGTACCATTACGCCATGAGTTCAATTCCATATTTGCTAAATTGTAGTCGATAATGAACGCTATCGGTGTGACAAGCAGCAGCAAAAGCAATCCTTCACTGACCAAACGGATAAAAACGTTTATATCCGAAGCTCCATGCGCCTTATGCAATGCAATCTCCGAACGGCGCTGCTGGGTACGGAACCAGAAAGTGCCAAGCAGTCCCAAGAAAATATTCAGCAACAGGAATCCCATTCCCATAACGTAATTACGCAAATCATTGCTCCACGCCTGTTGGTAGTTACGCCGTATATCTTTAAAAGAACGTATTTCGGAGATAAAGATGTTACCGATACGGAACTGCTTCTCACTGTCTTCCTTCAAGCGCCGGATGAATCATGGTCTTGATTGGCCCGGACACGAAGGCACAGCTCCAGTCCCGGATCATACCAACCGAGCTTATAAAGAAAGGTGTAAGAATTACGGGCTTGCTGGAAATCACTGTAACGTACATCTTTCAAAGCTGCCCCCAACCGGAAAGTTTGCGTAGTATCACCGAAAAGCTGAAACTGCTTGCCCACCAGCTCTGTCATCGGACGGTTGTACTTCCTGTAAAGATTGTTGGAAGCAAGGAACTCCCCCCTTTCCAGCATCTCGGCAAGCTGTTCGGGCGTTTCACCACGTGCGCCTGATAGCGGAATACACGTACAAAATCGGGAGTCACCATACGGCGGATAGTCCAATTATCGGCCACCAATGTATCATAACGCACCTGATCCGTAGAATTACTGCCGTTATACGGATATGAGTTTTGCGAAAGACTTACTGCCTCTATTTCAGGGCGGCGGCGCAGGCGGTCCACAAGCTCAAGAATATCGGCATCTTCCTGCTCGTCAGTCTGGCCAGAGAGATAGTCGGGACTCTTCTCGGTAAGCTTTCCCATTTCGATGAGGTAGCAATGGCTGATGTCGAACCCCCTCGCTCCAGATAGGTAGCCGCACCTGTATAGAGGTAATCCACCACAAACCACATCACAACACTCACCACCAACAGTTCCAAAGCCAGCCACAGGTTATTGCGCCATTCATTCTTTATCTGTACTAAAAGTTTCTTAGTCATTTTTTTTCTGTGATTAATTGTTAGTCATAAGTGTTTAGTGCAACCGCCCTCCCAATGCGTTCACTATTCCGATACGTGCAGCGCGCCATGCCGGGAAACCGCTGCTCATCAGGTTCAGGACAAAACAAAAGAGCAATGCCCAGGCAAAGGTGGAAGCATGAAGCAGGATCGACGCATCCACTTCCGGCGGATTCAAAGTCTGGCTGAACTCCTGTGCAAAAAGCAAAGTGTTGCCCATGTATGCAAAAGCCACACTCAACAGCAGGCCCACGATACCTGCCAATAAAGTTACCACCAGATTCTCCGCTATAATCTGCCCCATCAGTTCCGCACGCGTACTTCCGAAAGCACGACGTACTCCGATCTCCGACACCCGCTGGCGCAAACGGCTCTGCGTCATGCTCGAAAGGTTGATGGCAGGCACTATCAGCAAAATAACAAAGATCATAATCCGCTGGCGGCGGGCTGCATCCACATCCGGCTCGATATTAGCGCCGAAAGCTATGGCATTTTTTTCCTGGTCGTAAGGGCGGTTGCGGTAAATCAGTTCCCATCCGTCCTTTCCGATGAGCGTATTATATTCCAGTTTACGGCGTTCCGCTTCCTGACGGATAGCAGGAAAATCATCCCGGCTGTGCGCCAACATCGTACAACTCATCATTCCCATGTGCCGGTCGTTCCAAGCCTCCTTATCCATTCCCGTAGAAGTATACGGGACCCATACCTGTCCGTAAGCGCAGTCGGCCAGCGTAGACACATCTTTCACGACACCGGCAACGCGGTAAGGCGCATGGTTGAGAAGAAACTCGCGCCCCACGGCATCCGTCGTGCCGAAAAGGCTGCGCACCACACTCTCCGTAAGTACAGCCACCGGTTGACCTGCATCGAATGTTGCTTTATCATAAGGCTTTCCATCGATAAAGGAGAAGTCAAATACGCGCCAAAAGATGTCGTCCGTTTGTCGCAAGTCCACACTGATCGCCGGACTGCCCGGCAGAGATACAGGAGTGGATATAGGAAAAACAGTATAAATAGTAACGGCTTCCGGTGTCTTCAACGACTGGAAACATTCGCGGGCAGTCTGTGCGCTCATCGGTCCGTTACTTGTGCCGTCTCCCCAATTTGAGTTGGAGATACTCATCCACTTGACGTGCAGGAAGCGGTCACGGTTACTTTCGGGTGCAAAAGGGACAACCTTTACCTGCTGCATCATCACCACCAGCATAATGAGGAAGATGGCAAGCGCAGTACCGGCTATACTGACCGCACTAATCAGCGGTTGTTGGCGAAGTTGCGCCCATGCTTGTATGAAATATTGCTTTATCATCTCAACGGCCTATTTTTAAATTATCTGTATTTACGCCTCCTATGCCTCCTTTGGAAATATCAGCGCGTCCGGCGCTTCCGCTCAAAGTGACGCTGCCCACACCACCCATTTGGGCAGACAAATAATCGCAGACTACATGAATATCGGCGCTACCTACTCCGCGCAAAGCAACTTTCAACACATTACACGTCAAATCGGCAACATTCACTTCACCCACACCTTTTACCTCAAATGACACTTCATCGAGTTTCAAGGGCTTCTCACAATTGAATTCCCCTACACCGGTAAACTCCACCTCCTTCAAGTCGGGAGCCGAAATCCAGATAGTCACGCCGTCTTTCTGATTTCTCCTACTCTTGTTTTTCTTGTCCTTGAAGCCTATCAGCAAACGGCCGTCCTTCACTGTGGTTTCCGTATTCTTCACGTACTTCTCCCTGCCTTCAATCCTGAAAGAATAAGTGTCACTCTGTGTAAAATGAATTGTCCCCACAGAGGTTATCTCAATTGACGAGAAAGCATCCACTTTACGCACTTCACTTACTTTTGCATCTTGTGCACAAACACTCAACATACCTGCAAAGGCCAATACCAATGCAATGATAACACCTGCTACATCAGTTCTCATATTTCTTATTTTTTTATTTTGTTTTACATTTCTTATTCTTCATTGCAACGCCTCTGCCGGCTGTATGTCGATAGCCTGTCGTGCCGGAAACCATATTCCAGTCACCACCATCAGCGCTATCAGTAGCCATGCACCCAACGAACCCAGCAGGAAACGCAGGAAGCTCCATTCCACCGGCCAGGTGGTAATCAGTTCCGTATGTCCCATTATAAATTCGGCAACGCCCACATTATAGCAGACAAGCATGGCGGGCAGCGCAACAAGAGTCAGCAACAGCAATCCCTCTCCCATGAGCAGGCAGAATATCTGTTTCTTCGTGCTGCCCATGGCAAGCCGCAAAGCTATTTCATTGCGGCGGCGACGGGTACGGAACCAAAAAGTACCTATCAGCCCAGAAACACATTCACCAACAGGAACAGCACCACAACCGTTTGCGTATTCACCTTGTCCACATCGCCTTTCATCACCTCAAACTGATATTGCTGCTCCGTATAAGGAACGACGTCGGCTATGAACATATTGTCGGTGTCCAGATGCGGTGCTATCTCTTTCAGGAACTTGCTCCGGTAATCGGGAGAGTCCATGTTTTCCTTCACGCGAAAAACAATCTGCGCTCCATAATCCCGCAATTCGGTCCGTATCACATTCTCGTCAATTCTCCGGAAAACCCACTTTGCATCCGCCCCATAGCGATAAGAACGGAAACTGCCGATCATACCGCACTGCGTTACCACATTCGTGGAATCTCCGTACCAGTTCAAAGGAGTATCCAAAGAGAAGCCGGGTACTCTTTCCTTATAATAGTCGGCCGCACCCTCGCTCAGCATCACATAATTGCCGGACGTGACATCACTACCCACAGGCATTGCCGCAAACGAACGTTTGGCATCTTCCTTCATGCGGAATACCCGCGTATATCCCCCGGTAGCGTTTATTATACGCAGTTCGCACCCGATGGTATCCTGCACAGCCAGCGAGTTATAAGAATTATTGCCGCTCATCGGCAGACTCCAATACGACAGGGCGGCCACTTCAACCGCCGGCTCCCTTTCGAGCTTCTGCAGAATGCTCAGATATTTGTCCGCATTGGTCATGCTGCTGTCCCGGCTTTCACCGCCCGTAATCATTGAAAGCTGGTACACATGGTCTATGTTGTACCCCAACGGGCGATAGAACGTATACTTCAGGCATCCCAGCGAATCGCAGAGAAACCACATCACGATAAACACCAGAAACAGTTCTGCAAGCACCCATCCGTTACTACGGAGACGCGCCCGAATCATACGTAAGTTATGTACTATGAATTTCATAATCAATTTCGCTTTATTTATCGTTCAAAGAATCCACAATCGTGTGTCGTGCGGCAAGCCACGTAGCAGGCCTGCGCTCAGCAGGTTGATGACCAGACAGAAAAGAAATGCCAGGCAAAACACCGTAGGGCTGAACAGTACCGACATGCTCAGTCGAAATCGCCGGAAGTACCGATGTTCTGGTTATTGGTGAACAGCCACGTACGCATGCCATACACTGCCAGATAGCTGAACACCAGCCCACTGCTCCACCAATCAGGGTCAGTACGAGGTTTTCATTCAATATCTGCCTTATCAATACGCCGCGCGTCGCTCCGAATGCCTTACGTACGCCCAGCTCGCTGATGCGTTGCTGCATACGACTGTTGCTCAGGCCGCACAGGTTGAGCGACGGTACTAAAAGAACAATGAGCAATGCCAGAAGGTACTGTATGTACAACATCCGCAAATCCGGTCCTATGTTGGCCCACACATGATTGACATGCGCCACTATTTCATCGGGCTGCTCCATGATGTCCATCAGCATTTCAGTCTGTACGGCATTGATGTCTTTCACCCGTTTTGCTATTCCTTGCCTGATGGCCGGAATATCCCCCGAAGAACGTGCCAGCGCCACCACCGTATGCGATTGGGCATAACTCCGGACGGAAGTGACATCCTGCAAACTGGCAGGATACATGCGCCACACTTGCGCATAAGCATCCTTCGCAATGACCGAAACATCCTTTACCACCCCGCAAATACGCGCTTCGTTACGGTTCAGCAGCACCGTCTTGCCCACCGCATCCGTCGTGCCGAACAGTTCCCGCGCCACAGAAGCAACCACGACAATGGCGGACACATCGCCACCCCGGTCGGAATCATCAAATCCCCGTCCTGCAACAAACTGCATCCGGAACACTTTCCAGAATCCCGGGTCGTTTCCATGGCATCCACTTTCACCGCATTGGTGCCGTCGGGCATAGAAACCAGAGCGACCGATGCCGGAACAAATGCCGTACAGGCCTCTACTTCGGGCAATGGCTGCACACAGTCCTTCATGAAAGCCGGCGAACAGGCTGTATAATTATTCCAGCCTTTGTTTTCCTTACCCTGCAAATGCATCTTGCTTATATAGAGAGAGCGGCTGCGGTTCACTTCCGGCTCAATATCGGCATATTTCATCTGCCAAGTAATCACAATCGCCATAATCATGGTGATGGCAAATGCCGTACCCAATATGAATATGGTGCTCAGTAGAGGGTTCTGCCGTAAGAGTATAAAGGCTTGACGAATGGTCTGCATTTTAATTATGAATTATGAATTTATGAATTACGGGAGTTATTCTACCTGACGGCCGTCGAAGAAGCGTACAGTGCGGCTGGTTTGTTTGGCTTGTTCTTCGTTATGGGTCACCATCACATGGTGCGTCCGTCTTCTTTATTCAACTGATGGAGCAGTTCCATCACTTCCGCACCCATTTTGGAATCCAGGTTACCGGTGGCTCATCGGCGAGTATTATCTCCGGATTACCGACGATGGCGCGTGCAATGGCAACACGCTGGCACTGACCGCCGGAGAGCTGTGTCGGCATGTGGCGCATACGGTGCTCAGCCCCACCTTCTGCAACACCTCCTCTGCCAGACGGCGGCGTTCCTTGGCCGAAACCTTTCTATACAGCAAGGGCAACTCCACATTGTCCAGTACATTCAATGAGTTAATCAAATGGAAAGACTGGAACACGAATCCCAGCTTCCGGTTACGGAAAGCTGCCAGTTCTTTGTCTTTCATGCCGTCCACCTTAGTGCCGGCTATTTCAATCGTACCGCTGGTAGCGCATCCAGCAGGCCCATAATGTTCAGTAAAGTAGATTTGCCGCAACCTGAAGGGCCCATAATACTCAAAAATTCTCCTTTGTTCACTTCGAGGTTTACATTCTCCAATGCTACGGTTTCAATTTCGTTAGTACGATAAATCTTATTGATTCCGGTCAACTTAATCATAATAGTAAGTATTTAATTGTTATTACTCTGTTTTCATTCAGTAAGAAAGGGGATCGGAAAATCCGTATCATTTCAGTTTCAGTTTATTCTTGTTCTTGTATTGGCTCATGTCGCTCACCACCACTTCATCGCCCGGTTGCAAACCGCCTACCACTTCTACAAATTCAAAGTTCGAGTCGCCCAACTGCACTTTACGCTTCACAATCTCCTTGTCGGAATTGCGGACAAACAGTTCATATTCCCCGCGTCCCACATAGTAAGAGGCATTGGCTATGCGCATCACATCCTCCTTCACTGCGTTCATCACATAGACATCTGTCTTCAAGCCCGAACGGAGGCGGCGGTTGTTATCCTCATTCAGCTGTACGGTAAAGGAGATAACGCCATTTTTGGACAGCGGAGTGACACTGCTGACCGAGCCCTCCAGCTTTTCATTGCCAATCTTTACAACGGCCTTGCCGCCGGCCGATACGCGATCACCATACGTATCGGCTATCTCGCCCTCCACCTTGAAATGGCTCAAATCGGAGATGACGGCAATCTGCGAGCCCTCTGCACCTGCGCACCGATCTGATTGTTGATATAGGTGAGAATAGCCTTCCGGGGCGAACGGATCTGCGCATCGTCCAATGTACGCTTCGTTTCGGCCAGCGTTTTCTTGAAAATACTGAAATCCAACTCCTGAACCTGATATTCCGCATTCAGCACTTCTTTCTCATTGGCATACTGCTGTTTCAGTTGTTCGTATTCCAGCTCCGCCACATTATAGCTCAGCTCCGCCTGACGTACCTTGTCGGTGGTGCCGGACCCGAGACTGTCGAGATATTGCTCATTGCGCAACTCCACTTTCTTGCGATTCAGTTGCATGGCAGCAACCTTCACTTTCATCTGCAAGTCATTCAGCTTGGTCATGTTCTCCAGCTTGAGCTGTTTCAGTTTGTAGCTGCGCATCTGTTCCTCGTCCAGTTTCTGCTTGTAGTCGGTCTCGGCGCTCTGCAAGTCCAGCTTCAGGATGGGCGTGCCTATGTCCACACTGTCTCCACCTTTCTTATATACTTCCAGGATGCGGGTACTGATGGGCGAATTGATGATCTCCTCGAAAGCCGGGACCACCTTTCCCGAAGCGCTCACGCTGACCTCGATCGTGCCCCGGCTCACCTGTGAGAACACGAGATCTTTCTCTTTCACTCCGGCACGCATCAGCGAAATGAGCAGGCTGACGACAACGATGCCCGCAGCACCCATACCGCCATAACGAATGATTTTCTTATTACGTTCTTTGTTACGAACCTCTTTCGGAATTTCTCTATCCATATCTTTTGTTTTTTGTTTATCGGTTGATGTCTTCGCCGGCTGTCGCACCTCCGCCCCGTTCTGTTGCAGAAACGGACAGCCAACGCTTCCCACCCTGATACTTGCGAAATTCGTGCCAAAAGCGTAAACCTCTGAAAACAAGCATGAAGGCAAAAAAGAAGAGTGTCCGTTTTCGGACACTCTGTACATTTTCGGATAAATCCCTGACTTTTTTCGTGTATATGGATACCGGATTTCCCAATACGACTGAACGCAGCTCCCAATACGACTGAAAGCATTTCCCTATACGACTGAATGAATGTCCCACAACGACGGAACAGGGTGGGACATCAACCATTCAACCAGTCAGCAAGTTACGGTTTTCATTCCGCCCGCCGTCCTGTTATCTCAAGCGCAATCTGTCTCCCACTTCCGGCACATATTCCGCATCTTTCCGATTCATCTTATACAGGTTCTTCAGGCGGATGCCGTACTTCTGCGAAATGGAGTGCATGGAGTCTCCGTCTCTCACGATATAAACGGTGTAGGGCTTGGCGGCTTTCTTGCGTTTTTCTTTCAGATAGATAATGTCGCCGGCTCCAAAGTATAATCTTTATGCAGGTCATTATATTTCACCAGTTTCCGCCAGCTGATGTCGAACTCCTTGCCCAAGAACTGGAAAGTGTCTCCGTCACGAGCCACAACATAGGCAATGTCATTGGCAATATACACCTGATGCGGATTGGCAAGCCAGGGCTTCTTCTTCAACTCCTTCTCCATATTGCGGGCTTCCCGGTTGCTCAGGCCGCGCGTGTCATACTTATATAAGTCATAATCCTCGATAATGGTTATCAGGCGGTTGGCATAGGAAGGATCTGTGGCATATCCCGCTTTTTTCAGGCCGCGCGCCCACCCTCTGTAATCGGTGATTTTCAGTTTGAACAAGAAAGCATAGCGTGCACCGCGTTTCAGGAAAAGCGAATGGTCTTCATAAGAGTCTTTCGGATTGCGATAAGCGCGGAAGCACTCGTTGCGTGCATCATCATCATGCCTCACGCTGCGCCCGCGCCAGTTGCTGCCACATTTTATGCCGAAATGGTTGTTGCTTTTACGCGCAGCGTGCTTTGTCCGGCACCACTTTCCAGCAACCCCTGCGCAGTGTAATGCTGGCCGGTAT
>ENA-OQLB01000443-OQLB01000443.1-human-gut-metagenome-genome-assembly--contig:-NODE-443-length-23772-cov-4.182491_pt1 | contig 23772 bp, 30 predicted proteins | sample MGYA00242656_ERZ504813 | MGnify/ENA primary metagenome ERZ504813 (study PRJEB26092, sample SAMD00036388) | human gut metagenome | host: Homo sapiens | study: EMG produced TPA metagenomics assembly of... | reverse complement strand
GAAAAAATAGCTGGCGAAGATATTGCTTCTTTCAACGAATTTATAGATGCTGTCATTGCATTGTAGAACAAAGTGGTGGCACTTTGGAAGATGCAATCGTCATGGCTAACGAGGCTTATTATCAATTGTAGTAAACTGTAATTGATTCTTTCGAGAATTATTTCTGTAGAAATTGCCAATTTGTGGGGGAGTAACTGATCAAACTTTTGATTATGCTGATTCTTCTGGAATTTTTGTGTCATATTAATAGCTGTATTTATCACTCCTTTTAAGAAAAACTTCATATGTCATAATGCATTGTATCTCAGGAGAACAACTCCTTATATTTTCGATTTGAGATTATCATTTTAGTATAAACAATAAATATTTTGGATGTAAAATTTGTAGTTTTCATAAAAAAACGTACCTTTGCACCGCAATTAAGGATGGTTCCGTAGCTCAGCTGGATAGAGCAACGCCCTTCTAAGGCGTGGGTCTTGCGTTCGAATCGCAACGGAATCACTTTTATAAAACGCTGATTATCAATAAGACAATCAGCGTTTTTCTTTTAAATATCATACTGCAGGAATTAAAAAAAAGGAAGAAACGCTCACTTTTGAGCGAAAAAACGAACCCAAAACGAACCTTTTATTTTAATTCATTATGGCAACTCTCAAATTAGCAATAACTCCAGATAAAGTAGCGAAAGACGGTACTCATAAAATAAGGATAGCTCTTGGACATAAGTGTGTAACCCGCTACATTGTCACTCGATTCAAAATCGACAACCTCTCTCAATTCAAAAACGGTCAAGTCGTCAAGCGTCCAGATGCAGCAATGATAAACACCAAGTTGCGCAATATCCTAAACGAGTATCAGGAAAAACTCGATAGCATAAAGTGCATCCAAATGTATGACTGCAAGCAGTTGCGGGAAATACTGATAAACAGTGCTCCGGCAGGTCAAACAGCATCCACGTTCCAAGCAGTAGCCAACTCGTATATTACAGAACTCATTGAAGACGGACGGGAAAACTATGCCAAGCTACTTGAACGTAATTGCAGATACTTTACTGAATTTACCAAAGGCGAGTTTCTTCTTTCAGAAATAACACCGGAAATAATCAGTAACTATGATCGATTTCTTCGTAATAAGAAAGGTATAGGTGAAACTACTATCAGCATGATGATGTCTCGTACAAGGACAATAATCAATCGTGGCATCAAAAAACAACTTGTGAAGTATGATGTACTACCATTCGCCTATTATTCAATAAAGGCTTCTCCTGTACGTGAAGTGGATATAACGGTGGAGAATCTAATAAAGATAAAAAACAGCAATCTCAACGAGAAGAAGCTACGTGTAGCACGAGATTTATTCATGCTTTCATTCTATCTCGGTGGGATAAACTTGGCAGACTTGCTTGAGGTGGATTTCAGAAGAGCGGATAAGGTTGAATACGTCAGAAAAAAAGCACGCAACCTAAAACAGGGAGAACAGCGAATCGTGATAACCATACCAGAAGTTGCAAAGCCAATTGTTAAAGAGTGGATAGTAATACTGGAAAACTCAAATTCGGATATAAATTCACCTATTCAAACTTTTACAGATATCTGACACGCAGTTTGAATGTACTTGCCGAATCGTTCAATATCAATCAAAAGGTAGTTTACTATTCTGCCCGCAAAACCTTTGCCCAATTCGCCTTTGAGCTTGCATCCCGGATGGGTTATAGGAATCACTTATTTTATATAATCTAACTTCACCACAATAACCCTTATTTTTTGGTCTGTAAGATCTGTATTGATTTTGGCGATATGCCAATCATCCGGAAAGAAAATAAAAAACTTGTCAGGTGTCGAATCATAGAAAAGAGTTTTATTGTTATCGTATTCATAATGGATTACATCAGGACGATATTGAGAATTAGGCTTACTTGTCTCATGGTCTATGATACCGAAACGTTCAGTACCTTTTACTACAAATTGGAAATCAATATGCTTATAATGGCTCTCGCTTTTACGCTTCGATAAATCACCGTTCTCGCTGTCCTCTACGCTGGCAATAAGTTTTGTACCCTCAATAGTATATTTCCCTTTCTCTATTGTAAGCAAATCACGAGTCGAAAGCCACTTAAACATTGCCTTCCACTGTTCAGGATTCTTTTTATATTGAGTATAGAATTCCACGACATTCACACTTTCATGCGGTGTAGCCATTTTGAAACCATTGCGCCATTTTCCGCAGTTAACCCATTTCACAGCTTTCTTCTCCAAAGCTTTATCAGTACAAGGCTTGGTATAAACTCCCTGTGCAAAAACCATGACAGCAAAAATCATCATGGCAAAAAAAACAAACTGTCTTTTCATAATTTTGTTATGTCATTATTTATGTATCAAAATGCCATTAGCATATAGAGAATATGCAAAAGTACTTAAAACATGATGAATAACCAAAAAGAAGATACCATGAGTTATGGCATAACTGGGCTGTTGGTCATGTTTTGGCCTATTTTTTTTATTTTGTATAGCTGCAATATTCCCTATAACAACACATTCGGGATGGTGTAAAAGAGTGATAAGAAAAGAAATCGGTAAAAAAAGTAAAATTACGGTAACGCTGTCGATTTTATTCTTGCTTGTATTGGTTACAGGAATTATTTTATTGGGAGCAAACGGAGCAAACTCCGATATGGGATTATGGCACTATAAAAATAAGAATTCCATACTCTGTCAGTTTCTTTGTTTACGTAAAATAACACTTGTTACTACTACCGTAAAAAACCCAAAAAAGGTAAAAAGGTTTTGCTTCTACGTTGTAGGCTGTTAACTTTGAGATATCAATATTTAAAATCATAAAAGCATATGAAAAAATTAATCTTATCTCTTGCACTTTGTTGTGCAGCTACTAATTTCTTTGCGCAGAATACCGACCCTGCACAATTGGTCAATGAAGGTAAAGCCGCACTTGAATCTAAGAATTATCAACTGGCATTCACAAAATTCAGCACTTATTTGACACAGACAAATAACCAAGACTCTGTAATTGCTTTTAACTGCGGTGTTTGCGCCGATAAAATTAAGAAGCCTGCCGATGCTTTGAAATACTTTGATATAGCTGTACAGAAAAAGTATAACTTAGCCAATGCCTATATTGGTAAAGCCGGTGCATTGAAGGACTTGAAGAAAAATGATGAATATGTCGCTACTCTGAAAGAAGGCCTGGAAGCAGTCCCGGGAAATAAGACCTTAACAAGAATGTATGCTACTTATTACGTGAATCAAGGTATTGTTGCACAAAAGGCTAAAAAGGTTGATGATGCAGAAGGTGCTTTCAAACAAGCTCTTGCAATCCAGCCGGATAATGTAAACGCCCTCAATAGCTTAGGAGTATTGCTTTACAGTCAAGGCGCCGCTACATTGAATACAGATGCTGAAAAGGCAAAAGGACAATTCAAAGAGTCCAAGGAGTATCTGGAAAAACTTATTCCATTGTTGTCTCCGAGCAAACCGGCTCAAAAGAAAATGATAGACAATGCCAATACAATGCTGAACTTTATAAATACTCAGTTATAAAACTCACATACATAAAACATGAAAGAGAGACAGTCCAATCAAGGTCTGTCTCTCTTTTTATCATACTCAGTTTTGCTCTTCAATTATTTACTTCTCTTTAAAACCATTGCTGTTCGCGCCGGAATATAGAGTTTCAGCCATTCTTTCTTATCTTTCTTGTACAAAGGATCTGAAAGGGTGAAATGCTTCACTGTGTCATCAGTCAGTCCATAGCCACCATAATCCGGATTATCGGTATTCAATATAACCTTATAAGAACCGGCAGGAACCAAGAATCCATAATCGGTGAAAGACTGCTTGGGATTAAAGTTAAATACAAATACTAAATCCTTACGCATATACGCCAATACCTGATCTCCGTCATTATGCCATATTTCCTGAACCGGCGTAGCTTGGAAATTCTTCATACTTTTGATAACTTCCAACATGGCGCAATCAAAATCACCCAGATAATGATATGCCAAATTTTTATTATCTACCAATCCCATTGACGGCGGGCATATTTGCACGACCAGCCATTACCTTCACGAGGGAAGTCTATCCATTCGGGATGACCGAACTCATTACCCATGAAGTTAAGATAACCGCCATTGATAGTCGTTGCCGTCAACAGACGTATCATCTTGTGTAAGGCGATACCACGATTTACAGTATAGTTTTCATCACCCTTCTGCATGTGCCAGTACATATCGGCATCTATCAGACGGAAAACAATTGTTTTGTCACCAACTAATGCCTGATCATGACTTTCCGCATAAGATATTGTTTTCTCATCCTGACGACGGTTGGTCACTTCCCAAAACATGCTGGAGGGCTTCCAGTCTTCATCTATTTTTTCCTTGATAGTTTTGATCCAATAGTCGGGAATATTCATCGCCATGCGATAATCAAAGCCATAGCCGCCATCCTCGAATTTTGCAGCCAGTCCCGGCATTCCCGATACCTCTTCGGCAATGGTAATTGCTTTAGGATTAACTTGATGAATCAGGCGGTTGGCAAGTGTCAGATAGCAAATGGCATTGTCGTCCTGATGGCCATTGAAATAGTCTCCATAGTTGCAGAATGCTTCGCCTAAACCATGGCTATAATACAGCATTGAAGTCACGCCATCGAAGCGAAAACCGTCAAAGTGATACTCTTCCATCCAATATTTACAGTTGGACAGCAAAAAATGAATAACTTCATTTTTTCCATAGTCAAAGCAAAGCGAATCCCATGCCGGATGTTCACGACGGGCACCCGGATAGAAATACTGGTTCGGATCACCGGCAAAGTTACCCAGCCTTCGACTTCATTCTTCACTGCATGGGAGTGAACGATGTCCATGATAACAGCGATGCCCATGCTATGGCTGTGTCAATGAGTTCTTTCAGTTCGTCCGGAGTACCGAAGCGGGAAGAAGCAGCAAAGAAACTTGATACGTGATACCCGAAACTGCCGTAATATGGATGCTCCTGAATAGCCATAATCTGGATACAGTTATATCCATCCTTTACGATGCGTGGAAGAATCTTTTCCTGAAACTCTCTGTAACTGCCGACTTTTTCCTCTTGTTGCGCCATACCGATATGACATTCATAAATCAACAATGGATTAGTGGCGGGCTTGAAAGTTTTCTTTTTCATCTTATACGGTTTCTCCGGCGACCATACCTGTGCACTGAAGATTTTGGTTTGTTCATCTTGAACAACCCGATTTGCCCATGCCGGAATACGTTCGCCGCAGCCACCGTCCCAATGCACCATTAGTTTGTATAAGTCACCATGCTTCATGCGCGGCCGGTAGTTTTATTTCCCAGTTTCCGTTTGCTTTACGTTTCAGGCTGTATTTTTTCTCCTCTTTCCAGTCATTAAACGTTCCAACCAAGAAAATCTGAGTGGCATTGGGAGCCCATTCGCGGAAAACCCAGCCTTCATCAGTGCGATGCAGGCCAAAATAAAGATAGCCGGACGCAAAATCCGATAAAGTTTGTTTTCCTTTGTTGGTTAATTCCGCTTCTTTTTTCAGCAGCATGTTTATGACGTCCGTTTATGGCATCTGCGTAAGGCTCCAGCCAAGGATCGTTCTTAATCAAATTCAATGTTTCCATAAAGGATTAATTTGAGGTATTTGATATTATGCTTTAACTTTCACAATTACTTTTTTCACACCGTCCGGAGTGATGCCGGGAGCGTGTCCGTCTTGTGGAAAGAAAATGGCAAACATGCCCGGTTTAACTTCGATATAGCTCTCTGCCAGACCGGAAAAGAAGTAATATCTTTCTCTGCATTGTAGGGAGCATCTGCCGGAACGCAATCTTTTGCTGCGGTGTAGCCCATTATTTCAGTACCAGACAGAGGAATCTGGATGTCAATAAATCCCTGTGTGTTTCCAGTTTGGCATCTTCCTTTGTTTTCGGTTTGGTTTGCGCCACATTTACGAGCAATTCTTTACCTTTAAGCTCCGTTTTTCCCACTTCCAAAGCGTTCAAATCGTGTGATTTCAAAAATTCAATGGCTTGTGCGAATAAAGGATTCAGCGAAGCATATTTCTCTATGTTTTCAAGTCTGTCTACTACCATAATTCAAATGTTTTAAGTTAGTTATAAATAGGTAATTATTCAAAGTCGTCTATTGTGTAATTCACAAAGTCTGAAAAACGTTTCATCTGTTTGAAAATATCATCTGTACGATCCAGAAAGTCCGGAGCCAGAAAGAAACTGTCCGGTTGGCTGCAGGCAACGGTATACTCCTTGCACTGCAAGTACTTCAGGTACGGATAGTCCTTAGGGAAGCCTTTCGGGGCTGTTTTCAGGAAATTTTCTCCGACAACGGGAAAGTATTGTTTGAATACAGGATCTTCGACAATTCCCCGGAATTCATCTATATTGTCATACACCGCCTGTCTCAATGCTTTCAGCAGGGGAGGGGGCGGGCAATAGCTGCCGCCTGCCAACAGGCAGTTTCCCGGTTGCAAATGGATATAGTATCCGCAATGGTCGGATTTCTTTCCTTTGGCGTTGATATAGCCGCCAAAATGGTTCTTATAGGGTGTTTTGTCTTCCGAGAAGCGTGTATCCCGATAGATGCGGTATGTACAGTCTTTGGCTTCGATGCCGCGGATGCTTTCGTCAAACAATGAGATGCGGGAGATAATCACTGTCAGCAAGTTCTCGAACTCATTTCGGGCATTTTCGTATTGTTCCCGGTGAGCATTGAACCATTCGCGATTATTGTTGGCGGACAGTTCTTTCAGAAATTGAAATATAACAGGAATGTTCATATCAATCATAAATCCTTATTTCTGCCAAATTTACGGATAATATTTATAACATGCTACAAACAGACATAAAAAAAGCACCGGCTTGGGGTAAACCGATGCTTCTTACACATTTATCAATCAAAACAGACGCTTCTGTTCTTTGATGTACTTACTTATCACAAGCGGGTACGTCTCCTTTAATTAATCTTATATCTAATACTATGAAAAACACATCTATATAACGTCACCCTTTCAGAATTTGTTCATAAGGGTAAGGATAACTTTAGCAATTGTTATATCTTTGCAAGAAAATATATGAATTATGAGAGAGTATAAATACGATGAAGAAAGTGTCAATGCCTTGATAGAGTGGTCCAAAGCGGCATCATTTCCCGAACAGATACAATTGAACGATGCTGAAACGATATTTGATGTAAAAAGGTATGTACAAGCTAACCTGAGTGACATTACCGCCCATTATCCGGATGAGTTCTATAATCCGGCCATTACGCGTATGTACAGGTTGAAGGATAAAATGGAAGGTAGGGATGATGCAGAGTGAAACGGTCACTCTGCATCATTTCCATAATTTATAATTTTATTTTAAGAATTTTACCGCCGTATCCTTCCACAGATACTTCCGTTGCCTTGTATGGCAATAGGCTGATTGTCTCTTCTTTGCCACTCAATAAATCGACGGCATGGTACCGGTCCATTTGTGGTATTTGCAGGAAATCAAAGGCATGGGAAGGGATATTGATTGCAAGGTCTGCCGATATATGATCGAAGTTTACGACAAACAGCAATAATTCCCTACCGGACTTACGCAAGAAAGTATATTGCTTATGTTCGTTGAAACGCCAGCCGTTGACATTGGCATACATCAAATCGAAAAAGTCACCTTGTGAGATTGCTTTTTCCTCGTTGCATAATGTCAGTATGCGTTGATAGATGGCATACAGGTGTTTCTGATTGTCCGTCATCATTTTCCCGTCAAATTTTCCGCCATTGCGCCAGCGGCGAATAGTGTCGACGCTCCAATAGTCAAAGATCGTAGTGCGCCCGTCCCTTCCGCTGAAGCCTTCGCTGTCCATGCCCAGCTCGCCAAATTCCTGTCCGAAGTAAATCATCATAGGGTTTACGTTCATACAGGCCGATACGATGAGGGCGGGTATGGCTTTACGCGGGTTACTTGCAAAGAAGTCGGAAGCGATGCGCTGTTCGTCATGGTTTTCCAAGAAATTCAGCATCCGTTTCTCTATTCCGCCCAAACTCTGCCAAGCCCTCGTAATGGCTGTTGCGGATTCGTCGCCGCACACTATTGCGCGGAGCGTGTCATACAGTCCCACTTTGTCATAGAGGTAATCAAACTTTCCTCGGAACAGATAGTTACCGTACTCTTTCGGATTATACACCTCAGCTATAAAGAGAAGGTCGGGATGCTTGGTCTTTACTTGAGGGATAGCCCATTCCCAAAACTCGACAGGAACCATTTCCGCCATGTCGCAACGAAAGCCGTCAATATGTTTCCCGGCCCAAAACATCAGAATATCCAGCATTTTGGTCCATGTGTCGGGAATAGGATTGAAGTGACAGGTGCCGCCATTCTGATAATCCACTCCATAATTCAGTTTGACCGTTTCGTACCAGTCATTGATGTTGGGATAGCGTCAAAACGATTGTTGCCGGTGGCCTTGGCCGGAAACTCTTTATATGGTTCACCGGCTGTACCTTGCATGTCAAACTGTCCATGCAGCTCCGATTGCGGGATGTAATAGAAATTATTGTAAGGCTGAACGCATAGTTCGCATCATCGTTCACGCCCAACTGAGAAGTGCCGTCCGGCTGCATGTCCGAATGGTACTGGCGTGCTACATGGTTAGGTACAAAATCAATAATGACCTTCAGGCCGCTACGGTGTGTGCGCTGCACCAGGTTTTCAAATTCCCTCATACGCTCCGGAACGTCCTTTGCCAGATCCGGATCCACATCATAATAATCTTTTATGGCATATGGCGAACCGGCTTTACCTTTTACGATAGCCGGATGATCGGCTGGATATTGTAGCGACGATAATCCGTTTGCGTTGCATGTTCTATAATACCGGTATACCATATATGGGTAACCCCAGCTTCTTTATTTCTCCTAATGCCTTGGCTGTGAAGTCAGCCATTTTGCCGCATCCGTTTTCGGTAATACTACCGTTATTGATACAGTGGTTATTGTTGTTCCCGAACAGCCGGGTGAACACTTGATAAATAATCAGTTTATTTTCGTCGCTCATTTTCTTTTTATTTAGAGAATGGTTATTTTACTCTTTCCAGATAGTGCCTTTTTCTATTTGCAGACGTTCCAGTATGTCATTGGTAGCGTTGTATCCTTGCATAAATATCTCTTCCGCTTTTTCCAGCTCCCGGTTGCTGTAACCGTCCAGGTTGTAAGGCTCTATCAGTAAGTCCGCTTTCTCACGCTCCGGGAACGAGTTGGAACGGAACATGAAGTTGTACGAGCGCAAGGCTACGCTCACGATGTTCATTTTGTACTTAGGCGCCATCAAAGGGCTGACATTGATTGCCACCACCTTTTCACACACCCGTCGGATGGTGGTTACCGGCAGGTTCATCAAAAGTCCTCCATCCACGTAATAGGTTTCTTCTATTTTTACGGGTGCAAACAATACCGGCATGCAGCAGGATGCAGCTACACGCTCTGCGATGTCTCCTTTATGGAAATGTGCCAAACGTCCATGATCCAAGTCGGTAGCGGTGATGATGAGTGGCAATTGCAATTCTTCCAGTTTTTTCGCTTTCAGGTTACTTCTCAGGAAATCTTTAAAGTCGCCAAGCTCGAACAAGCCCACTTTGGGTATTACCAATTTGTCAAGTCCTGAAATTTATGCCCGGCAAAATAATCCAGGACTTTATGCGGTTCATTGCCGTCCGCATAAAAAACGCCTGCCAACGCACCGGCACTGACACCTGAAATTATATTGGGTTTAATGTCATGCTCCAGCAGTGCCTGCATGGCTCCTAAATGGGCGAATCCCTTAATGAAGCCGCCACTCAAGCATAACCGATAGAATATTTATTTGAGAACCAGTTGTTCGTTACTACTTCCATATTATTAGTCTCTGCTATTTTTAGTCCGGTACGAAATTAGTTATTTTATCGAAGCAAGAAAGGAAAACAGCAGGAAAATGTTCATTTATTCATAATATCCATGGAAATTTGAAACATGTCTCATCAAATAATGCGTAGTCGGCCGTACCGTTCACTGCAAAGGTTTTGATGCTGCATGCATCTTTCAGCAGTTCGCGTGCCAGCCTGATGGTGGAACCGGTTTTTATACGGTCGTCCACCAGCAAGATATTCTTGCCCTTGAAGTCGAAATCCACAGGCGCCAGTAATTGCGGAACGTCATACTTTGGATGCTGGTATTCGTCTCTCAAATTGATGCGCAAGAGATGTACTTCTTTCTGCAGGCGCTGGTTGATGATACCCGCCGGAACAATTCCGCCGTTGGCAATAGCCACAATCATATCAAAATCCTCGTGGAATTCAATAGTGCGGAAACGCTCCAGCACTTCCTCCATTGTTTTTGCCATAAGTGTAAATGCAGCTTTAGATTTTTATTAACTCGTAATCCATTGTTCCCAAACCGATTTTTTCGGCATGGCGCAGGCCGGCAAGCCAGTCCGTATCGGGATGCACCATGTGGAATTTGTCGCAACCGCACAGGTCTTCATGCTCGTGTCCTTTGGCAAGCACATTATTTCCATGCAAAATGGGCGACTGAATGACCAAGTCCGCACATGCCTTATCCAACGCTACGGGGTCTGCCGACGCAGCATGCCGAGGTCGGGAATGATGGCTGCGTCATTATGGTTCCAGCAGTCGCATTCGGGTGATACGTTCATGATGAAACTGATGTGGAAATGCGGTTTGTCTTTCAGTACGGCGGCGGAATATTCTGCTATTTTGTAATTCAGCCGTTCGGATGTGTCCCAGTCGCTCACAACGGCGGCATCATGCTGGCACAGAGCTACGCACTGTCCGCATCCCACGCATTTGGCATAATCTATTTCCGCTTTGCGTTCTGCGTTCAAATGTATGGCATCGTGAGCGCAATGTTTTACGCAGATGTTACACCCTATGCAATTTCCGGTGTCTATTTTAGGTTGGGAAGATGCATGCAGTTCCAGTTTGCCGCCTACGCTGGCACATCCCATTCCGAGATTTTTCAGAGCGCCGCCAAATCCGGCTTGTTCATGCCCTTTAAAGTGTTCATGCTGATTATGATGTCCGCATCGGCGATAGCGGTGCCGATCTTGGGAGTCGGGCAATATTCTCCGTCTATCGGTATTTCCCTGTAATCCGTACCTTTGACTCCGTCTGCAATAATCACCTGGCATTGGGCGGATATGGGATTGAACCCGTTCTCCATTGCGCTTTGCAGATGGTCCACAGCATTGGAACGGCGGCCGGAATATAGGGTGTTGCAGTCTGTCAGGAAAGGTTTGGCTCCGAAACTGCGGAGTAAATTTGCCATACGCGCTGCATAGTTGGGGCGGATGTATGCCAGATTGCCCGGTTCGCCGAAATGTATCTTGATGGCGGTAAAGCTGTCTTGTAAAGGAAGCTGTCCGATACCGGCACGCTTGAGCAGACGTTCCATTTTGTCTAAAAGATTGGAAGTGGGAGAGGTGCGTAAGTCCGAAAAATATACTTTTGCTTTTTCCATGATATATGCCTGGTTTATTGTGAATATTTTTGCAAAAATAATAGATAAAATTTAATAATGGCAGGTATATTATATAAAAAAAGCAGCGGGACACGTCCCGCTGCTTTTCATCTTTAGGGTAGAAGAAATAATGTATTCTCTCAATAACGGTTATCCCAACGGATTCTCTTCTTCGCCGCCTTCATTAGGCCCGTCAGTGCCACCGGTGTTTCCGCTATTGCCGCTTCCGTCTGTATAGTCAGTGTCCACAGGCACTGAACGGGTGACGCTCATTTCCTCCAGCGTACGGTGGAAAATCTTTCCCGGCGTAAACACGATGCGCTTGGAAAGGATATTGCTTGCATTGACCTCTTCGGCTGTGTTGGCGCTTTTTGTTTTAATGGTAGGCCGGAACAGTCCGAATTCTCCCATTTGCACCGTTTTGCCGTCGTCAATGTCCTCTGCCATCATGTCCACCAAACCGCTTACCACCAAGTCTACCACTTTGCGATGAACACCGCACAGGCGACTGACCTTTGCACACATTTTGTCGAAACGCACTTGGCCGGAACCGACGGAACGCGCTACATACTTTTCTGTTTTCGACTGGTCAAAACCAAACACTCTTTTGGTTACTACATACTCTAAAGCCATAATCGTTAAAGTTTAATAGGTTAAAAAATAAAAGGTTTACTATTGCCATTTGTTTTAATGACTATGCAAAGGTACAACAGGCTGCCGGGCGTTCAGTCCCCTTTTGGGCCCTTTGGAACTTGTTTTTTTGAAAAAAGTTGTAAGCTGCTAATTATTAATGGATTCGAAAACATTATGATTGCATGCATACGGAAACCGGGTCGGGGCAATGCCGCAAACGTAACTATTTATATACATAAACAACACCGCCTTTCTTGATGAAATAAAGCATAAATCAGAAAAAGAAACAGCTTTCCACCACCTAAATGCCTTTCATTATTTGCTTACATGCGAAAAAGTAAAATGATGATACATTTAAAATCTTCCTATAAATGAATGTATTTGGAATTTTTACTGTAATTCTTGAAAAATTATAGTAAAATTCTTCCGGAATTTATTAATAGGCGTTTTGATGTCTATGAATGAATCTATTGAAATATGGATACAAAAAAACGGCAAATCACAATGTGAAATGCCGTTTTTTCATGTCGTTTTATAAACTTAATCAGGGTATGGATCGCCTAAATTTTCAAATATCAGCGCTTGTCGCTTGGGCGAAATCCAGCGGTGATTATAGGGAAGATAGCCCGTTTCCGCCAATAATGTTGCCAATTTTGTACATCTCTTAATGCTGCGTTGCAGACATCTCACCGCATTTTTTAGGAGTAGTGCAACCGGGAAAATACATTTGTGCCAACTCCGAAAAGGAAGAAATTGATTTTGCCATTTACTAAGTTTTAGGTTAATGTTATTAGTTGTTCGATGTGCAAATATACGAAATGAGGATACCCCTTGTCAAGTATTTCGGGCTTTAATTATGAAGTTTTCCGGAAGATGAGCAATCATTCCTCCTCCGGGAAGAAATGGCATAAAGGCCCGTTTCCATGCCCTATGTGCAGGTCTTTGCCATGAAGAATAGCTTTGCTATATAGGCTTTTGCCTGACGGACGGCATCCTCAAGCCCGTTGTTGCAGGCAGCGAGGGTGGCAATGGCGGAAGACAGCGTGCAGCCCGTACCATGAAGATTGCAACTCTCTATCTTTTGTTGTTCGAACAGGCTGAATCCGTTGTCGCCATACAACACATCGCACATTGTGGTTCCGGACAAGTGGCCGCCTTTTACCAATACGGCACAATGATAGCGGTCTGCCAGTTCGCGAGCCGCTTGTTTCATATCCTCCACATCTGTGACAGTGCGTGCAAGCAGCAATGATGCTTCACTCAAATTGGGAGTTATCAGGGAGCAGAGGGGGAAAAGCTCTTCCTGAATTGTGTGAATGGTATCTTCCGTCATCAGTTGCCGTCCGCTGGTAGACACCATGACCGGATCGCAGACAACAAAGCGGGGGCGGAACTTTGCAGACATTCCGCAATGGCGCGTACGATAGCGGCATTGTGCACCATTCCTATTTTGACGGCAGCAGGCTGCAAATCGTCCATGACAGATTCTGTCTGCATGCGGACAATATCCGGCGGAATGGGGTAGACGGCTTGAACCCCTACCGTATTCTGTGCGGTAACGGCGGTAATGACGGAGGCGGCATACCCCTTCAATGCGGAAATCGTCTTAATATCCGCCTGTATGCCTGCGCCGCCGGAACAATCGGAACCGGCAACGGTGAGAATGACCGGAGTGGACAACATGATGATAAAATGATTGATGATTAAAAGACAGAAGCCGAACGGAGCAGCTCCCTGAAATGATTGATGAAATCCGTTCCCGTCCGCTGCCATATATCGCCTAACAGTCCCACACCGCCGAAACCTAATGAATTGATTTCGGGTAAGTCTCAGCAGTGACACCCCCCAACGCCATTACGCCGGAGTCGATGATGCCCGCCTGATGTGCCTTCCGCAAATCATCAAAGCTAGGTAGCAGCATATCTCTCTTTTGAAATGCTGTTGTATATGGGACTGAGGAAAACATAGTTGCATGCCGCTTTATATTCCGCCACTTCCTCCAGCGAATGGCAGGAACGGCTGACGTGCCCTGTAAAGCCAGCAGGTACTGCCGGGTTGCGTCTGTTCAGATGAACACCTTTCAAGTTCCGTTCGGATGCAAGCCCGAAATGGTCGTGGGTAACGATGCGCTCCATGTATTCCGCCGGAAGGCGGCGCAAGAGCTTGTCCATATCTTCGTAAGACGCACCGGGTTTGCGAAGATGAAGGATTTCAAGTCCGGCATCGAACAGGGAAGTGATCGCAGCGGCTTCATCTTCAAAGAATTCAGGTGGGTAATCACTATCAGTTTCATACAATTCGGGTATATTTTTTCTGCCATTTATATTAAAAGAATGAACGATTGCATGCTCCTAAGATCGACAGTCCATAATTTTCCGGCCAGTACATCGCCGTAACCGCAAATAAGTTTCAGAACCTCACTCGCTTCCACACTGCCCACAATGGCTGGAGTAACGCCTATCACAGATTTATCGGGAGCAGGCATTTGTAATGTTGCGGCTTCGTCGGGATACAGGTCCCTGTATGTCTTAGGTTGCCCGCCATGGCAGAATACGGAAACTTGCCCCTCAAATCCTTGAATAGCACCGTAAACATAAGGTTTGTTCAGTGCACTGCAACTGTCGCTAATCAGATAGCGGGTGGAGAAATTATCGCATCCGTCAACGATAATATCATATTCTGCAATCAGCCGGCGGGCATTCTCCGAACTGAGACGAAAGGGGTGGGCAAGGATGTTCACCTCACTGTTCAGAGCCTGCAACCTCTTGGCGGCACAGTGCACTTTGGACAGGCCGGTTTCGTTCTCCGCGTACAATATCTGGCGTTGCAGATTGCTGATACTCACCGTATCGTCATCCACCAAGCCTATTGTGCCTACTCCTGCACCCGCAAGATAGAGGGCGATAGGGGAGCCAAGCCTCCTACACCTACTATCAACACTTTTGCCTTATGCAGTTTCTCTTGTCCGTCTTCTCCTATTTCGGGAAGGGCGGTTTGTCTGCTGTATCGGGTCATAATTATATATGTAAAGAGTGTCAGACACGTTTCAGGTCAAAGCTGGCATCCCAATCTTTCCATACGGGTTCCCGTCCCAAACTTTTCAAAGCCCTGTCCACTTCTACGGCTTTGCGCTCGTCGCTGACGTGGAACTGCTCCAGAGTTTGCGGATAGCTATAATATCCGCCCGGTTCTGTTTTGCTCTCCGCACTCATGGTGGTAACTCCTAAAGTTGCCATGTGGTCGCGTATGAAAGCCGGTTCGCGAGTGGAGTAGGATATGTCTACATCATGGTCGAATATTCGCATGGCAAAGGTAACCTGAGCCAGCTCGCGGTCGCTCATAATCACATTGGGTTGAAACCCGCCGTTCTCCGAAGGGCGCATACGCGGGAAATTGACGCTATACTTCGTTTTCCAATAATGCTTCTGAAGGTAGCGCAGATGGTATGCCATCATGCAAATGTCCGTCCGCCACTCTTTCTCCAAACCGATGAGCACTCCCATACCGATGGAATGTACGCCTGCCTGCCCCATACGGTCAAAGCCGTTTACGCGCCATTCGAATTTGGACTTCATGCCACGCGGGTGGTATATGTTATAGTTCGCCTTGTGGTAGGTCTCCTGAAAACAGATGACGCCGTTCATGCCATGCGTCTTCAGTTCGGCATATTCTTCGGCTTTCAAGGGCATTACTTCAATCTTCAGGTTGCTGAAATAAGGCTTTGCCAAGTCGAGTGCGCGGGCAATGTACGGAACGCCTGCCTTGGCGGGATTTTCACCTGTAACCAGCAACAGGTTCTCAAAAGGCGCGAGCTTCTTGATAGCCTTGTACTCATTGACAATTTCCTCCTCCGTCAGTATGGTACGGGGCATGGGATTGCTGATGTGAAAACCACAGTACACACAGGAGTTGGTGCAGGAGTTCGTAATATATAATGGCACAAACATGGAAATCGTTTTGCCGAAACGCTCTTCCGTATATTTCTTGCTCAAACGCGCCATTGTTTCCAAGTAGGGAACGGCGGCCGGTGAAATGAGCGCCATAAAATCCTCTACGTCGCAATGCTCCTTGGAAAGTGCGCGGCGCACATCCGCATCTGTCTTTGAATTGATGCGGACGGTCGTTTCTTCCCAGGATATTTTTTCTAATTCGTCTGAAAACATTTTATTCTATGATAAAGTTAATCCGATAGTTATTCTTTTTTCTTTCCCAATTCCCTTGACAACCGCATTGCACAGAAGTTAGGGCCGCACATCGTGCAGTATTCTCCGTCTATATGGCGTCCTGCCCGGAAATAAGTCTGTGCGCGTTCCGGGTCGAGCGAGAGGTCGAACTGGTCTTTCCAACGGAACTCATAACGCGCCTTGCTCAACGCGTTGTCGCGTACTTGCGCACCGGGATGTCCTTTGGCAAGGTCGGCGGCGTGGGCGGCTATCTTATAGGTGATAACTCCTACGCGCACATCTTCCTTGTCGGGCAATGCAAGGTGCTCTTTGGGGGTGACGTAGCACAGCATGGCCGTACCCAGCCAACCGATTTGCGCCGCACCGATAGCAGAGGTGATATGGTCGTAGCCCGGAGCGATGTCCGTAACCAACGGCCCCAGCGTATAGAAAGGAGCGTTGTGGCACTTTTCTATCTGGCGTTCCATATTTTCCTTAATCTTGTGCATGGGCACGTGTCCGGGACCTTCGATGAAGGCCTGCACATTCTTTGCCCAGGCACGAAGCACCAGTTCGCCCATGGTGTCGAGTTCTGCAAACTGCGCTTCATCATTGGCATCGTATGTGGAGCCGGGACGTAAACCGTCACCTAAGGATACCGCCACATCGTATTGCGCCAATATATCGCAGATATCATCAAAATGCTCGTACAGGAAACTTTCGCGGTCGTGCACCAGACACCATTTGCTCATAATGCTTCCGCCGCGGCTCACGATGCCGCACAGGCGTTTGTCCGCCAAATGTACGTTGTGGCGGCGGATACCTGCGTGTATGGTGAAATAATCCACACCTTGCTCGCATTGTTCAATCAGCGTGTCCCGATAGAGTTCCCAGGTAAGTTCCTCTACTTTGCCGTTCACCTTTTCCAACGCCTGATAAATGGGAACCGTACCTACGGGAACCGGACAGTTGCGGATGATCCACTCCCGGGTTTCGTGGATGTTTGCTCCGGTTGATAGGTCCATTAGGGTGTCACCGCCCCATTTACAACTCCAAAGTGCTTTTTCCACTTCTTCATCAATGCTCGAAGTGGTAGCCGAATTGCCAATGTTCGTGTTGATTTTCACAAGGAAGTTACGGCCTATAATCATCGGTTCGGCTTCGGGATGATTGATATTGGCAGGGAGCAAGGCACGTCCTTCCGCAATTTCCCGGCGGACAAATTCAGGAGTGATATGTGTGTCTATCCCTAATTCGGCGCAATTCATGTTTTCACGAATAGCCACATATTCCATTTCAGGAGTGATGATGCCTTGTTTGGCATAGTACATCTGTGTGCAGCATTTGCCTTGCTTGGCGCGATAGGGCAATGAGATGTGTTCAAACCGCAGGTGGTCGAGCGACTTGTCGTCACGACGCATACGGCCGTACTCGGAAGTAATCTCCGGCAACTGCTCCACATCATGCGATGCAGTATCCAGGGTTCGCGCAGGCGGGGTAATCCCTTTTTGAGATCTATCTCAATGTCGGGATCGCTGAAAGGACCGCTGGTGTCGTAGACGTAAATGTCCGGATTGGGACTAATCACTTTCTCTCCATTGACAAAGGTCGTACTGGGCACTTGTTCCACTTTGCGCATAGCTACGCGAAGTTCGGGATATAACGTTCCCGGCAGATATACTTTCTCGGAACGAGGGAATTTTATTCTTGGTTTCATAACTGATTGTTGCTGTTTTATTCATTAAGGAAGGCTGTGAGGGGAGAACTGGCTTCGGCTACAAAGCTGTCGGCCTGCAATCCCAAACCGGCTTCATAGGCCATACGTCCGGCTTCTACGGCTTGTTTGAAGGCTTGTGCCATAGCTGTGGGGTTTCCGGCTACGGCAATGGCCGTATTTACCAGACAGGCGGAAGCACCCATTTCCATTGCTTCGGCAGCGTGGCTGGGAGCACCTATACCGGCATCTACCACCACGGGATAGTGGCCTGTTCGATGATAATCCGCAGAAAGTCTCTGGTCTGCAATCCTTTATTCGTACCGATAGGTGCACCCAGAGGCATGACGGTAGCAGCGCCGGCTTCTTCCAGCCGTTTGCAAAGTGTGGGGTCCGCCTGGCAATAGGGAAGGACTACAAACCCCAGTTTCACCAGTTCTTCCGTAGCTTTCAGGGTCTCGGTGGAGTCGGGAAGAAGATAGCGCGGATCAGGATGAATTTCCAGTTTCAGCCAGTTGGTTCCGAATGCTTCACGTGCATTTGTGCGGCAAACACCGCTTCCTCGGCATTACGCACGCCCGAAGTGTTGGGCAAGAGCTGAATGTGGGGATGACGGATATGTTTCAGCATATCATCTTCCTTGTTTTCCAGCTCAATGCGTTTCATTGCCACCGTTACCATTTCCGTACCGGATGCCAGAATGGACTGTTCCATTATTTCATTGGAATTAAACTTTCCTGTTCCCAAAAACAGACGGGAGTTGAATTCACGTCCCGCAATAACTAATTTTTCCATATACCTTTTTGTTTATTGTTTCAATAATTGTCTGTTTGGTTAATTACGGCAAGTATCTTTCGCATTTCCTCTACCGGATTGTCTGCACGCAACACAGTCCCTGAAAGAGCAATGCCCGTAACGCCTGTCTGCATGATCGCAGGAATATCGGCAAAGGTAATCCCGCCAATGGCTACGACAGGAAGATGACAGATCTTTCTTCCTGCATTTTCCGGATAATCTCCTTATATCCTTCCAACCCCAATATAGGACTGAGTTTCTGTTTGGTTGTAGTGTATCTGAACGGTCCGCAACCGATGTAATTCACTCCGTCGAGCCAATGCTTTTTCACATCTTCGTACGTATTGGCAGTGCGCCTATGATATATTCGTCTCCAAGTATGCGCCGCGCTTCGGCAACGGACATGTCATTTTTACCAAGGTGCACGCCGTCCGCCCCGATTTCCCTGACCAGCTCCACATGGTCGTCAATGATGAATATGGCGCCGCAATCATTGCATAAATTCCGCAGCTCCATAGCTACGGACACTATTTCCTCTTTGCCGGCATCTTTCATACGCAGTTGTATCCACCGGCATCCCCCTTTCAATGCCATACGGGCAGAGTCGAGATAGGAGTACTTTTCAGTGTAATGTGTAATGAACTGAACTGTTTTCATAATTTATCCGCCGCAGGCTGCCTTTATTATTACGATAGATATGCCTTCGGATAGTGCGTAATTCGTCCATTCCATGCGTGGAACCATACGGTTATTGACGGCAACGGCAATGCCTTGCGCCGGTAAGGAAAGCTCATTGGTCAGCTGTGAAAGGGTAGAGGCTTCGGTTTCCACTTCTTTGTTGTTGATTAATACTTTCATTTTCTGTTTCTGTTAAGTAAAACAATGGAAGTAAATACAAAGAAGCACCGTTAAGGTAAGTTCTGTGAAGAAAAAAAATATCCAATTCCTACGGCAGTACTAACTGCATCAGGTTCGAGGGTATAATCTCAGCCCGTCGGGGCACCCCTTTGTCTTTACGGTGGCAAAGGTAAGAGAAAATAAAATATAAAAAATAAAAGAGGGAGTTTTTTATTCTGTAAGTTAATATTTGCCTGCAAATATGTCTATTTTATATATTCCGGCTAATAGGAAATCTTACATATCATAGTCATGGTATGAATATCCCAAATTCTCCTGAATTACTCCGATTTCAGCATGAGTATATCCCTAAGAAAAGAAAAAGGGGTTGCTTCATCGAAGCCACCCCCTTTGAACTTATTGCTCTTTATTGATTATGCAATTCCATGAACAGATACACTGCCGTCGATCTTCTTAACAAGACCTTGCAATACTGCGCCCGGACCACATTCCGTAAGTCTGTGGCACCATCGGCAACCATGTTCTTTACCGTCTGTGTCCAACGTACGGAAGCTGTCAACTGAGCAACGAGGTTCTTTTTGATTTCGGCCGGATCAGTATGGGGCAGAGCATCTACATTCTGATAAACCGGACATTTCGGAGCATGAACGTCGGTAGCGTTGATAGCAGCTTCCAACTCTACTTTGGCAGGATCCATGAGTGGAGAATGGAAAGCGCCGCCTACCTTCAAAGGCAAAGCACGCTTTGCACCGGCAGCCTTCATCAGTTCGCAGGCTTTGTTGATACCCTCAATAGAACCGGAGATAACGATTTGTCCCGGACAGTTATAATTGGCAGCAACACAAACCTCGCCTTCTGCACTTACCTGTGCACAGATTTCTTCAACTTTTTCGTCCGGCAGAGCAATGATGGCGGCCATAGTGGAAGGCTGTGCTTCACAAGCCTTTTGCATAGCCATTGCACGAGCGTAAACCAGCTTCAGGCCATCTTCAAAGCTCAATGCTCCGGCTGCCACCAATGCAGAAAACTCACCGAGTGAATGACCCGCAGTCATTTCGGGCTTGAAGTCATCTCCCATGCAAAGTGCAGAGATAACAGAGTGAAGGAATACGGCAGGCTGTGTTACTTTGGTCTGGCGCAGATCTTCATCCGTACCGTTGAACATGATATCTGTGATACGATATCCGAGAATATCATTTGCTTTTTCAAAAAGTTCTTTGGCTAAAGCCGAATTTTCGTACAGGTCTTTTCCCATTCCTACGAACTGAGCACCTTGACCCGGAAATACAAATGCTTTCATATTTACTTATTTTTAGTGTTTAATTAAAAAAGTGGTGCAAAGGTATAGGTTTTTTCCGGTAATCATCGCACAAACAGATGTTTTTTGTGCAAGGCGCTTCTTGACGTGTGTTTATAATACAATATGTAGCCCCTCGGAAAGAGTAGTGGGCAAATCGTAAAATCCTTATAAATTAAGGAGTTTATAGTTATTGTGCCTATTACAATTACAACAATGGAGCTCTGCTTAAATTACATATTGTATTTTATACGATAACACAACAAGGTGATATTGTAAAAGATATGATATGTATTTGTCTGTAAAATAATGCTTTGTAACATATCAAAAATATTCTTTTCGCCTATTGCATATTCAAAAAACCTCATTATATTTGCAGCCGTTAAACATAAATATTATGCAAAACATGGAACATAACACGCCATTGGCAAACAATCATATTTCCGTAGATTGTGTGGTGATAGGTTTTGACGGAGAGCAGCTAAAGGTGTTGCTGATTAAACGGGCAGGAGAGGAAGAGGGAGAAGTCTTCCATGATATGAAACTTCCTGGCAGCCTGATTTATATGGATGAGGATTTGGATGAAGCAGCCCAAAGGGTGTTGAATGAATTGACCGGACTCAAAAATGTAAATCTGATGCAATTCAAAGCGTTCGGCTCCAAAAACCGTACCAAAGATCCCAAGGATGTGCATTGGTTGGAACGTGCTATGCAGTCCAAAGTTGAGCGCATTGTGACAATAGCATATCTTTCACTGGTGAAAATAGATAGAGCACTGAATCGTGATTTGGACAACTATATGGCTGATTGGGTGGCGCTGCCGAATATAAAAGCATTGGCTTTCGATCATAACCTTATTATAAAAGAAGCGATAACTTATATCCGTCAATATATAGAGTTCAACCCGTCATCATTGTTTGATTTGCTTCCACGCAAATTTACTGCGTCACAACTTCGTACTTTGTATGAGTTGTTGTACGACAAACAGATTGATGTGCGTAACTTCCACAAAAAAATAGCCCTAATGGAATATGTAGTGCCTTTGGAAGAGAAACAGCAAGGCGTTGCCCACCGCGCAGCACGATATTATCGCTTTGACAAGAAGATTTATAATAAAGTGAGACGATAAAGAGATAATATGTGTGATAATAGGGTGGTAAATAAAGTAGTAGTACCTTTAATTTTTAATTCAATATGTATTTATTAGGTTATGACATCGGCAGCTCGTCCGTAAAAGCGAGTTTGGTAAACGCAGAAAGCGGTAAATGTGTATCTTCTGCATTCTTTCCGAAAACAGAAGCGGAGATTATTGCTGTAAAACCGGGTTGGGCGGAACAAAATCCGGAAAACTGGTGGGAAAATTTGAAACAGGCAACACAGGCTGTACTGGCAGAATCGCGCGTAGATGCAGCAGATATCAAAGCTATCGGCATCTCTTACCAAATGCATGGACTGGTATGCGTTGACAAAGACCAGAATGTATTGCGTCCGGCAATCATCTGGTGTGACTCCAGAGCAGTTCCCTATGGACAAAAAGCATTTGAAACACTGGGAGAAGAAACGTGCCTCTCTCATCTGCTGAATTCTCCGGGCAATTTTACTGCATCTAAGCTCGCGTGGATAAAGGAAAACGAACCGTCTATCTACGAGAAAATATACAAAATCATGTTACCGGGCGATTATATCGCAATGAAACTAAGCGGTACAATTTGCACCACTGTGTCAGGCTTGTCGGAAGGCATGTTTTGGGATTTCAAGAACAACCAAGTAGCAGATTTCCTGATGAAGTATTATGGCTTTGACCATTCACTGATAGCTGACATCAAACCAACCTTCTCCTTGCAAGGACTCGTTAATGCTGCCGCTGCGCAGGAACTGGGCCTGAAAGAAGGTACGCCTATAACATATCGTGCCGGTGACCAACCGAACAATGCCTTGTCACTGAATGTGTTTAACCCCGGTGAAATAGCATCTACGGCAGGTACATCGGGAGTTGTCTATGGCGTGAACGGTGAAGTGAATTATGATCCGAAGTCACGTGTCAACACCTTTGCGCACGTTAATCATACAACAGAACAAACTCGTTTAGGAGTTCTTTTATGCATCAACGGCACAGGCATCCTTAACTCATGGATGAAACGGACCGTTGCTCCTGAGGGTATCTCTTACAGCGATATGAATGTTCTTGCCGCCCAAGCTCCTATCGGAAGTGCAGGTCTCAGTATTCTGCCTTTCGGTAACGGCGCCGAACGTATGTTGGAAAACAAGGAAATAGGTTGCTCCATTCAAGGCATAAACTTCAATCAGCATGGCAAACAGCACATAATTCGGGCTGCCCAGGAAGGAATTGTGTTCTCCTTTAAATATGGTATTGATATAATGGAGCAAATGGGTATTCCTGTGCAAAAAATCCATGCAGGCAAGGCCAATATGTTCCTCAGCCCGTTGTTCCGCGAAACATTGGCGGGTGTAACAGGAGCGGTAATCGAGCTTTATGATACTGACGGTTCGGTGGGCGCAGCAAAAGGTGCAGGTATAGGCGCAGGCATCTATAAGGATAATAACGAAGCTTTTGCTACGTTGGAAAAATTGGAAATCATAGAACCGAAACAAGCCGACCGTCAAGCCTATGCAGATGCGTATGCACGCTGGAAGCACTGTTTGGACATGAACATGAAATAATAAATTATTAAATAGTGATATATTAACCCTTTAAATCAATTAGAATTATGGCAACAAAAGAGTATTTTCCCGGAATAGGAAAGATTAAATTCGAAG
>ENA-OQLB01000442-OQLB01000442.1-human-gut-metagenome-genome-assembly--contig:-NODE-442-length-23790-cov-2.055487_pt1 | contig 23790 bp, 26 predicted proteins | sample MGYA00242656_ERZ504813 | MGnify/ENA primary metagenome ERZ504813 (study PRJEB26092, sample SAMD00036388) | human gut metagenome | host: Homo sapiens | study: EMG produced TPA metagenomics assembly of... | reverse complement strand
CCGCGTTATGAGCAGATCACTCACTGTCTGAGCGCAGCGAGTTTGAGTTATCTGCGATGCTTTTAGCGGATTTCCCGGGGCTTAGCTTTTCTTAAGTCCCGAAACCGAGCAACAGGAATGATCTGACGGACTTGGCGTACCTTACAAATTTTTTAGTCCCTCTTACCTACTCTTATAGAACCAAGCCACCGCCGCCCACAAATCCTGATTCCTCTGATACATCGGCTGATACTCCTCAATCGGCATCGGACACTCACTCCCCCCATTCTCAATCGTAACCGCCGGGATCCAGATCAGCACAAAATAATCACTACACCCAGCCGCATCCGTAGAATCCTGCACCGTAGAATGCATCTCATACCCCGTCACATCCGACACACACTGTGCCAACTCCTGATCCGCATTCAGCACATCACCCTGACTACCATAATTCCAATAAATCAAATTTCCAAAAGAATGATATGCAATACAACAATCCAAATCATAATTCTCTGCAACGCTCAGCACAGCCTTCGATTCAGTCTCACTCGCCGGAGCCGTCCCCTTATAGCACTCTGTGGAAGGACCAGACGCTCCAATATACGACTCCCATCCTGCATCAAAATTCCGGTTCAGATCAACCCCTTCTGCATTTGCCTTCCAGGTTCTGAAATACTGCTCCATATCCGAACTTCCTTTTCCATTTGCAAGATCCGTCTGATAGCACTGCTCAACCTGTTTTTTCAGATTTTCATCATGAATCCCCTCCACTCCATCCTGACTGATTGTCACCCCATCAGGATTTACCATCGGAATAATATGCAGGCAAACATTCTCAAACACATCTTTCCATGTCTGCCCTGCATAACTTCTTCTCTCAGAATCCCTCAGATAATCTTCAATCTGATTCATTGCCAAAACTGTATTCATATATTCTCTGGCATGCATGGTCGCCTGAATAAGAATATGATGTTCCGCATTTACATCCCCAAGAACTACCTCTGTAATGTCTCTGCCATCCGCAGTTGTTCCCAAAGAATCCACTTGCATCTGCCCCGGATACCGTTCCTCCAACGCATCCAAATCCTGCTGCATTTGTTCATACGAATACTTTAAATTACTTACCTGTACAATTGGAATTTCTGCTTCTGTTGCATATACATTTACCATTCCAACACTTCCACACAACATTCCAACTGCTCCAATTATAATCTTTCTATATAATATCCTTATCATAAAAACACTCTACTCAAACGCAAGATAATCAGCAAGTGAATATCCGTGTTGTCCCATATAATAAATTTCATAAAATCCATTTGACGCTGTACCTACATAGCTTACTGTAGAACCTAATGGTATCTGGCAGATTTCCCCTGAATCCACATCTGGCTGCGGACGTAAAGTAATACTTTCATTACAATTCACCACTCTACATGTAGAATAACTTGAACTGCCAGAAGATGAAGATAAATAACTTGCTAATGAATAACCTCTGTTTCCATTATAAATAATTTCATAAAATCCATTTGATGCTGTTCCTACATAACTTACCGCTGATCCCAATGGTATCTGACAGATTTCTCCTGAATTCACATCTGGCTGCGGACGTAAAGTAATACTTTCATTACAATTTACTACATAATAAGTCTCATAATTTGCTACATTCGTCTGCGCCAGAGCAGCTGCCGCAGTTTCTGCTGGTTTTGTAGAAGACAAATAAGATGCCAGTGCATAAACTTTATAGAACCCATTCTGTGCTGTCTCAATATAACTTACCGCTGATCCTAATGGTATCTGAAGAATTTCCCCTGAATTCACATCTGGCTGTGGACGTAAAGTAATACTTTGTTTGCAATTTACTACATAGTAAGTTGGATACTGATTCCGCGGCACTGCCTGCTCCACCTTCTGAGGTACCGGAGTTGCTGTTGGTACCGGAGTCGCTGTCAACTCCACTTCTTTTATTGCCTCTGTACCTTTTTCCTTCTCCGTTTTCTCCTTTTTCTCAGTAATTTCTGTAGTTTCTGCCGTTTTTTTATCTCCATTTTCAAAACTTATTGATACTGTACATCCGCTCATAGAAACAGTTAATGCTAATGACAATGTACTAATAAGTATACTTAATTTTTTCTTCTTCATTTTATAAATCTCCTCCTTTGGTAAGAATATATTACCACAACTTCTATCATTTTATCTCATTAAGATAATAAAATAACTGATTTTTTTCGATAACCAACCTCCTCCACGCAAGAGAAACTCCTGTAGATCAGGATTCTTCGCATGCGACAGTTCACCTTAAAATCACAATTCCTCTCCACCCCCAATAACCAGCCAGGCCCGCCAGACAATTCCTGTCGAGCGACATTTGCAGGGGCTTTAGAAAAACTTAGCCTCGGGAAATCCGCGTTATGAGCAGATCACTCACTGTCTGAGCGCAGCGAGTTTGAGTTATCTGCGAATGCCTTTAGCGGATTTTCCGAGGCTTAGCTTTTCTTAAGTCCCGAAACCGAGCCGACAGGAATTGTCTGGTGGGCCTGGCGTACCTTATTCAAAAAAACAGACAACCGATCCCAAAACCGATTGTTCTGCCCCAAATAACTCAATCCTTCAATCTGCACACCATATCCCACAGTGCCTTAGCAGAATTAAAATTCTCTGGAATAATATCTGCCGGTGTAATAGTAATGTCATAAGTATCCTGCAATTCACTCACAATAGACAGGATTGCAAAGGAATCAAGAATTCCATCATCAATTAAAGTATCGCAGTTCTCAAAATCTGCATCCGGCTGGATCTCTTCCAGTAATTCAATTAATTCTTCCATTGTTTCATATCTCCTTATTTTTTGTTTTTCGGTATTGCCATGGTCTTTTATTTCTCTGAATTTAAAAGATCTGTATGTACACCATCCGCACCATGCGCAGTCCTTCTCCCTCTGTCCAGAAATAGATTCTCGGAAGCGGACGGCTGAGGAACAAATAAATTCCTTCCGTAACAGAATAAGCACCTACCCGTTCAAATACCAGTATATCATGAAGTTGTGGTTTGTACAGTGGAAAACGCTTTACAACCACATCACTGACTGTACAAAGTGCTCCACAGAGATTCCAGGCTTCTTCCTCACCTTCTGTCTTCTCATTTCCCTCAACATCAAGCTGTGTACAATATGGCTGTTTCATCGCCATTGCCTGACCATAATAATTCAGATGATTAATACCTCCATCCATAATTACATATGGCTGTTCTTTATTCACCTTCATATCCACAATAGATGTCACATAATATCCGCAGCTGCTGCCAGAAATCTTCCCATCTCAAGAACAACCTTACCCTTGAAATTAAGACTTTCCAGAAGTACTCTGAACTCACTCAGAACGTTCTCCACGTCCTCGCTCTTATCCTTCTTAAAATATGGAACAAAAAATCCCGGACCATACTCAAGCACCTGTGCTTCAAATCCACTTTCAGATTTCAGCTCCCCGATAAATTCATCCAGATGCTCCAGCTCTGTTTTCATCTGACTGAGCTCTTTCTTCTGAGTTCCGGAATAGAACTGAAGACCTTCTATCTCAATCCCCTGATAATCTGTTCTGTCAGAAATAATCTTCCTGATATCAGATTCATCTACGCCAAACTGATTTCCGCTTGTCACACGAATCAGTACCGTAATCTTCATGCCAAGTCTCACTGCAGTATCATTCAGAATCTGTAAATGCTGCAAAGACTCTACAGTATACACGCCCTTTCCGCCATATGTAGAAAGTACATATTCCATATCTTCGGGATTCTTATACACACCCGAAAGAACAATTCTTTCCATCGGCACACCAACACGCTCACAGATTCTGAATTCACCTGGTGAGCACACTTCAAATGTCGGAACTACATCCATCATTGGTCCTGTAAGAAAAGGATTTGCCTTCATAGCATAACATAACTGTGCTCTCTCTCCAAGACAGCCCTGCACTTTTTTTACAAATTCCTTCATATTATCCAGATCAAAAATATAAGCTGGAGTTGGAGTATGTTCTTTCTCAATCAGTTCTTTTATAAATCCATAGGAACTCATTTCTTTTCCTCCTGATACATAGCTGTAAGAGCTTTTCTGTCAATCTTTCCATTCTTTGTAAGAGGCATTCTCTCCACCTGGCGGAATACATTCGGAACCATAAAAGCAGGTACATACTGCCCCAGCGCTTTTGCCAGCGGTCTTCTCTCGATATCTCCTTCATAAAAAGCTACAATCTTGCTCTTAACTGTATCAAAAATACAGCAGCTTCTCACAATCTCCGGAACCTTATCCATAGCAGCCTCAATTTCTCCAAGCTCAATACGATGTCCCATATGCTTAATCTGGAAATCCTTACGTGTTGCAAAGCACAACTCACCACGTTCATTATAATAAGCAAGGTCACCGGTTCTGTACATTGGTTCCAGATATCTGTCATTCAGCGGATTCTGAACAAAGACCTTCGCAGTCTGTTCTCTGTTTTTGTAATATCCCAGTGCAAGTGCACTTCCGGTTACGCAGAGTTCACCATTTTTATTTTTCTCTGTGATCAGCTTGTCTTCTTCATCCAAAAGGAATACTTTTTCATTTGGAAATGCCTTGCCCATAGGAAGTACATCTCCAGGCCGGAACTCCCTGTCTACAATATAATACGTACAGTTACATGTGATCTCAGTTGGTCCATAAATATTTACATACATAACGTCCGGCAGATATTTTCTCCAGATATTCAGATGTTTCACAGGCATAGCCTCTCCTGAGAAAAGAATCTTCTTAATCTTATCCGGAACTTTATATTCAAATCCGTTCAGAGTTGAGATAATACACAGCGCAGATACCGCCCACACCAGCGTAGTCACTTCTCTCTCGATCAGATAATCAATCAATTTCATCGGGAAAGAGAATAGCTGCTTCGGAATAATCTGGACAGTTGCTCCTGTCTTCAGTCCGGAATAAATATCTTTAACAGATACATCAAAATCCCAGGGTGCCTGATTTCCCATCACATCTTTATCTGTAATATCAAAAAGCTCTGTAAAACAGTCGATAAAATCAAGTACTGAACGATGTCCTACCACAACACCCTTGGGAACTCCTGTTGACCCGGAAGTAAAAATTCCATACAGCGGATCCACATCCAATGCCTGTTCTCTGATCTCATTCAGCACAGCTTCATTCTCCTGCTCAGCTGCAAGATCCGGAGCCATCAGAACCTTTCCTTTGAACTCCAGTTTCTCCAAATCCTTCAGATATTTCTCAGATGTAACGATCACATCACTGTCCAGAATTCCAAGGATCTGCTGAAGTCTGCTCGCCGGTTGTTTGGTATCCATCAGTACATAAAAGCATCCTGCATAAACAGCGCCCATGAAAACCCCGATGGTTTCTACGCTCTTCTCCATAAATACAGGCACCGGATTTCTCGGTGTGAAATGTTTCGCAAGTGCAGTTCCTGTTCTGCGTGCAGTCTGCTTCAGTTCTTTAAATGTGCAGGATGTATGTTCATCTGCAAAAGCTGTCTTATCCGGATATTTTCGTGCGGATTCTTCCAGATATTCCAGAATACTTGTCTTCATATAAATTCCTCCCCTCTGTACTTCACAAAGTTTCTTTGTTATTCACTCCGTTCTCAGTAACAAAGTTTCTTTAAGTTTTCTAATCCAATCAGGGAAGTTCCCTGACATAATTTTTAATTTTTCTGACCTGCACTCTCCAACACCTGCGCCAGGACTTTGGAATACGCTTCTGCTGCATCCCCATTCATATGTCCATCATAATCTGTATAAGCTTTCAGATCATGTGTAAATGCTTTGAAATATTCCGTATTAAAGTTCAGATATTCAACTCCCTGTTCTTCAAAGAACTTTCCAAAATATTTCCATGCAGCATTATAATTATCGCTGTAATCTTTCAGTGTATTGATCGGAATCGGTGTTGTTACCGCAACAAACTCAATATTATTTTCCTTACAAAATGAGATAAGCTTCTTCAGGTATTCCATATTTTCTTCATTCACTTTGCCCTCTTCATAGAGCTTCGGTTCAGACTTCTTAAGCTTCGTCACATCCACCGGATATCTCTCGATAAAACCGCTCTCATGGTATTCCTGAGAATCGCTCTTTAAATGAGCTACATCGTAATCACCTGTCACTTTCTGAGTAAACGTATCCTTTATCTTAGGAAGTTCATAACTCAAAGAATATTCATACCATGGAAAGAGTACAGTACGGAAATTACATTTCGCAATAGAATTCCAGAAATATCCCAGCTTCGCTTTCGAGAATGGAAATTCATGATAGAAAAGCAGGTAGTTATTTCCCTCTTCCTTCTCTGATACAAAATATCCAGGATCAACTTCATAAATGATTCTCTTCGGATTCTGTTTCTCTTTGATCAGCTTTGTCAGGTAGTACGCATCAATTCCATATTCACCGCCAACGCAAAGATTATGTCCACTGCGTCCGGTAACTTCCTGCATCACCTCCGGATCAATATCCATCTTTCCATGGGAAGTTCCCACGATAATGTCATCAAACTGCTGTGTCACAACTGCATGCACATCATTTCTCATAAATGTACATGGATAAAGTGCCAGGTCAAGTGCTGCCAGAAGAGCCGCACATACGACCAATACCAGGAACGTTTTTAAAACTTTCTTAAAATTGTGCATAAATAAATCCTCTCGCTACTGCTGTTGATCCGAAGAATCCGATGGATGCCAGCAGACAAAAATAAATTGCTACAGTAACCGGCAGGCTAAGTCTTGCAAGTGTTTCTCTTATCTTCATGCCACGTTCCTGAAGGACACTTACGATAAACAGAATCATGCAGCCAACCGCCAGAATTGCCAGTGCATAAGGCGTAAAGGCAGTACCTTCTTTACCAGCCGGAATCAGGAGTAACTGTGACGGAGTAAACTTAGTCACAGAAAGTTTCATCATATGGAACGCCTGTCCCACTGTATCTGCTCTGTCAAAGAACCAGCTGATATTTACAAGAATAAACGTACGGATGATCATGAAAACATGATACCAGTTCTCTTTACCCGTAATATTAAATTTCTTTTTCCAGTTTCTGTAATGCTCTGCCATAAGTCCGCTGAAAGCAATAATGATACCGTTATACATACCGTACACAATGTACTTCCATGCAGCACCATGCCATACACCAACAACGAAGAATACAATCAGGTTTGCAAGACAGATTGGAAGGGTACGTCCCGTTTTTTTGCCAAATACTTTCTTGCCCCATTTTCCGAATTTACTCATCCATCTGGATAAGGTAACCGGATAGAACACATAATCCTTCATCCAGGTGCCAAGTGTAATATGCCAGCGATGCCAGAAATCTGTAATAGAAATGGAGAAGAACGGACGCTTGAAGTTTTCATCCAATTCTATTCCAAACATAGAAGCAATACCAATTACTACATCCATACCACCGGAAAAATCTGCATACAGCTGAACGGTGTAAAACAGCACTCCAAACAGCGCCAGGCCACTGTACTGATCCGGATTGTCAAAAATTGCATCAACAAACACTGCTGCCCAGTCCGCCAGAATCATCTTCTTAAAGAACCCCCAGAGAATACGTTCAAACCTCTGGTAATATTTTTCCCCTCAAATTATGAGCTCATAAAGCTGATGTGCCAGACGGCTGTATCTTCCGATCGTCCCTGCAGAATCTGTGGAAAGAAAGATACGAATAACGCATATTTCACAGGATTTTTCTCTGCTTCACATCTCTTCCAGTACACATCCAGAAGATATCCGGAAGACTGGAAAGTATAAAACGAAATACCAAGAGGAAGCAGAATCTCCATTCCCCTTAAATTCATGTGGAATAAAGCATTCAGGTTCTCAATCGCAAAATTCGTATACTTTACGACACCAAGCATTCCAAAATTTAACAGTAACCCAAGGACCAAAAGATTTCTTGCTCCTTTATGGCTTCCTTTCGCTTCTGTTTTCTCAACAGCAAGTGCGATCAGCCAGGTAATCAGCGTGGAAAAGAGAAGAAATCCTACGTAGCGGACACCACCCGCCAGATAATAGATGTAGCTGAAACATAATAAAACCAGCCACTGAAATTTGTGAGGCACGATATAATAAACCAGTACACTTGCCGCCACAAACAATAAAAACAAGTTTGAAACTAATGACATGATCTATCTCCCTGAATATGTACAACACAGTCTGCTTTATACTCAACAATGCAACTCATAACAACGTAATTTATTTTGTATGATCAGACAGTAATACATTCCTTATTTTTCTGACAAACAAAGGCACCGCACTATAGTATTATGTCGTAACTGTTCATCACTCTCTTAAGATAGTAACCTTTCGAACAGTTACATTATATCAAATAATGCAGCGCCCCTGTGTTTAATTATTCTTAAATTTCCTTAATTTAATAATCCATTATCCAGCATCCGTCTCCGCCATCATCGGAACCACCGTCGTCTGATCCGCCATCATCTGATCCATCATAGTCGTAATCTGAATCATAGTCATAATCAGTATCGTAGTCGTAATCATTGCTGTAATCATAATCACTGCTATTGTCATAGCTCTGAGTTGACTGAGACTCTGATGCCTGGTGCAGCTGCCTCTGTTGGTTTCGGAGCTAAAGCTTTCTCTGTTTCCAGAGTATTGAATTCTTTCTTCTGGCTGATGCTGTCAAATACCAGATATGCGATATCTCCTTCCAGATGAAGCTCTGCTTCTTCTGTGTCACCAAATGGGAAGGTATGAATTTCTGCTGTTGTTCCATCTTCAAAAGTTAACTGAATGTTATATTTCGGAATTTCTTTCTCAGCATCATCTTTGTCTTCACCGTCAGATTTTTCCTCTGTCTTTGCGGTATCATCTGCTGTGTCTTTGCTACCTTCGTTTTCTTTATCCTTTGCGTTTGGATCAAACCAGAGAACTCTTTCCTCGTCTGCTTCAAACTTTATCTTCCTCTTTCAGAAAGTTATCCGGATACTCTTCATCTTTTTCATTCTTTACAGCAACACCAGTGATTACTTTGCCTGTTGTATTTTTCAGTTTTACAGAAAGTGCTCCTTCCGTATCCTCTTCCGGCTTCTCACCGATTGTCTTTAAATCTTCATCTTTATTCTCATCAGCTTTATCAGCATCTTTCGTATCATCTGCTGCGTCTTTGTCTTCTGCTGTAGAATCCTTATCTGCATCTTCTGAAGTCTCAGTCTTTGCTGTAGTGTCCGCTGCCATAGCTGCCTGGCTGAATACAAGACTGCTTCCAAGTGCTGCCATCATAAATGCTGTTACGATTTTTCTTTTCATTGCCTTAATCCTTTCTGTCATTCTTTATAGTTCTTAATTAACTCTCTTATAATTAATATACTTCAGTGTTTTCTTTGCGCCATAAGTAAGTTTGTATCCATTCAGTTTATATTCCTGCTGGAAGTTCGGATCATATACATAAGTTTTTGTCTTTCCGCCAACCTTCTGATCGATTTCAACCCATGCATGTGCACCTTTACCATTGGATTTCTTGAAATATCCTTTTACATAATGGGCATCATATCCTGCAACTTTAGCCATCCAGTAGAAAGTAGCTGCCATTACATAGCAGTCTCCTGTTCCTGTCTTAAATCCATACAGACCGTATTCAGTTGGCGTTTTCTTTGAAATCTTTATATTTCCTGCATATTGTAAAGATGCAGACCAGTTAAATGCCTTTCTCAGATTTCCTTTACATTTTATAAGTCTGATCGCAGCCATTGTTTCAACTGTTGATAATTTAGTTGCCTGGCCATTCTTTTTAATCTTATAGTAAGTTTTAGAGTTAAATTTGTAATATGGTTTGTTTGTTACAAGCTTACCATTTTTATCAAAGCAATAAGTATATTTACCAATCTTCTTTGCCTTGTTTACAACTTTCTCTCCGTTTTCATAGTAATACTTAACTCCATCAACGGTTTCCCATCCGCTTTTTACGGTTGGATCCGGAAGCGGCGCCGGAGCGATTGTTGTATCATCTGAGGTATCGTCTGATACATCATCAGCAGTTGCTTCTACATAATCACTAACAGTTGACTGATCTGCCATAGCTGGCATTGCAGGTGTTACCGCCATAATTGAGCTGAGTAATAATGCGGTGAGCTTTTTTCTATTCATAATCCTTTTCCTCCTTTTTATCCTAAAAGCAGCCGAACGAATAAGCGTATCCTCTTTCGCTGCTTATACTCGATTTACACTTCTATATGTTATCCCATCTTACTGTCTTACTGTAATACTTGCGACAACTTCTGCACTGCTTCCCTTTCCTGTCGGACGTACAACATTTAACTGTACATAATCATAAACATAAGTGACATCCTTACCGTTTCCATCCAACATACAGGTATTAGACTTGCTTACTGTACATTTTTTATATTTTCCAAGAACTTTCTTGATCTTTGACGCATTATTCTGTTTCGCAAGTGTAGAGGTTGCTGCATATTTTCTGTATAAAGATGTTTTCTTATTATCTACAGCTCCTGTCTTAGGATTGAAGTAATACAGCTTTGGAATATCGTACATGCTTATACTTCCTACGCGGATTCCCTTCACTGTATGACCACTTACGTCAAATCCATAATATACTTTATCAATCTTCTTAATCAGAATACCATATTTACCAACCGTATCCTTATCTGCCTGATAAGCAGCTCCGTTTTTTCCGAAGTAATAACGGAATCCACTGGAAGTTACTCCCCATGTCATAGTAACCTTCTGATTATTTTCATCATAACCATATCTCTTACCTGTTTTTTTGTCCGTTTTTACCTTAACAGTCTTAACATCCTGTGCTGCATGTACCGTCACTGTTTCTGCTACAGTAGCTAACGGTGTCAGCATAAGAAGCATGCAAAGTACGACTGCAAGGGCTTTCTTTAATCCTTTCATTCTTCTTTCTCCTCTCAGAATTTAATTCTATATTCTACTGTGTATGCAGGACGTGTAGCTGCACCAAATAAGGTTCCGTACATATTGTCATAGTAAAGTCCATTGATTGTTACAAAACTATGTCCGTCCGGAATCGTAATGACATATGGCTCATATCCCAGTTCCTTCGCGATTGCTGCCACACTGCTGGCAATTCCATAACAGTTTCCTGTCAGACCATTCTGGAACATCTGAAGGGCATATTTATAAACCCAGTCCTTTGTCTTAAATTCCTGCGGTGTAGGATCCATATATCCTACAAAATTCGTATAAGCCATAATGTAATAGAAGCATGAACGGAACTTTTCATAGTTGCTTGCATTGGCATTACTATGGCGTTCAATAAAGTTTCTTGCCGCAAGTTTGCATCTCGCCTGTGTCAGATTTGATGCATACCCGTTTTTATTAAACTTAATTCCGCCTACGGTCTCATTTGTTGCGCACTTGCCGTTCTTATACACATAGTACATTTTACCATTCAGTTCATTCCATCCTGTAACGACCTTTCCCTTGGCATCAACGAAATATTTCACGCCATTGACATTCACAATCGTTTTCTTTCCTGGCATAACTCTCTGTGCATATTTATTAAATACATAATAAGTACCATTTACTTTATAAGATCCATCATGCGCAGCAACCCCATTTGATTTAAGCCAGTAAGTTTGCCATTTACTTTCTTCCATTTACTTTTGACTAGTTTGTTATTTACATAATAACGATATATACTGCCTTCCTTGCGCAGTCCATTTTTCGGTTTCGGTTTCACTGTTGGCAATGCTGAATCGGCGTCGGCGTTACTTCTGGTGTCGGTGTTACTTCCGGTGTCGGCGTTACTGTCACTGTTGACTCACTTCCACCCTCCTGTGGCAAATCTACTGCATATACACTGCCTGCTCCAAATGTGAGCGCTGCAGTCAATGCCGCAGCAGCCAATGACACTTTTAATCCTGCAAAACTTTTTTCTCTTCTTCATCATTTGATTCCTCCTGATCAGTTTTTCTGACTACATCCTCCTTTGTGTTTTATATTGCAATTATAGTATATTGGAGAGTGTATTTCAATTCATCAGATGATTTTTTTACACAAAAAATATTGAAAATTCTATCAAAAGATTCCTCTATTTTTCCCATATCTTTGTATAATTCCCCCCTTGACGAAAACACCCTCCTAAGGTGTATCATAAGCCTGTGTTAAAGGAGGTAAACTATTATGTTTGAGACATTAGAAGAAAAGGCCGAAGAGAAAGCAATGGTGCAGTTCCTTGAGCGCTTTACAGACTATCCATTTCTGGTAAAGTTCAAGAATTCCGAGTATCACATCGGAGAGGGTGAACCTACATTTACAGTAAATTTTAAAAAAGTAATTCCTCTCGCAGATCTATCAAGAGTACATCTCTTGCATTAGGCGAAGCTTATATGCGTGGAGATCTTGACATCGAGGGAAATCTTTACGAAGCACTTGATCATTTTCTTGGACAGATGGGTAAATTTTCAACCAACGAATCAGCCTTAAAAAAGATCATGTTCAGCTCCACATCAAAAAAAGAACCAGGAAAAAGAAGTAACCAGCCACTACGACATTGGAAATGATTTTTATAAATTATGGCTGGACGAAACAATGAGTTATTCCTGTGGTTACTTCATTCATGAAGATGATACGCTATATCAGGCACAGGTAAATAAAGTAGATTATATTCTTAAGAAATTACATCTTGAAGAAGGTATGAGTCTTCTGGATATCGGCTGTGGATGGGGCTTTCTGTTAATCGAAGCCGCTAAGAAATACAAAATTCATGCACAGGAATCACCTTAAGCCATGAACAATATGCTGAATTCCAGAATCGTATTAAGGAACAAGGACTGGAAGATTATCTTACTGTCGAATTGATGGACTATCGTGATCTTCCGAAACATAATTATCAATTTGACCGCGTTGTCAGTGTTGGTATGCTGGAACATGTCGGACGTGATAATTATCAGCTCTTCCTTGATTGTGTAGAGAAAGTTCTGAAACCAGGCGGATTATTCCTGCTTCACTTTATCAGCGCACTCAAAGAACATCCGGGTGATCCATGGATCAAAAAATATATTTCCCAGGCGGAACCGTTCCAAGTCTCAGAGAAATCCTGAATCATATGGCAGAAGATAACTTCCATACACTGGATATCGAGAATCTCCGCTTGCATTACAATAAAACTTTACTCCATTGGGAAAAGAATTTCCGCGACAATATGGAAAAAGAAAAAACAATGTTTGACGAATCATTCCTGCGTATGTGGGATCTCTATCTGTCAGCATGTGCCGCAACATTCCATAATGGAATTATCGATATTCACCAGATTCTCATGACCAAAGGCATTAATAATGATCTGCCAATGACACGTTGGTATTAAGCTGCTTTAAGTCAAAAAACTGATTGGAAAAATTTTTATATTTGTAGAAATACCACAGAGTAATTTCTTATGATATAAAGAAATACTGTCTGGACTTTAAATCACATAGTCCAGACAGTAAATATAATATCCTCATTTTATTTACAGATAATCCAATCACAACACAATTCTCAAAGTATTATGATTCTATTTATCATTTCATGCTATTCCTCAAATTTAATTCTTACTCTTTCATACTACATTTATCGATGCAACTTGATCATATTTTATTACTTCATCCATTCTGTCATAATAGCAATCACATACTTCTCTCATTCGAGAAATATTCTCTTCATTACTGACGTCATAAACACCAATCACCCTAAATCCAGCTTTTTTCGCAGTTTCAGCTGCATGAAACGCATCTTCAAATGCTACTATATTTTCAGGTTCTGCCTGCAGAGTCTCTGCTGCTTTCAGATAAATTTCAGGCTCATCTTTTCCGGCTCCTACTTCTGTACAGGTATAAATCCACTCAAAATATTTCAGAATTCCATTTCTATCCAGCGCAACTTCCACAAGCTCTTTGTTTCCTGAAGTCGCAACCACCATTCTTATCTGTTGTTTACTCATCCACTCCAGTGTTTCCTTCACACCAGGCTTTAAAGGTGCTTCAAAGCGATAAAAATCACTTACTATTTTCAGAACTTCTTTTACGATCTGCGGTACAGTTTTCTCAAGTCGGTATTCTTCCTTCAGATAAACAGCTCCCTGCTCCAGACTCATTGTATGTAACGCATCTCCAAGCCCGTCTTTCGCCATAATTCCCAGACTTATAAGATATCGTTCTCCAATATCCTCCCATACAGACATGGAATCTAGCAACGTTCCATCTACATCAAAAATCGCACCCTGAATATTATGATTAATATTATTCTCTATAGCATTTATAGTACCAGTCATATGATTTTTATTTTCCATTACTGCTAACCATCTGCATCGAACGCTGCTTCAGATCTTTCGCAGCTTCTGTGATATTCTCCTGCGCGAAAATCGCACTGATCACTGCAATTCCATCTGCACCATATCCGGAGAGTTCGTTCACATTGTCCTTAGTGATACCACCAATCGCTACTACCGGAATTTTAACCGCCTGGCAGATATCTCTCAATGTTTCATGTGAAACACCAGTTGCATCTGTCTTAGTACTGGTAGAAAAAACAGCTCCCACACCCAGATAATCTGCACCATGCTTCTCTGCAAGAAGAGCCTGCTCAACCGTCTTGGCAGATACACCAATAATCTTATCTGCGCCCAGTCTCTTACGTACATCTCCGGCTTCCATATCGCTCTGCCCCACATGGACACCATCTGCATCGATTGCCTTCGCAATTTCTACATTATCATTAATAATAAACGGGACTTATACTTTCTGCATAACTCCTTAATCTCTCTGGCCTCTTTCATAAAGAGTTCTTTATCCAGATTCTTCTCTCGCAGCTGCAGAAAAGTTACCCCGCCCTGCAAAGCTTTCTCAACCTGTTGATAAAGAGATTCACCGTTAAGCCAATGCCTGTCTGTAATCGCATACAGAACCATGTCCTCTTTTCTGCAATTCACAATATCAGTCCTCCATCATATGGATTGCATCTGTCGTTTTCTTATACTGCTCTTCCACTTTTGCAAAAAGTTCTTCACAACCATCTGTTTCTCTTCCTCTGAGCTTTTCTGTAATATCAAAGCTAACCTGATAGAGATTGTCAAATCCAAGGTTCTGGCATACACCTTTTAATGTATGGGCGGCGCGAAAAGCTTCCTCACCATTTCCCTGTGCCAGATTATCCTTCAGGCTCTGGAAACTTCCATCATCCAGAAATTTCTTCGCAAATTTTTTAATAAGTCCCTCACTTCTTAATCTTCCAAGAACGCCTTCGTAATCAGCACCCATCTGTTCATAACACTCTTTTACAGTCATATTTTTCTCCTCTTTATTTCTATTAACATCCTTCTGTAAGAATAAATCTATACACTACTATTCAAAAAACACAAACATATTTCTCATTCATATGTAATAAGATTTCTGAATTTCAAACCCGCGACTCTATAATCCGCCAGTTTATGCAATAGCACTATTTTATCACACCATGTAGCCATTCTCAAGTATTCTTCCAAAAAAGCACTTCTTAATCTTTCACAAAAAAAGGACTCAAAAATCGACATTTTACTCTGTATTCATACTTTACATTTTCAGCAAAGAACTTTTATCTCATAAATGATTTTTCATCCGTTAGAAAATTACTCTGCAAAGCTTTAATAACATAAAAAGGCACTTCCATATGTAATCATCTGTCACATACAAAAGTGCCCATTTAATATTTTAAGTTTCCAATGAATTAATTATTCCTCTATTGTTCTATCTTTCGGATTAGTTTTATCTGAAGAATCCCTGACTCTGGAAATATTGGATAAATGGATTATCGCTCTCATCTGAATCATCTGATTCCTGATCATCCTCGTTTCCGAAATCTTCCATTGTATCTTCATCGGAATCGTCTTTAGAATCCTTTTGTCTTTTTCCTTACTATCTTTACTGTCGCTGTCTTTTCCGGCATCAGTGTTCTCATCCAAAGTTACTTTAACAGTATCTTCTTTATAACTTGTACCGTCCGGAACCTGTACAGTCAGCTCTACTTCTTCACCTGGCTCATAATAGGAAAGATATTCAATGAGCTGGTTAATGCTGGAAACTGTTTTTCCATTAAACTCAGTGATAACGCTGTTTGATTTCAGCCCTGCTTTATCAGCAGCTCCGCCTTCTGTTACTTTTGATACAAATACACCTGCCGGAATTCCGTACATCTGAACTGCCTCTGAACTTACAGATGAACCCACAATTCCAAGCACACCATGTTCAGAGTCATCCAGTTTATCTCTGGAAGTCTCATTCATCAGATTCTGAAGAATATCGGTTACATCAGAAATTGCAATCGCATATCCCATACCTTCAACTTCTGTAGATGCAAGTTTTGCAGAGTTGATACCTACAACTTCACCTTCCATATTTAAAAGAGCACCACCACTGTTACCAGGGTTAATTGCCGCATCTGTCTGGATCAGATTTACACCGTCACTGCTGTCATCGCTGCCATCAGTTACTGTACTGTTTTCAGAATCCATTCTACGGTTCTTAGCACTTACAATACCAGTAGTAACAGACTGTCCATATCCAAGAGCATTACCAATTGTAACTACCTGCTCACCAACTTTAAGGTCATCGGAACTGCCGATCTTTGCAACAGAAATAGCATCCATTGTATCATCCTTAATATCATCCAGTGCTACAGATACAACCGCAAGGTCTCTCTCTTCATCAAAACCTTTTACAGATGCCTCTACAGCATTTCCATCTGCAAATGCAACAGACAATGTATCTGCATTCTCTACTACATGGTAGTTTGTAGCAATCAGAAGTTCATCATCATTCTTACCTACGATAATACCTGAACCGCTGCCCTCTACTTCCTGTTCCTGCTGCTGTGGAGCATATCCATACATTCCGTACATTCCATAATAGCTCTGTACTTCCTGAACTGATTTAGTTGTGATAGATACGATAGATGGAAGTGCCTCCGCTGCGATATCAGATACATCCAGGCTTCCTGTTGTCTTGCTGCTTGTATCTTTACTGTCATCTGCTTTAGAATCGCTCTCATCTGAATCTGCTTCTTTTTCAGATTTAGCAAATGTTAAAGTTGTCTCATTTTTATTTGATGCAGCCTCTACTGTTGCTGCTCCATCCCATCCTGCAAGTTTATTTACACCCTCAAAGCTTCCTGCTGCAAGTCCTCCTACAAGCACTGCACATAAGCTAAATGTAAGACCTTTCTTAACGATCTTTCTGATTTTATCATTTCTATTGTCTTTATTCATCATAATAAAGTCCCTCCCTGAATCTATATCAATTCCATAAAACAATATGTATTTTTTTGTTTTACTTTTATTTCTCTCTGTTTCCTTTTGATGCTTCTAAGTATAGAAATCATTTGTGTTCTTTGTGTGGGAAAAATGTGTTTAATTTGTGACGATTTCATATATTTCCGCTTTACTTCCGATACATACTGGAAATTCTTTTTACATTATATCCCGGAATCTGTGCTTTCCAGTTCCCCACCTGACTGCTTAATACCTTTTCCGTATACTTCAGTGAATTGGAACTATCCATATTACTAAAGACATTAAATGCTGTTTTCTTCTTACCGTTGGCATCTTTTAATCCCATCGCCAGACCCTGAGCTACTTCATGAGCCTCATCTTTATAGCTTCTTACAATAAATACATCAATCATCGGATTGCAAGCCGCCTTATAATATGCCAGCGCCAATGCTGCTGCCTGATTTGCCTGTCCACCTGTAGAAGAAAATCCCTGTTCAGAAAGAATCACTCTCGTATTGGAACCATATCTGCTCTTCACATAACTAGTCAATGTGTCAATATTTCTCATTGTAATGAATGTTGTGGAATTGGCATCGCTGGTAAACATAGATGCATTTGCCCCAGACCAGAACCGAGGATCTGAAAGCGGTTGATTATAAGCATGATATGCCAGATTCCAGTTAACATTCTTCTGCATCTCAGAAATTTTGGTTGCAAAATTATCTAAAGTTGATTTTGCGCTGTAGCAGACACTGAATGCATTTTTCTGGTTCCAGCAGTTATCAAGGCAGATAAATACTTTAGAACTTCCGCGGCTGCTGCGAACTGCATTATACAGACAGCGGAATGCTTCACTGTACATGGAAATAAATTTAGAGAAGCTACATTTCCTACATAATAATAACCACTTGCACTATTCACTTCATTTCCCAGAATCCAGTTACTTATATAGCAATTATTTCTGCCGAATTTCTCTCCCAGATATGCAAACATTGCCTCCATTGTCTGTCTTGTCACAGCGTTGTCTGTATTCCATCCATAGTAAGCAGTCTCTGCATATGGGCTGCTTCCGGTTGTCAGACTCTGTGTACTTGCATTCTTGTCAATACTGATCTGTGCCGTCACCTGGATTCCTTTTGCATTACACTGCTGAACCAGATATTCATATCCATACAGCCCATTAAAATGGTATGTCTTTCCGTTATACTTATAGGTTTCTACCCCACTGTCTTTTCGCATCAGATCTGATATATACAGATTAAAAAATACGTTCTTGGACTTTGTATCAGTCACTTCGCTAAAATTCGTAGCCTGAATTCCTTTTTTTGTTTTTGGTACAAAATATGCTGCTGTATTTGAGCTAAGTTTCTCTGGATTGCTGACATAACTTTTAGAACTGATTACTGTATAAGCAGTCTTGGATTTCTTTACTCCCACTGCAAATTTACCCTGCGTATATTCCGGATGTCCGGAAATATCCAGTTTAAATGTAACTTTTCCATTTGACATCTCAGGTTTCTTAACCTTAGCTGCCGCTTTCTTCACCTTGCCGGAATTGGAATCTACATATAACAGATAATAATAATCATCCACACTTTTTACATAATTGGCAATATTTGCAGATGCAGTGATTGTCTTTGCTTTTGTTCCTTTCAGTGCAGTCAGTGACGCCGCCTTTGCTGAAGGATTAACTTCCTTTATCCACTTTGCATATAAAGTAATCCCGCCCTTTGATCCCTTTTCAATCACATCTATTTTTTGTTTGTACTTACTGTCTGTATACCATCCACAAAATGATATCCTGAACGTGTGGGCTTTTTTAGTTTTATTTCAGTCTCTCCAGTATACGTTTTGGGGTTAGACGTGCTGTTTTTCCCTTATTAAGTTTATATGTAATTTTATACTCTGCTGCTTTTTCCCAGATTGCATATAATGTTATGGTTGTTCCGGTTGTCGTTTCAGATGTTACCATTCCTGCTGTCTTCGACTCTTCTGTTTCTTCTGTCCATTCAGGTTCTTCAGCTAATGATGCACTTTCCATTTTTTTCTTCTTCAGCGGATAATATCTGTGCTGTATTTCCAGCACTTTCTACCGTTGGATTCAGACCTTCTGATTCCATTTCTCCCATTTTCTTATCTTGTACCGCTGAATCCGTATTTGCCGGATCTAAATTTTGCATTGCCGGATTTTCACTTTTCAAAAGCTTGCTGATGGAATCTCCCGGTTTATAGGCTTCTCCGCTTCCATCTTCTTTTGTATTCCACTCTTTAAAAACATATCCGGCTTTTCCTTTTAATGCTTCAGGTGCTTTTGCGTCATTAATATCTGCATACGCTATCACATACGTTTTTTCGATTTTTCCTTCACTGTAAAGCTGTATTGTATATCCTTCGACTGCCTGCCCGGTATTTACTTCTTTTTCCCTTTCAGACTGTTCTGGCGTTTGTTCTTTTGTATCATTTAAAATAATATTTTTTCGATCCATTCTCTCCGTCTGATATATCCTCCATTCCTTTCTTTTTTTCAGATTTCTCCTGTATCAAATTCATATTTTTCGTTATTCTTATCACCTGTTCTATTTCCCGATTCACTTTCCGAATTATCTCCAAACACATCAGCTACCGTTTCACTGCTTTCTGCCGAAAACTCTGATGCCCACAATATCTGCTGCGGTACACCAGATGGTATTATCATAGATGCTGCCAAACCTATTGCCATAAACTTTTTCCATTTTCTCATGCTTTCTTTCCCTCTCTTTACATACCAAATATAAGAAGCCTATCGGATATTCACAATCCATTTTGCTCCCCAGCCTTCTCAAACAACTACTTTATAATTTGTCAAGAGTCACCTGATTATTATAGTAATTCTATATCTAATAATTAGCTTTTTTATAGTATAACATTTGAAAAATCTTCATACAATGAAAAAGAACTACTGGTAAAAAAATCATCAAGTAAAGTAAAAAAACTGTCAAAATTAACTTTTTCACCAAAAATCTTTGGAGAAATCAGTTAATTTTAACAGTCTTTTTTCGACTTTCATGCTATTGCTTTAATCAACCGTTCCTATTTTGTTTAGCGGCCAGTAACGAACTGCTACTTCTGCCACTATCGCATCTTTCTCTACAAATGTATTCTGCCAGTATCTTGAGTCCATACTATGATTTCTGTTATCTCCCAACATGAAATAACAACCATCAGGAACCGTATACGTCCAAAGCTTCCCTCTGGTGTTTCCGGGCAAAAGCTGTCATCTAATGGTTCTTCCGAATCATTGATGTAAACTTTTCCATCCACAATATTTACCGTTTCACCGGGCAGGCCAATTACTCTTTTTACAAAAAGCTGAGATGGATCATCCGGATACTTAAATATTACAATATCAAATCTCTCCGGATCCTTCGTCTTATATGCAAGGCGATTACCAAATACCCTGTCTCCTGTCATAATTGTCTGTTCCATAGATCCTGACGGCACTCTTGCATTGATATATACAAAGTGTCCTAACAGAAATGCTATAACAAAGACAACGAGAATAATCTTTGCATAGTCCCATAAATCTTTCCAGACAGACTGACTTTTGTTCTCCTGCTCTGCCTGGCTTTTTTCTTCATTTTCCATCTTCCGTCGTACCTCCAAAATTCATGCTATTGCATCATTTATCAATAATATAACATTTATTATCTTTAAATATGTAATAGCTGTTTTGCAAACGATGCATTGGATATAGTTTATCACATCTATTTCCTATTCACCATTAATTTTTTATAAAATTTACAACAATGCCGTAACATCTTAATTAAGTAAATACTAAAATTTATAGCTGATGTTTCACGTGAAACAATATTTATTTTTAAGTTATTCAGACAACTATGCTCAATTAAAACATTACAATAATTATTCTCTGACTGAAAAATAAGCGTATATGTTCACGTGAAACATATACGCTATTTTCGTTATACTTCCTGCTGATAATGTTCCAGGAAATCTCTGATTTTTCCTGCTGCCTCTTTTAAAACCTCTATTCTCGGTAAATAAACTACCCTGAAGTGATCTGGCTGCTGCCAGTTAAATCCACCACCATGTACAAGCAGGATTTTCTTCTCTTTTAACAGATCCAATGCAAATTTTTCATCATTTACAATATTGAATTTCTTTGTATCAATTTTAGGGAACATATAAAATGCCGCCTTGGGTTTAACAGCAGTAATTCCCGGGATATCTGTCAGGGCATTGTAAATATACTCCCTCTGCTCATAAATACGTCCACCTGGAACAATATAACTTTCTACACTCTGATGTCCTCCTAATGCAGTCTGAACAATGGACTGTGCCGGTACATTAGAACAAAGTCTCATATTTGAAAGCATCTTGATACCTTCTATATAATCTTTTGCAATTGCTTTATTACCGCTAAGAATCATCCATCCAATTCTAAATCCGGCAATCATATGTGATTTTGATAATCCACTAAAAGTAACACAGAATAAATCCGGAGCCATTGATGCAATAGAAATATGTTCTGCATCATCCATTACCAGGCGGTCATAAATTTCATCAGAGAAAATAATCAGATGATGTTCTCTGGCAATATCAACAATCTGCTGCAATACTTCTCTTGGATATAATGCACCTGTTGGATTATTTGGGTTGATAATAACAATTGCTTTCGTCCTGCTGGTAATCTTTCTTCTTATATCATCCATATCCGGATACCATTCTGCCTGCTCATCGCAGATGTAATGTACAGCTTTTCCTCCTGCCAGAGTAGCGCATGCTGTCCATAACGGATAATCCGGAGACGGAATTAAAATCTCATCTCCATTGTCTAACAAAGCTGACATACTAAGATTTATTAACTCGCTGACTCCATTTCCTGTATAAATATCTTCGATTGATACATTAGGAAGTTTTTTCAGCTGAGCGTACTGCATGATTGCTTTTCTGGCAGAAAATAAACCTTTTGCCGGAGAATAGCCTTCACATTCTGTCAGTTGCTGTCTCATATCATAGATAACTTCATCCGGTGTTCTGAATCCAAACGGTGCAGGATTTCCAATATTCAGTTTCAAAACCTGAGTTCCTGCATCTTCCATACGTGCAGCCTCCTCTACAACAGGCCCTCTTACGTCATATAGTACATTATTTAATTTTGATGATTTCTTAAATTCACGAACTGTGCTTCCTCAACTGCCTCGTTATTATTTTCTTTCATATTATTATAATTGTAATCAAATTTCATATTTTCCATCTGAAACTCTGCCTCGTTTGTCTCTTTCTTTAATGTTTCTACTGTTACATCATTTCCTTTTAACCAATCGACATCTACCTGTAATGTATTTGCAAGAAAATGAAGAATTTCTGATCTTGGAGTTGTTTTTCCACTCAAATACTGGCTTACATGGCTCTTTCCAAGCTTTACACCTGTTCAGCCGCCGTCTTAACCAGATCGATCTGCTTCATATTTTTCTGTTCCATTGCTATCTTCAATCGCTCAGCAAATTTATTATTCATATAAAATTACCTCCCAGCTTACTTCTCAACGCATAATATTGTTTATTTTACTATAATCAAACAAATAAAATCATCAGCTTCGCTACTTACTTGATTCAATAAAGTCAAAGGATATTCGCAATCAAAGCAGGGGGACTTCCTTGATTTGGTCAAATTAGAAGTAATAATTTTCATATCTTTCCATATATTATATATAGAAACAAAATATATCTTTCCCCAGAAACTTTTATCACTCTTCGTAAAAACTATTATTATTTTAAAAATATGTCCAAGTAAGTTCAACATAGTTCACTTTTTTTATGTTGTGCAACCATATGTTCTGTTTATTTTGGAACCCGCAAGATTACGCGGTTTTTACTTTGTCATTATACTATAATTGAACTAAAAATTCAACGATAACTTCACATTTTTTTGTAATTCAATTGTTCCCCACTTTGGTTCAATTTTATAGTTTAATTTTACCTTGAACTATATTGAACATTTTATCAGCATGTTTAAATATTGGTTCAATTGGTTCGTTTTATGCATTGAACTAATATTTAAACTTACTCTGAACTTTTCTTCGTGTTTTAGTCATTAGTTCAATCATGTTCAATTTTAAAGTTCAAGCGTAATTCAGCTTATTTTCCCATTTATTTCGCTATTTATTCAAAATATCCTTATTATCACGCTTAATACGGTTCAATTTTGCTTATTTTATTCTTATATCCTATATTTTTATTCTTATTTTAATGATTCCGAAGTGACTTTTTATATTCTTCATCCCAAAAGAATTCTGCCTATAGGATTCTTCGCCTTCGATGAGCCCCTGTAAGCAGCATCCGCTTTCTGCCGCAACATGTTCCCGCCTGATAGGACTTTTTGATGTGATTTTATGTACTAGTGTGCCGACAAGTTGATTCTTGAAGCAATCTTGCAGGATAAATTTTCTTATTTTAAGGCGGAGGAAATCATCCTGCGTCAATATAGCAGAAACTTAAATTTTCGCTGTACTAGGAAATTTATTTGGAATTTCTATTACA
>ENA-OQLB01000441-OQLB01000441.1-human-gut-metagenome-genome-assembly--contig:-NODE-441-length-23862-cov-4.340341_pt1 | contig 23862 bp, 28 predicted proteins | sample MGYA00242656_ERZ504813 | MGnify/ENA primary metagenome ERZ504813 (study PRJEB26092, sample SAMD00036388) | human gut metagenome | host: Homo sapiens | study: EMG produced TPA metagenomics assembly of... | reverse complement strand
ATTTGGGCAGGCGGATACAGTTCCGGCATTTATCAGATAAACAAGAAACAATATTCTGTCGATTTTTTTTACTCCCGCATCATTCGGCGGAAAAGAGATTCGTCCGGATAAGTATATCCGTTCCATTACTAAAGACAGCGAAGGTCATATCTGGTCCGGCGGGTATTATAACCTTAAAAAGATAGACTTTAAAAATAAAAAGGTCACCTCCATACCCGGACTGGATGCCATAACGGAGATAAAAGAGAGGAATAAGGACTATATGTGGATAGGTACAGCCAACGGGCTATACTTATTGGAAAAAGCAACCGACAAGTATCAATACATTCCGATGCCGGTAGAGTCCTCCTATATATACTCATTATACCAAGCCCCAAACGGGTTGCTGTATATCGGAACGAACAACTCCGGCCTGCTTATCTATGACCCCGTCAAGAAAGATTTCCAACATTATCATAAAGATAACTGCGCACTCATCTCCAATAATATCTACATGATTCTTTCCGATGGAAAGAATGACATATTGCTGAGCACCGAGTATGGCTTGAGCAGTTTCTATCCTCAAACAAAGATATTCCACAATTGGACAAAAGAACAAGGGCTGCAATCCGACCATTTCAATGCCAACTCAGGAACGCTCCGCAAGAATGGGAATGCCATATTCGGCAGCACCGACGGCGCCATAGAATTCCCTAAAAAAATGGTATTACCGCGCGAATATAAATCACGCATGATATTCAGCGATCTGCGTGTGTTTTATCAGACGGTATACCCGAAGGATGAGGGCTCTCCCCTTATTATGGACATCGACGAGACCAGCAGTTTACAGTTGAAGTACAATCAAAATATATTCTCTCTTCAGGTATCTTCTATCAACTACGATTACCCTTCCCTCATACTATATTCGTGGAAGCTGGAAGGATTCTATGACGGCTGGAGCCGTCCGGGAGAAGAGAATATCATCCGTTTCACTAATTTGAGTCCCGGCCACTACACATTACGCGTTCGTGCCATATCCAACGAAGATCAGCGTATTGTGCTGGAAGAGCGCAGCATGGACATCATCATCGAGCAGCCTGTTTGGCTAAGTATATGGGCTCTGCTACTGTACACATTCATCCTGATGCTATCGCAAGCACAACATTGCGCATTATCGTGTTACGCAAACAAAGAAAAATATCCGATGAAAAGATTCGTTTCTTTGTCAATACGGCACATGACATCCGCACTCCGTTAACACTTATCAAAGCTCCGCTGGAGGAACTCTCCGAACGCGAAACGCTGACCAAAGACGGGGTTGACAATCTCAGTACGGCGCTTCGTAATGTGAATGCTTTGCTACGTCTCACAACCAATCTAATCAATTTTGAACGTGCAGACACTTATTCAAACAATTTCTACGTATCCGAATACGAGCTGGAGACTTACATGACCGACATCGTCAACGCCTTCCGCGCGTATGCATCCGTAAAACATATCACCCTGACTTATGAAAGCAACTTCCGCTATCTGAACGTCTGGCTGGATAAGGATAAGATGGATTCCATCCTGAAAAACATCATATCCAATGCATTGAAGTATACGCCCGAAGGCGGAAAAGTGCATGTCTATGTATACGAGACAGAAGACACCTGGAACGTAGAAGTCAGCGATACGGGCATCGGTATTCCACTAAATGAACAAAAGAAGCTGTTCAAGATGCACTTCCGCGGCAGCAATGCCATCAATTCCAAAGTAACCGGCAGCGGAATAGGCCTGTTGTTGGTATGGAAACTCGTGCACATACACAAAGGGAAGCTTCAGTTTACCAGTACGGAAGGCAAGCTCCTGCATCAAAGTCTCTTTCCCCAAAGGCGAGAAGCGCTACCGCAAAGCCATGCACCGCCCTATTCCCCTAACGGAAAAAGAGCAGGAACGGAAAAAGTTAAATGACCTGGAGCCAATAACCCCTGCAAAGGAGAGTACGCCGGATCTTCCCGTTGCAACGGCAGTTACTTCCGTAGAGGGTTACGAAGATGCCCAGCTGAAAACTCAGGACGCCGATAACCGTTCAAAGATATTGGTGGTAGAGGACAACGACGAGTTAAGAGAATATCTGCGCCGCACTCTGGCAGAGAACTACCATGTGCAGGTATGTTCCAACGGTAAGTCGGCGCTCTATATTATAAAAGAATATTTCCCCGACCTGATTATATCGGATATTATGATGCCCGAAATGCGGGGCGACGAGCTATGCCAGGTCGTAAAAAACGATATTGCCACTTCCCACATTCCCATTATCCTGCTAACCGCCCTCAATACGGATAAAAACATCATCGACGGGCTGCAAACCGGAGCAGACGAGTACATCGTGAAACCGTTTAACATCGGAATTCTGCGTGCCACCATTGCCAATCTGTTAGCCAACCGCGCTTTGTTGCGCCACAGATATGCCGATCTGGAGTTGAATGATGACACCCACAATACGGAATGTCTCAACTGCGCTACGGATCTGGACTGGAAATTCATAGCCAGCATCAAAAAGAATGTGGAAGAAAACATGGACAATCCGACCTTCAACATTGACCTGCTTTGCACCTTGCTCAACATGAGCCGTACCAGCTTCTACAACAAGCTAAAGGCGCTGACCGACCAGGCTCCGGGAGATTATGTCCGCCTGATCCGCCTGAAACACGCCATGAAGCTGCTGAAAGAACAGAAGCACACAATCACTGAAATTGCAGAAATGACCGGATTCAGCGATGCCAAGTACTTCCGCGAAGTCTTTAAGAAACATTTCAATGTAAGTCCGAGCCAATATGCAAAAGAAGACGGCAATATTGGCGAAACGAAACAACAGACCGAATGATAGCATTACCTATACGATATGACGAACATATATATTGAAGCATTTACCATTTTCTTTAAAATCGGAGCATTCACCATCGGCGGTGGTTACGCCATGGTTCCCTTAATCGAAAACGAAATCGTTACGAAGCGCGGATGGATAGCCAAAGAAGATTTTATAGACCTGCTTGCCATATCCCAGTCGGCGCCGGGTATCCTCGCGGTCAACATATCCATCTTCATCGGCTATCGCCTGAGAGGAATACGAGGAAGCATCATCACAGCTTTGGGAACGGTACTTCCGTCTTTCCTCATCATCCTTGCCATAGCTCTATTTTTCCATAATTTCAAAGACAATATCTACGTAGAACGCATCTTCAAAGGGATTCGTCCGGCCGTTGTGGCACTGATAGCCGCCCCGACCTTCAGCATGGCGAAGTCCGCCAAAATCAACCGCCACACAATTTGGATTCCGGTTGTCTCGGCACTGCTCATTTGGTTATTGGGCTTCTCCCCTATTTGGATTATCATAGCTGCCGGCATAGGCGGATACCTGTTCGGAAAGCTACGTTCTCCGAAAGTTAAAAGTTAGAGAGGAGGTAGCACGCTGATAACTGATAACTGATAACTGATAACTAACCCCTAACCACTTAATCATTGCATTATGCTTTTTCTTCAACTATTCTATACATTCTTTAAAATCGGCCTTTTCGGTTTTGGCGGCGGATACGCCATGCTGTCCATGATACAGGGTGAAGTAGTGACCCGGTACGGTTGGTTGACATCACAGGAATTCACAGATATCGTAGCCATCAGTCAGATGACACCCGGTCCCATCGGTATCAATTCCGCAACTTATGTAGGGTACACCACGATAGCGGCGCATTATGGCACAAGCATGGGAGTGTTGGGATCGTGCATTGCTACCTTCGCCGTAGTGCTTCCCTCGTTCATCCTGATGCTCACTATCAGCAAATTCTTTCTGAAATACCAAAAGCATCCGGCAGTGGAAGCCGTATTCAGCGGACTTCGCCCTGCGTAGTGGGATTGTTGGCATCGGCGGCACTGGTCTTGATGAATGCGGAGAACTTCAGTTCGCCCGATGAAGACATGTACTCTTTCATAATCAGCATCATCATCTTCCTTATAGCTTTCATCGGAACAAGAAAGTACAAGGCCAACCCCATATTAATGATTATAGCGTGTGGAATAGCCGGGCTGCTACTCTATTAGTGCCGCTCCAAGGCCAAGCACAAGGGAGGGAGGCAGACAGATCATCCCCGGAGGCAAATAAAATATGCCCGGAAGAAACGTATATATCTTCCGGGCATATTTTGCATAAAGCTGCCGCAGCTCCTACAACTTCACTTTCTTTGCCACCGACTTGGATTCGTTATGCAAGCGGTCGAGCGCCGTAACGACATAGCGGTATTTCGTCTTGCCGTCCTCATAAGGCAACTTATAGAAAGTGTTGCGTGTGATAGCCACAATGTGTGAAGGATCATCAATGTCCACCTTCTCTTTTGAGCCGAAGCGATAGACAACATACTGTACAGGACGATTCATCTCATCCTTAAACTTCGGTGCTGTCCAGAAAAGGATGTAGCCGTCGGCAGTCCATACCGGCTTCACTTTACGCACTTTGTCCGGCGCGTCATTGTCCATAAAGTCGAATACGGGCGGCAGAGCCGGATATTTATGATACTCAGCCACCAGCGCGTCCCGGTATTTTCCTACGTTCTCCACTACGGCACTGGCAGGCCATTGGCAACTGCCGCCAATCGTCTGGTAGGCCCGTTGCAGAGCCATCTTACGGGGAAGCTGGTTGATGGAAGGGTTCTTCGGGTCAGAGTTCTGCACCGTATTCACCACAGACTGGCCTATGAATAACGGACGGTTCTCCGTATGCCTTGCCCACCATTTCACCAATGTTTCATAGTCGGCAGCCGGATGTCCTATTTGCCAGTATATCTGCGGAATGTTATAGTCCACCCAGCCCTTGCGTGCCCACAAAAGCACATCGGCATACAAATCATCATAATTCTGCAAGCCATTCGTATCGCTGCCCAGCGGGTCGCTTTTCTGATTGCGATAGATGCCGAAAGGACTTACTCCGAACTTCACCCAAGGCTTCAGCCCGCGAACCGTCTCGTGTATCTTCTGAATGAGGATATTCACATTGCTGCGGCGCCAGTCCGCCTTATTGCTGAAACCGCCGCCATAGCGTGCAAAGCTCGCATCATCCGGAAAGTCCTTCCCTTTAATGGGGTAAGGATAGAAGTAATCATCCATGTGAATGGCATCCACATCATAACGCGAAACAATATCGGTGACCACCTTACAGATATGGTTGCGGCTTTCGGGCAATGCCGGGTCAAAATACAACTGATCGCCGTACGTCACAAACCACTCCGGATGCGAGTTATAAATATGGATAGGCGAAAGTTCATTTTTCAACGAAGTCTTTACGCGGTAAGGGTTAATCCAAGCATGAAACTCCATGCCGCGCTTGTGACATTCCTCAATCATGAACTGCATCGGATCCCAGTAAGGCTCCGGCACCTTCCCCTGCACGCCCGTCAGGAAGCGGCTCCATGGCTCATATTGCGAAGCATACAATGCATCCGCCTCAGGACGCACCTGAAAAATAATGGCATTGATGCCTGCGCCTTGCAAGCTGTTCAACTGGTTTATCAAAGTCTGCTTCAGCTTATCAGTGGGCATGCCACGAAACTGTCCGTTCACAGCCTGTATCCATGCGGCGCGGAATTCACGTTTGGGATGATTGGCAGCAGGTGTTTGCTGTGCCTGTATGGTCAGTACCTGAACGCACAGCAATAATAGCAAGAGGAGATTTCTAAATTTCATTTTGTTCTTTTTAAATATTGCATGGCAAAGATAATGATTATCTTTGTACCCCAATTCATTTTCAATAGTCTATGACAAAAAATACATCTATCATCATAAAAGGAGCCCGTGTCAATAACCTGAAGAACATTGACGTAGAGATACCCCGCAACAGGCTGGTCGTCATCACCGGACTATCCGGCTCCGGCAAATCCTCACTTGCATTCGATACGCTTTATGCCGAAGGGCAACGCCGGTACGTGGAGAGCCTCAGCAGTTACGCCCGTCAGTTTTTGGGACGCATGAGCAAGCCCGAATGTGATTTCATCAAAGGCATCCCCCCTGCTATTGCCATCGAACAGAAGGTAAGCAGCCGCAACCCGCGCTCCACAGTGGGAACCTCCACCGAAATTTACGAATACCTGCGTTTGCTCTATGCCCGGGTGGGACGGACATTCAGCCCGGTCAGCGGTCAGGAGGTGAAGAAGCACTCCACCGAAGACATTGTGAACTGCATGCTCCAGCAGCCCGAAGGAACACGCTACACCGTACTCGCTCCGATATTGCTCCGCGAGGGACGCACCTTGCAGCAGCAACTGGAGATAGATATGAAACAGGGATTCAACCGGCTGGAAGTAAACGGAGAAATGGTGCGCATTGACGAATACCAGCCCAAAGACGGCGACACCCTGTTTCTTTTGGTAGACCGCATGACAGCTTCCTGTGAAAAAGATGCCATCAGCCGCCTTACCGATTCCGCCGAAACCGCCATGTACGAAGGCGACGGGGCCTGCCTGCTACGCTTCTACCAGCCGGACGGCAGCACCAGCCTGTATCGTTTCAGCACCAAATTCGAGGCGGACGGCATAACGTTTGAAGAGCCCAACGACCAGATGTTCTCCTTCAACTCCCCTATCGGAGCCTGTCCGGAGTGTGAGGGTTTCGGACGTGTCGTCGGCATTGACGAGCATCTGGTCATCCCCAACCGTTCCCTCTCCGTCTACGAAGGTGCGGTGGTGTGCTGGCGAGGCGAGAAGATGGGCGAGTGGAAAGACATGGTGATACGCGGTGCGGAAAAAGCCGGCTTCCCCATTTTCACCCCTTACTACCAACTGACGGACGAACAGCGCCGGATGCTGTGGGAAGGGACCCGTTACTTCGAGGGCATCAACGCCTTCTTCAAGATGGTGCAGGAGAATCAATACAAGATACAATATCGCGTAATGCTGGCACGCTATCGCGGCAAAACGCTTTGCCCCAAATGTCATGGCACAAGGCTGAAACCCGAAGCCGGCTATGTCCGGGTAGGCGGACGCAGCATCTCCGAACTGGTGGACCTGCCCATCACCGAACTAAAAACCTTTTTCGATAACCTGAAACTGGACAAGCACGACACCGACGTGGCACGCCGCATCCTCATAGAAATCAACAACCGCATCCGCTTCCTGCTGGATGTAGGTTTGGGATATCTCACGCTGAACCGTCTCAGCAATTCGCTTTCCGGCGGCGAGAGCCAGCGCATCAATCTGGCAACTTCGCTCGGAAGCAGCCTTGTGGCAGTCTCTACATATTGGACGAGCCGAGCATCGGACTTCACAGCCGCGACACAGACAAGCTGATACATGTCCTGCGCCAACTGCAACAACTGGGCAATACGGTAGTGGTAGTGGAACACGATGAAGAAATTATCCGGCTGCCGACTATATCATCGACATCGGTCCCAAAGCCGGACGCCTGGGAGGAGAAGTTGTGTATCAAGGGGACATGAAAGACCTGCAAAAGAACAGCAACAGCTACACAGTGCGTTATCTTTTGGGCGAGGAAATCATTCCCGTACCCGAAAGCCGCCGTCCCTGGAACCAGTATATTGAAATCACAGGTGCACGCGAGAACAACCTGAAAGGCGTGGACGTACGTATCCCGCTTAATGTAATGACGGTAGTCACCGGCGTGTCGGGTTCGGGCAAGAGTACGCTGGTACGCGACATCTTCTTCCGCGCCCTCAAACGCGAGTTGGACGAATGCAGCGAACGTCCCGGAGAGTTTGCCACCATCGGCGGAGATTTGCAGAACCTGCGCAATGTTGAGTTCGTAGACCAGAACCCTATCGGCAAATCTTCGCGTTCCAATCCCGTAACCTATATCAAGGCTTACGATGAGATTCGTAAGTTATGGTCGGAACAACCCCTTGCCAAGCAAATGGGCTACACCGCCGGGCACTTCAGCTTCAACAGTGAAGGCGGCCGTTGCGAGGAATGTAAGGGAGAAGGCACTATCACCGTAGAAATGCAGTTCATGGCCGACCTCGTACTGGAGTGCGAATCCTGTCATGGCAAACGTTTCAAGACCGATACCTTGGAAGTGAAGTTCCACGATGTCAACATCTATGATGTGCTGGAAATGACCGTTAACCAAGCCATTGAGTTCTTCACCCAATATGGGCAAAAGAAAATAGTGAAACGCCTGCAACCTCTGCAAGATGTCGGATTGGGATACATCAAGCTCGGCCAGTCGTCGTCCACCCTGTCCGGAGGCGAGAACCAGCGCGTAAAATTAGCCTATTATCTCAGCATGGAGAAAGCAGACCCTACACTTTTCATCTTTGACGAACCGACCACCGGACTGCACTTTCACGACATCCGCAAATTGCTGGAAGCCTTCGATGCTTTGATACGCCGGGGACACTCCATCGTCATTATCGAGCACAACATGGACGTGGTGAAATGTGCCGACCATGTTATCGACCTCGGCCCTGAGGGCGGGGACAAAGGCGGATATATCGTAGCAACCGGCACGCCGGAAGAGGTAGCGGCATGTGCAGCAAGCTATACCGGACAGTTCCTAAAGGAGAAACTACAATAAAACAACAGTGCAATCCCGTCAAAATCGTCTCGTGAGATAAATAAATTCATCTCGTGGGACGATTTTCATCCCATGGGACAAAAAATTCGTCTCGTAAGAAGAAATAAATCCTCTCACGAGACGAAATCAACTATCATACAAGCGTTCTTTCCTCTTCCCTTAGAAGTAGAAACCGAATCCCACTTTCAGCCCGAACTCCGAACGGTCTTTGTCTATATCCCAATAAACGGCAGGTTCAATGGTCACTGTGCGTGACAGGAAAAATGCATAACCGGCTCCATGCCGAAGCCGAAACGGGTTTTATCTCCACGGTTCAGGTCTACGCCGGCTCCCAAGAAAACGCCTACCTTACTGATGTAGTAACGTCCGCCCACACCCAACGTATAGACATCCGTTCCCCCGCCTTGCCATTTCGCACCGGCATCTATCAGCAGAGCTACATTATCCACCAAAAACGCACCGCCTTTGGCTTCAAGGCCGAAATGGGCTTTGTCCGTTTCTGTATTATAGGAGAAGTTGAGCCCCGTAACGGAAGGATTCACGAACCATTTCCCTTTTTCAAATTGCGCGTGGGCAGCCATAGTACCAATAAGCAGGCACACGAGTAATGCTAATCTTTTCATCTTATTTCTATTTTTGAGTGAATAATTATTTTTGTTCTGTCCTATCCTCTTCACGACGTTTCCGCTGTAACTCTTCTTTTTTACGAAGCACCAGCCACAACACAAGTACAATGACATACGAAGCAATTACGGTTACATATTTCTCCGTATTGCTGATTTCCGTATTGCGCGGCAGGAAATATGCCGCAGTAGCAGAAACATAAATAAGCAGGGCTACGGTCAGCCCCGTAGATTTCTTGAATTTCTTCATCAATTAAAGGGTTTTAGTCTGTTTGTTTTTCCATACAATGAACCACGCCAACGCAATCACAACACTTGCCATTCCCATGCCGTAGGCCACCGGATGTGACATGCCGAACCTTCCGGTGCTATGCAGATATAAGTTGTACAGACGCAGGTCATGAAGAAAGCCGGTATCAATGTGAGGAAATATTGTTTCTTTGCACGCACCAGATACACGGTTATCGCCCACAAGGTGAAAACAGACAACGTCTGATTGGCCCATGCGAAATAACGCCATATCATGTCAAAACCGTCTTTGTCGCGCAGGCTGTACAGCAGCAATCCGATAGCAGCCAAAAACATCGGCACACATATATATAAACGACTGCGAATGGACTTTTGTTCCATACCCAGAAAGTCCGCAACGATAAGCCGCGCCGAACGGAAAGCCGTATCGCCACTCGTAATGGGAGCAGCAATCACTCCCAGCACAGCCAACACGCCACCGACAGCTCCCAGCCAGTTTTTCGTAATGGCATCCACTATGACAGCAGCATTGGTCTCTTCCATTCCGTTCTCGTGGAAAAAACAGGTAGCCGCAGCAGCCAGATAAGCGCTACGATGCCTTCGGTAATCATAGCCCCATAGAATACGGGACGACCATGGCGTTCACTCGTCATGCAACGCGCCATTAACGGGCTTTGTGTGGCGTGGAAACCACTGATTGCCCCACACGCAATGCTGACAAACATGATAGGAAAGATAGGCAATGTAGAGGCGTTGGGATTGGTATTCTGCAAGCCGTCCCATACTTCCGGCAATGCCGGATGGTTCACGTAAAGCATCACCAGAATTCCTACCGCCATAAACAGCAGTGCGATAGCAAACAGCGGGTATATCTTGCCGATAATCTTATCTACCGGCAACAGCGTGGCAAGTACATAATAGATAAAGACTACTACAATCCAAAAAGTGGTGTCCAGCGTTTCCGGTGTCAGACTGGCAAGCAACCCGGCAGGTCCTGCCACAAACACAGCACCTACCAATATCATCAGGATAACGGTGAATCCGCGCATGACCTGCTTGGTGGTCAGCCCCAAATAGCGGCCTATAATCTCCGGCAAACTCTCGCCATCGTGGCGCAGCGAAAGCATTCCCGCAAAATAATCATGCACCGCACCGGCGAAAATACTTCCCAAAACAATCCACAGATAAGATGCCGTACCGAACTTGGCTCCCATAATCGCACCGAAGATCGGTCCCAAGCCTGCAATGTTCAGAAATTGTATCATAAAGATTTTCCACGTAGGCAGCGGAATATAGTCCACCCCGTCGGCTTTTGTGAGAGCTGGTGTCTTGCGGTCGTCCGGACCAAATACGCGCTCTATGAAACGTCCGTAAATGAAATAGCCTGCAATCAACGCCAACAGGCAAAGCGTAAATGTAATCATGGCATGCTAAATTTAATGTGGATGCTCAGTGTTAATGTATTTTATGTATGCAAATGTAACAGTTTCCAACCAAACTATGCAAACTTATCAGGTGATTTACTTATCTTCGCCGTAAAATATAACAGAAATAAAGAAGTTAATGGGAATTTATTTCACCCCAAAACAGGATACTATTATGAAGAAATTATGCTTTATACTACTATTATATGCCTTCTGCCTCCTGCCACTTGCCGCACAGCATCCTCCCAAGCATGAAGTGCGTGCCGCATGGATCACCGCCGTTTACGGATTGGACTGGCCGCGTACTCGTGCCACCACTCCCGAAGGCATCCGTAAGCAACAAGCCGAACTTGTGGAAATACTGGACAAACTGAAAGCAGCCAACTTCAATACGGTACTTTTCCAAACCCGTACTCGTGGCGACGTATTATACCAATCAGCAATCGAACCCTATAATTCCATCCTAACAGGAAAAGTCGGCGTCAATCCCGGTTACGACCCGCTTGCCTTTGCCATAGCAGAGTGCCACAAACGGGGAATGGAATGTCATGCCTGGATGGTCACCATCCCCTTGGGCAACCGCAAACACGTTGCCGCCCTCGGCAAAGAGTCGGTCACCAAACGCAAACCGGCAATCTGCGTGCCCTATAAACGTGAATACTTCCTCAACCCCGGACACCCCCAAACCAAAGAATACCTGATGAGTCTTGTCCGCGAAGTGGTGGAACGCTACGACGTAGACGGTGTGCACTTCGACTATCTGCGTTATCCCGAACATGCCCTGCGCTTCTCCGACAGTTACACTTACAGGAAATACGGCAACGGACAGGATCTTGCCCAATGGAGGCGGGACAATATCACAGAGATTGTCCGCTACCTTTACAAAGGGGTCAAGGCACTGAAACCCTGGGTCAAAGTCAGTACCTGCCCCGTAGGCAAGTACCGCGACACATCCCGTTACCCGTCCCGCGGCTGAATGCATTCCACACTGTCTATCAGGACGTACAAGGCTGGCTGGGCGAAGGCATACAAGACCAGGTCTACCCCATGATGTATTTTCGTGGCAACGGTTTCTATCCTTTCGCCCTCGACTGGCAGGAACAAAGCAACGGTCGGCAGATTATTCCCGGACTGGGCATCTATTTCCTCGATCCCAGTGAAGGCAACTGGACAGTGGATGAAGTGGAACGGCAGATAAACTTCACCCGTACACATGGCTTGGCAGGCGAAGGGCACTATCGCGCGAAGTACCTCATGGACAATACGCAAGGGCTTTATGATATCCTTGAAGAGCATTACTACACTGCTCCCGCCTTGCAACCCGCCATGCCATGGATAGACAATGTGCCGCCCAGCGTTCCCACTCGGCTCAAGGTTGAGAAACTGTCCGAAGGATATTGGAAAATCAGTTGGCAGCCCTCCACCGACAACGACAAGCAAAATGCTCCGATGTATGTCCTCTACGGCTCCAATAGCTACCCGGTAGACACAACCGATCCTAACAATATATTGGTCCAGCGCATACAGGGGACAGAATGCATATATGCTCCTACCCGTCCCTGGACCACCCGGAAATACTTTGCCGTCACCGCCATAGACCGTTGCGGCAACGAAAGTCCGGCTGCAACCACTCCCCAAGAAAGAAGATGACAGGAAGAATCATATCCGGGCATATGCCCGGTAACAACTCTTGGCTGTAACCGGAACCAATGGCAGATAGCCGGAAACAAGTCTGCCTCCTTCTATTACCAATGGATAATCCTTCATGTCCCGTTCGTGTTGCACACGCAAGGTTTCATTGTCGGGAAAATACTCTATATTAAAATATCCCATACGTCCGGGAGCCACATAGTTATCGTAAAACAACCGGGCCACCACTCCCATATTCATACGCATATTTATCTCTACACAAGGGTGAACAACATATTCACGTCCGCCCTCCTGTCTGCAAATCATCATATCAACGCCCAAATAACCAACATAGGTGCTGCCGTAGATCGCTGTCAACTCCGTACGGAGAGTCTCACGTATCAGCATCAGTTCATCAACCGGAAAGTTCTGTGTTATAATTTCTTCTATCCGGCTGTCCGATGCAAGCAGATTACCGATATAAGCCCCTCGCTCATTGGTAGAAAACAGGGAATAGCCCGCAAAAGTCACCCTTCCCTGCCCGTCAGAGTAAAATTCGACGGCAAAATCTTTCACCTTATTATATATAGGCTCTGCCGTAAGACAACCCTGCTCTTTCAAAACTCGTCCACACCAGTTGGATATGGGCTTCGTAAGCCCGTACAGACACCAGTTCAGCCCCTTTCCGCTGCCCGACCAAGGCACTTTGAGCAAACATGTGTGCATGGTGTTTACAACCCGTTCGCAATCCTCCATATTCTCTATAAGATGATGTTCACCGCAGGTATATTCCGGATAACGGCTTGTTATATGTTGCGTCACCGCCACGGCCTGAAGGCGGGAAGAAAGCAAGCGATACTCCCCAAGAAGCTGTGTAGCAGGCAACCTATCTTCACAGACACCACCCCTCAGCAGGTATTTGCGGATAGAAGGTTCCAGCCCCAAGGCAGCACCTCCGCCTCCGCATAATCAGGTAATTCAGGCTCGGTAGCCAGTTGCACTTGCAGCGGAAACAACTCCCGCATCTGCTTCAGGAAGTCTGCATTATAGCGGAAGGAGCCAACACTGCATTATACGGATCTGCATACCATACCGGCAATAGCGCCAAATCCTGAGCCATACGACGCGCGGAAACCGGAGCTATGTAGTTCGTTTCGTTATTGGCAAGCGCCAAATCGGAGTCGGGATTAAAAAGATATAGTTTCATTGATTATAGTTCATCATGATTAAGAACTGCAAACTTACAGAGAAAAAGAACAGCATGCAAAATATATAAAACTTAACTACAAACAAGATATTTTGCTATCTCTACTTTGCAAATCTACAAAAAAGCTGTATATTTGTCGCCCGATAAACCGAATTTAAAGCATGGAAGCATTTTACCGAACACACGCTTATCTGGTAGAGCATACCAAATGCCCCCGTTCGCCGCGACTCATGGATGAGATTGATGGAACGACCGTCTTATCGGTATCAAAGGTACACGGGGTGTGGGTAAGACTACATTCCTGTTGCAATATGCCAAAGAAAAGTTCGGAACCGACCGCTCTTGTCTTTTTATCAACATGAACAATTTCTACTTCTCCGGCCACAGCATCGTGGACTTTGCCTACGAATTCCAACGTCGCGGCGGAAAAGTGCTGTTGATAGACCAAGTTTTCAAACATCCCGACTGGAGCAAGGAATTGCGTTTGTGCTACGACCGTTTTCCTAACCTGAAAATTGTCTTTACCGGTTCGTCCGTAATGCGCCTGAAAGAAGAGAATCTGGAATTGCGCGACATCGTAAAGAGCTACAACCTGCGTGGTTTCTCTTTCCGCGAGTATCTGAACCTGCAAACCGGCATGAAATTCCGCTCCTACTCACTGGAAGAAATCCTGAGCAATCACGAACAAATAGCCAAGGGCATCCTGTCAAAAGTACGCCCGTTAGATCATTTTCAGGACTATATGCATCATGGCTTCTATCCTTTTTTCCTTGAAAACGTAACTTCTCGGAAAATCTGCTGAAGACAATGAATATGATGGTGGAAGTGGATATTCTGCTGATCAAGCAAATAGAGCTGAAATATCTGTCCAAGATAAAAAAATTGCTATACTTCCTGGCCGTAGACGGACCGAAAGCCCCGAATGTGAGCCAGCTTGCCAACGACATACAGACATCCAGGCTACGGTTATGAACTACATCAAGTATCTGGCAGATGCACGACTTATCAACATGGTATATCCCAAGGGAGAAGAATTCCCCAAGAAACCGTCGAAGATAATGATGCACAACTCCAACCTGATGTACTCCATCTACCCCGTAAAGGTGGACGAACAAGACGTACTGGAAACTTTCTTTGCAAACACAATGTGGAAAGACCACAAAGTGAATAAAGGAGACAAAAACATTTCGTTTATGGTAGACGAAGTGATGCCTTTCAAGATTTGTCAGGAAGGTATGAGAATTAAAAATAATCCGGGAGTGACATACGCATTGCACAAGGCGGAAATAGGCCGGGGCAATCAAATACCTCTCTGGTTGTTCGGCTTTCTATATTAATTGAGAGATTTTTTTACTTAATAAATTCAATTTAGTTATGACTAAACAGAAGAAATTCATTACTTGTGATGGTAATCAGGCTGCTGCACATATCTCGTATATGTTCTCGGAAGTAGCTGCTATCTACCCCATCACTCCCTCATCTACGATGGCTGAATACGTAGACGAATGGGCTGCCGCAGGTCGCAAAAACATCTTCGGCGAAACAGTATTGGTACAGGAAATGCAATCCGAGGGTGGTGCTGCCGGTGCAGTTCACGGTTCTCTTCAGGCTGGTGCATTGACTACTACTTACACTGCTTCTCAGGGTCTTCTCCTGATGATCCCTAATATGTACAAAAATTGCCGGTGAGTTCTTGCCTTGCGTATTCCATGTATCTGCTCGTACATTGGCTTCTCACGCATTGTGTATCTTCGGTGACCACCAAGACGTAATGTCAGCTCGTCAGACTGGCTTCGCTATGTTGGCTGAAGGTTCCGTACAGGAAGTTATGGACTTGGCCGGTGTTGCTCACTTGGCTACTATCAAGTCACGTGTTCCGTTCATGAACTTCTTCGACGGCTTCCGCACTTCTCACGAAATCCAGAAGATCGAAATGCTGGAAAACGAAGACCTCGCTCCGCTGATCGATCAGAAAGCATTGGCCGAATTCCGCGCACGCGCACTGAATCCGATGAATCCGGTTGCTCGTGGTATGGCTGAAAACCCTGACCACTTCTTCCAGCACCGCGAATCTTGCAACAACTACTACGAAGCAGTTCCTGCTATCGTTGAGGAATACATGAACGAGATCAGCAAAATCACAGGCCGCAAATACGGTTTGTTCGATTACTACGGTGCAGAAGATGCAGAACGCGTAATCATCGCTATGGGTTCTGTAACGGAAGCTGCCCGCGAAGCTATCGACCACCTCGTTGCCAACGGCGAAAAGGTTGGTTTGGTTGCCGTTCACTTGTATCGTCCGTTCTCTGCCAAGCATTTCCTTGCTGCCGTTCCTAAGACTGCCAAGAAGATTGCCGTACTCGACCGTACAAAAGAACCGGGCGCCAATGGCGAACCGTTGTACCTCGACGTAAAAGACTGCTTCTACGGCGCAGAAAATGCTCCGGTTATCGTAGGCGGCCGTTATGGTTTGGGTTCTAAGGATACTACTCCTGCACAAATCATCGCAGTTTACAAGAATCTGGCTATGCCGATGCCGAAGAACCACTTCACCATCGGTATTGTGGACGACGTGACTTTCACTTCTCTTCCCCAAGAAGAAGAAATCGCATTGGGCGGCGAAGGCATGTTCGAAGCTAAGTTCTACGGTTTGGGTGCTGACGGTACGGTAGGTGCCAACAAGAACTCTGTAAAGATTATCGGTGACAACACCGACAAGCACTGTCAGGCTTACTTCTCTTACGACTCCAAGAAATCAGGTGGTTTCACTTGTTCTCACTTGCGTTTCGGTGACACTCCGATCCGTTCTACATACTTGGTAAATACTCCGAACTTTGTGGCTTGCCACGTTCAGGCTTACCTGCACATGTACGATGTAACCCGCGGTCTGCGTAAGAATGGTTCATTCTTGCTGAACACTATCTGGGAAGGTGAAGAGCTGGCTAAGAACCTGCCTAACAAAGTGAAGAAATACTTCGCACAGAACAATATCTCGGTTTACTATATCAACGCAACTCAGATTGCACAGGAAATAGGTTTGGGCAATCGTACCAATACTATCCTCCAATCTGCTTTCTTCCGTATCACAGGCGTAATTCCTGTTGAACAAGCTGTTGAACAGATGAAGAAATTCATCGTTAAGTCTTACGGCAAGAAGGGTGAGGACGTAGTGAACAAGAACTATGCTGCCGTAGATCGCGGTGGCGAATACAAGACATTGGCCATTGATCCGGCTTGGGCCAACCTGCCGGATGACGTTAAAGCGGAAAACAACGATCCTGCATTCATCAATGAAGTGGTTCGTCCTATCAACGCACAGGATGGTGACTTGCTGAAAGTATCTGCATTCAAGGGTATCGAAGACGGTACTTGGGAACAAGGTACGGCTAAGTACGAAAAACGCGGTGTGGCAGCTTTCGTTCCTGAATGGAATCCTGAAAACTGTATCCAGTGTAACAAATGTGCTTACGTTTGTCCTCACGCTTCCATCCGTCCGTTCGTACTCGATGCCGAAGAGCAGAAGGGTGCAGAGTTTGCTCAGCTGAAGGCAGTGGGCAAGGCATTCGACGGTATGACATTCCGCATGCAGGTAGACGTTCTCGACTGTCTGGGTTGCGGCAACTGTGCCGACATCTGTCCGGGCAACCCGAAGAAGGGTGGCAAGGCTCTTACCATGAAGCATCTTGAAAGCCAACTGTCAGAAGCAGCCAACTGGACTTACTGTGTAGAAAATGTGAAGAGCAAACAGCACTTGGTTGACATCAAGGCAAATGTCAAGAACTCACAGTTTGCAACTCCGTTGTTCGAATTCTCCGGCGCTTGCTCCGGTTGTGGTGAAACTCCGTACGTGAAACTGATTACTCAGTTGTTCGGTGACCGCGAAATGGTTGCTAACGCCACCGGATGTTCTTCCATCTATTCCGGTTCCGTTCCTTCCACTCCTTATACCAAGAACGAAAAGGGTCATGGTCCTGCTTGGGCTAACTCACTGTTCGAGGACTTCTGCGAATTCGGTCTGGGTATGGAACTCGCTAACGAAAAGATGCGCGCACGTATCGTGAAGGCTATGGAAGAAGCTATCGCAGCAGAAGGCACTCCGGCTGAATACAAAGAAGTGTTCCAAGCTTGGATTGAAAACATGTACGATGCAGACAAGACCAAGGAACTGGCCGAAAAGATCATTCCTATGGTAGAAGCTGCCAAAGACAAATGTGACAACTGCAAGACTATCGCCAGCCTGTCTTCATACTTGGTTAAACGCAGCCAGTGGATCATCGGTGGTGACGGTGCTTCATACGATATAGGTTACGGTGGTCTCGACCATGTAATCGCCAGCGGTAAGGACGTCAATATCCTCGTTTTGGATACAGAGGTTTACTCCAACACAGGCGGTCAGTCTTCCAAGGCTACTCCGGTGGGCGCTATCGCCAAGTTTGCAGCTGCCGGTAAGCGTGTACGTAAGAAAGACCTCGGTCTGATGGCTACTACTTACGGTTATGTATATGTTGCTCAAATCGCTATGGGTGCCGACCAAGCTCAGACTTTGAAGGCTATCCGCGAAGCAGAAGCATATCCCGGTCCGTCACTCATCATCGCTTACGCTCCTTGTATCAACCATGGTTTGAAAGCCGGTATGGGTAAGAGCCAGGCAGAAGAAGAAAAAGCTGTTAAGTGCGGTTACTGGCACTTGTGGCGTTACAACCCGGCTTTGGAAGCTGAAGGCAAGAATCCGTTCACGCTGGATAGCAAAGAACCGGACTGGGCAGGTTTCCAAGACTTCTTGAAGGGTGAGGTTCGTTACGCATCTGTAATGAAACAATATCCGCAGGAAGCAGAAGAACTGTTCCAAGCTGCTGAAGAAAACGCAAAATGGCGTTACAACAGCTACAAGCGTCTGTCCAAAGAAAATTGGGGCGCTGAAGTTGCCGAATAATTTCAGAAATTGAAATAATACATTAAAATAGAGACTGTTTCCAATGAACCGGATACAGTCTCTATTTGTTTACAGAAAAAATTCCGCCGCACACGCATATCCCTCTTCATAAAGGTCCGTCAGCTTCTTTACATCCCTTTCAATACGGTCTACCACTATCGGCTTCTGCGGACGTATAACGGTAATTTCCCCCGCATCTTCAAGCCGCTCCACCAATTCCAGCTGTTCGTTGTAAACGTGACTGCGCCGGTTGATAGCTTCGCGCAAATGAGGGTATTTCTTATAAATGAATGAAGGAACCTTAGTGCCCTGAATATCTTTACGGTACCCCCTGTTACGTGTCAGCACCACCACATTACGGGTGTATCCGTCCTTGCGGGCATGCATCAAAGGGATACTGTCCACAATGCCGCCATCCAGCATCGGCACATTGTCCACATAGACAATGGGACAAACAAAAGGCAAGCTGCTCGATGCCCGGACAATATCAATGACGCGCTCCTTATCCTGCTTTTCCTCAAAATAATTCGCCTCTCCCGTCAGGCAATTGGTAGTCACCATGACAAAACGTTCCGGAGAACTAAAATAAGCATCATAATCGTACGGCAGGATATGTTCGGGAAACTCCCGGAACAACAGGTCGAAATCCATTATGTTACGCTTCTTCAGTAAATATTTCAAGCCGATATAATTATACTTCTCCAGCAGGTCGATATTACTGTATTTGGCACGTCCCCGCTGACCCGACATATACGACAGACCATTGCACGCCCCCGCACTGACACCAATCGTATAAGGGAAGCGGATACCCCTATCCATAAAATTATCCAACACACCACAAGTAAAGACGCCGCGCATGCCGCCGCCCTCAAGAACCAGTCCACTCCGATTGTCTATACGTACTAATTTATCCATAAGTGCCAGAATTAACGCACCAAAGATAGCTTTTGTTTACGATATTCTACCTATATTTGCAGCTACAACTATAAATTAATAACAATTTAATCATGATGAAGAAGTCTATATTAATTGCCGCTTTGGGACTGTTCAGTCTGAATATAACGCACAAGACGCCCCGAAAGAAGAGGGATTCGTCTTTACCACTGTTAAGGAAAACCCTATTACATCCATTAAGAACCAAAACCGTTCCAGTACGTGTTGGAGCTTCTCAAGCCTCGGTTTCTTGGAAAGTGAATTGCTGCGTATGGGTAAAGGAGAATATGACCTTTCCGAAATGTTTGTCGTACACCACACAATGGTAGACGGGCACAGAACTACGTACGCTACCATGGCGACAGCTCTTTCTCACCGGGCGGCAGTTTCTATGACATCATGTTTTGCCTGAAAAACTATGGTCTTGTTCCGCAAGAAGCCATGCCGGGCATCATGTATGGCGACACGCTACCTGTACACAATGAATTGGATGCCGTAGCAGGTGCATACACAAATGCCATTGCCAAAGGCAAACTCACCAAACTGTCTCCTGTATGGAAAAACGGTTGAGTGCAATCTACGATACTTACCTCGGCAAATGTCCTGAAAAGTTCACTTATAAAGGAAAAGAATACACTCCAAAGACTTTCGGTGAGTCACTCGGTATCAATCCGGATGACTATGTGTCACTGACCTCTTACACACACCACCCGTTCTATACCCAATTTGCCATTGAAATTCAAGACAACTGGCGCAACGGTCTTTCTTGGAACCTGCCGATAGATGAGCTAATGGCCGTCATGGACAATGCCGTCAAGAAAGGTTACACCTTTGCGTGGGGGAGTGACGTCAGCGAACAAGGATTTACCCGTGACGGCATCGCCGTTATGCCGGATGCAGCCCGCGGCGCCGAACTGACCGGTTCGGACATGGCACGTTGGACGGGGCTTACTGCTGCCGACAAGCGCAAAGAACTGACCAGCAAACCATTACCGGAAGTGAATGTTACTCAAGAGATGCGTCAGGCTGCTTTTGATAACTGGGAAACAACCGACGATCATGGCATGGTTATCTATGGAATTGCCAAAGACCAGAACGGTAAAGAATATTTCATGGTAAAGAATTCCTGGGGATTGAGTGGAAAGTATAAAGGCATCTGGTATGCCTCCAAAGCTTTCGTTGCTTACAAGACTATGAATATTCTTGTTCATAAGGATGCATTGCCCAAAGATATCGCCAAGAAATTAGGGTTTAAATAAAAAGCAAAAGTAATATACTGAAAAAATGAGAGTGATGAATAGCTATATATAAGACAGCTATTCATCACTCTCATTTTTCAATATGCTCAACCGGCAAACGACGTACAGGCGCAGATGTCCTCAACAATCTGCGGCGCTGTCAGTCGATTCTTCAAAAGCTGTTCGCTTACATCAAAACGGTCTATAAACTCTTTCCTTACGCCATAATTCAGCACCTTCATTTCAGACGGGCCATAATAACGGGCTATCTTTTCGCCGAAACCTCCGTCCAGTACCCCGTCTTCAAGCGTTACGACCAGCGTATGCCTTTTCTTCAAATCATCAAGCAGAGCCTCATCCAAACCGGTTATGAAACGCGGGTTGATAAGCGTCGCATCAATTCCTTCTCCTGTTCAAGCAGTCGCACTACCTCCTCACCCAACTGATAGTAAGAGCCAGCCCCAACACCGCAACCTTTTCACCGAGGTGTGATATTTCATAACGATTCAACTCACCGTAATCCTTTGCAGGCTCAATACCGCGAGTGATAACTCCGTTCACAGGTACACGAATGGCAACCGGATGGTCTTTTTGTCGGATACCCCACTCCAGCATGGCGAAATACTCTTCACGACAAGTAGGCGCCAGATAAACCATATTCGGAATATTACTGATAAGAGGAATATCGAACAGACAAAGATGAGTGACATCATTCATGCTCTCCAAACCACCCCAAAAGACAAGGAGCAATGCCGCGTTATTGTTGATACAAAGATCCTGCGATAACTGGTCGTAGGCACGCTGAATGAAAGTACTGTACACTCCAAACACCGGCTTACCGCCCCCGGCAGCAATGGACGAAGCCATTGCCACAGCATGTTCTTCGGCAATACCCACATCAACAAACTGCTTGCCTGCCCTCTTGCGCCGTTCCGCTGTAAAGCCAAATACCGTAGGCGTACCGGCAGTGATGCCGACCAATGTACGGTCTTTTTGCATCTCATGCAACAGATATTCCGCCGTAAGATCGGCATAGTCCTCGGCATTTCCTAAATCCGCAAGCAATTCACCTGTTTCCAGACTGAACGGAATACTGTAATGAAAACGCTCCTGTTGCTGTTCGGCAAACTTGAATCCTTTTCCTTTCAATGTATTGATGTGCACAACAATGGGATGATCGATGTCCTTTACCCTTTGAAAAGCATCTACCAATGCCTGCACATCATTTCCGTCTTTCACGTATAGATAATCCAAGCCCATCGCCCTGAAAAAATTGCAAGAGGCCTGCCCATCCGTTTCACGCAACAGTTGCAGGTTACGGTATAATCCGCCATGATTTTCGGCAATGGACATTTGGTTATCGTTGACAATGACGATGAAGTTCGTACCCAGTTCGGCCGCATTATTCAGCCTTCAAAGGCTTCACCGCCACTTAAAGATCCGTCACCGATTACAGCTATCACATTACCCGTATCGCCTTTCAAATCACGAGCTTTGGCAAGTCCGCATGCCAAGCTGACCGACGTGGAAGTATGTCCGATCACAAAAAAATCATGCTCGCTTTCTGACGGCTCGGAATAGCCGGATACTTCATCATACTCATCCACATTCATGAACGATGCCTTACGCCCTGTCAGCATTTTGTGCGCATAACTCTGATGTGAAACATCATAGACAATCTTATCTATCGGCGAATTGAATACATAATGCAGGGCGACAGTAGCTTCCACCATACCCAGATTCGGGCCTACATGGCCGCCATGTTCACTCAGTTTCTTTAGCAATACGCTACGCACTTCTCCACTCAATGTTTCCAGTTCACCAGCCGAAAGCCGTTTCACGTCGGCAGGTCCGTTAATTTTTTCTATATACATAGCCTTTATTATAAATATATGATTTATTGATGTCTTCGATGCTGCAAAGATACAACGGAGAAAACTTCCCGAAAGTAGACGGATTACGGTTTTCGCTACCATTTTTACGCTTTACATTCTTGCTCAAAATCTCTCCGGATGTGCATTTTTTACTTTGTTTTCTTGTCAAACCCAACTCTTTGCGTAAATTTGCAAGCTGATAGTTAACCGGATAATTTCAGTAGCAGGACTCTACTACTCCTATTCCCGGCACTGACATGATAGAAATACTAATACTAATAATTAATAGCATGAGTTTGAAAATTGTTGTATTGGCAAAACAAGTTCCCGACACACGTAACGTTGGGAAAGATGCCATGAAAGCCGACGGCACCATTAACCGCGCGGCACTCCCTGCTATCTTCAACCTGAAGATCTGAATGCCCTTGAGCAGGCTCTCCGATTGAAAGATGAACATCCGGCTCCACCGTAACCATCCTGACTATGGGACCCGGACGTGCAGCCGAAGTTATTCGTGAAGGACTTTACCGCGGTGCCGACAACGGTTATCTGCTGACCGACCGCGCTTTTGCCGGAGCCGACACACTGGCTACCTCATACGCCCTTGCCACAGCCATCAAGAAGATTGGCGACTATGACATCATCATCGGCGGCCGCCAGGCTATTGACGGTGATACGGCGCAGGTAGGTCCTCAGGTTGCCGAAAAGCTGGGATTGACGCAGGTTACATATGCGGAAGAAATTCTGAATGTGGACAAAGCTCCAAGAAGATTGTCGTAAGCGTCATATTGACGGCGGTGTAGAAACAGTGGAAGGCCCGCTGCCTATCGTTATCACCGTCAACGGAAGCGCCGCTCCCTGCCGTCCGCGCAATGCCAAACTGGTACAGAAGTACAAACGCGCGCTTGGCGCACAGGAAAAAGCAGCCATCGAAAAAGAAGGCGCTGAACTGCCGTATGCAGCTCTCTACGAGAAATATCCCTATCTGAACATCACAGAATGGAGTGTGGCCGACGTAAACGGTGACCTCGCACAATGCGGTCTGAGTGGCTCTCCGACAAAGGTGAAAACCATTCAGAACATTTCATTCCAAGCCAAAGAAAGCAAGACACTGACAGGCAGCGACCGGGATGTAGAAGATTTGATTGTTGAACTGTTAGCTAACCACACTGATGAAGGAGTAATATTATGATAACGTAATTTGTATATTTAGAGGA
>ENA-OQLB01000440-OQLB01000440.1-human-gut-metagenome-genome-assembly--contig:-NODE-440-length-23914-cov-1.536049_pt1 | contig 23914 bp, 32 predicted proteins | sample MGYA00242656_ERZ504813 | MGnify/ENA primary metagenome ERZ504813 (study PRJEB26092, sample SAMD00036388) | human gut metagenome | host: Homo sapiens | study: EMG produced TPA metagenomics assembly of... | reverse complement strand
CGCGGGATGCTCCGTTCGCACAGCGCATCGATGAAGCTCGTCGAATAAATCGAATCGCAGTCGACCGAGGCAATGCTGCCGGTCGTACACGACGACCGCAATGGAGCAGCGCATCGGCTTATATTCATCCAGCGCAGGCAAAAGCGACTGCCGCACAAAATGCCGCTGGTCGGCCATTAAGCTGCGACCGTACAAAAGCCTGCCGAAGTGCAGGTCTGCAATATGTAAAAGCTGCATAGCGTCTCCTTTTAAATTTTTAATCTGACTTTTTTCTGAATTTGCCGGCGAGCACCTTTTCAGGGGTGCCAAACCGTGCTATAATAATAAAATAGTTAACAGTATTATATCATGTCCGTTGGAGGATAAACAGTGAGAAAACATAAATTTTTATCGATATGCGCAAGCGTTTTGCTGTCGCTTTCCGTTTTGACGACCGGCGTTTGGCCGATACAGCCGAAAGCACCGCGAGCGAAAATTCCACAGCTTCCGATACCTCGACTTCGGAAACCGACACAACGACAAACACGGTCGTGGCCAAAAGCAGCGAAATGGGCTTTCCGTGCGATAAGCTCACAGACCCGAACAGCGCTTCTATTTATATGGTGAGCCTCGATACCGATACCGTTGTCTATACATATAATCCGGACGAGCGCCGCCCCATGGCTTCCATGACGAAGATCATGACGTATATCGTCACGGCGGAAACGGTCATCGACCTGCAAAACACGCGCACTACGGTGCCGGAAAGCGTTGCCGAGGAGCTTGAGGCACGGGCTCGTCTTTGGCGGAAATTCAAACGGGCGAAAGCTTTACCATCTATGAGCTTTTGAACTGATGATGGTGCCTCCGGCAATGATGCCGCGCTGACGCTTGCAAAATATGTGGATTCTTTGAATATCACGGCCGACGACCCGCAGTACGACGAAAATGGTGACGGCAAAATGAGCTGTGTGGAGCTGATGAACAAGAAGGCCGCGGAGCTCGGCTGCACGAACACGCATTTTGTGAACCCGCACGGCCTGCATGATGAAAACCACTACACCACCGCGCGCGAGATGGCGGCCATCACGGAGTATGCGCTGACAATGCCGTATTTTACGGACGTCACCTCGCAGACGTATTACACGCAGCCGCCGACGAACATGACAAGCGAGGAACGCACCGTCACCACAACGAACCGCATGCTTTTGAGCTATGACGATGAGTATTACACCTATGCCACCGGCGTAAAGACCGGCTCCTTGAATGAATCCGGCTACTGCATTTCCGCCACGGCCACGTATGACGGGTACAGTTACCTTGTCGTGTGCATGGGCAGCCCGTATATCGACAGCGAGGGCAACCATATCGATTATCACGGCGAAATGTACGATGCCGCGACGCTGTTCCGCTGGGCATTTTTGAATATCGAAAACAAAACGCTCGTTACGGACGGCGAGCTTCTCGGCGAGGTGAGCCTCAAATACGCGTGGGGCAAAGACCGCCTGCAGGTGTTGGCGCAGGGCAATCTCACCGCAACACTGCCGAGCAGTCTGGAAAACGGCGCCATCACCACAAAGCTCGATCTGCCCGAAAGCGTGAAAGCGCCCATCAAAAAGGGCGATTACGTCGGTACCGCCACGTTCTATTATAACGGCGCGGAGCTTTCCACCGTTGCGCTCGTCGCCGCGGAAAGCGTGGAGCGCAGCGAGATTGTGCAGGTTCTGCAGCAGGGACAAGAGGTGCTCACCTCCACGTGGTTTATCGTTACGGCTACCATTTTGCTGGTCTTGGCTGCCGCGTATGCTATCCTTGCCATCCTGATGAACCGTAAAAACAAAAAAGTCCGCCGCGTAAAGAAATACAGAGATTTATAAGTACAGAACAAAACCCCGATCCGTTCAATTTGACGCCGCGGGGTTTCTCAATTGTTCGGTTTGTATTGCAGCACCTTCTGGGAGAACGTCCGATCGAAGAACTGGATGAAGGGCCCAAGGCAGAACGCACAGATCAAGGTGCCAAGCCCATAAGGCCACCCAGCGCCCAGCGCCGTGACCAGCACCGCCGCCCTTGACCATTTGCGCCCTGCCTGCTGAAAAGTAATCAAGGGGCGGTTAAGACGCCCACTTTAATAAATTTCTACCAGAGCTGTAATCAATTTGTGCATAACTCTTGACACTACCTATATACCGGTTTATAATGCATATAGCGGTCAGACAGAAACCATGCAGGCAAAATGGGCTAACCTGAAAAAATGGAAGAAGAAACATTTGCAAAGATTATTATGGGAAAAGCAGATATCAGCGAATTTGATACTTTTGTTGAAAACTGGAAGAATCAGGGTGGTGACCAGATTAACGAAGAATTAAATAATAGCTCTGGTAATTGATTATAGGCAGTATGAATCATAAGTATTTATGATGGAGCGAGGAGAAAAGAGATATGAAAGATTTTGAAAATGATTTGATTTATTATCCTAATCCGGACCCGGTCAAGGAACCGAGATTTATTTTAAAATCTGTAGATGAATTGGAAAGATCAACAAAATACAGTGTTACCTGCAACGGAACAGAGCGTGTGGTATACCATACAGATTCGTTTGACTATGTTGTAGTAGTAGATAACGAAGCGTATGATCTGGAGATTTCAATCCATACACCATATGAAAAACTTGAAATCCGTCCGTCCAGCTTTGGCATAGTTCCTTTTGTAAAAGGAGAAACAGTCCATATCCATCTTGATGAACCAAGAAAGTTTACTGTAGAGACAGATGGTGGTCTTCATGATGCATTGTTTGTGCTTTGCTCGCACAGGATTGAGAAGCCGGCAGATACCACCATCTGCTTTGAAAAGGGCAAGGTATATAATGTAGGAGTTCTTACCTTAAAGTCCAATGATACGGTTTACATAGAGGAAGGTGCTGTTGTATCAGGTTGTGTATACGCAGACCATTGTGACAATATTTCCATTGTAGGAAACGGAATTATCAACGGAGCCTGCTGGCATCTGCCGGACAGTAATGCACACCGTTTCTTTATCTATGCCAAGTGGTGTAATAATGTACTCTTAAAAGGCTTTACTGCTGTAGACGGTCCTTCCTGGCATGTAGTTCCTGCGGCGTGTGACCATGTTGTGATTGATGATATGAATATTATGTCGAGGATTGTAACGGGAGACGGTATTGATATTACGAGCAGCCAGGACGTAGAGGTAAAAAATTGCTTTATCCGTTCCACAGACGACAGTATCTGCATCAAATCCCAAAGATTGTTTGAAGATCCGTCAACGGTACGTGACGTAACAAAAGTGCGTGTTCACAATAACGTGATCTGGAATGCAGAACGGTAATGCCATAGAGCTTGGTTATGCCCTCCAGAGCGAAATCCACGACCTAGTATTTGAGGATTGTGATATTATACACTGCCAGTATGAAGGAAACATGGGTGGTGCGGCGATTTCCATCCATCAGGCAGATGGCGGCCATGTTCATGATATACATTATAAAAATATCAGAGTAGAGCAGGCAGAACAGAAACTGTTCGATATTAAGGTTCTGCTTTGCAAATATACGGAACAGCTTGCCAAAGGAGAGATTAATGATATCTATTTTGATAATATCCAGGTGCTGAACGGAGATATCCCGGTCTCCATGATCCGGGGGTATCAGACACCGACAGAAGAAGTACGTGTCCATGATGTCCATTTTGATAACATTACTTTTATGGGGAATAAGTGTGAAACCTGGCAGGATATGCGGCTTGTTACAGAACTGGCAAATGACATTTATGTCAATGGTGCCAGATTATGCAGACAGATGAAATTCTGAGAATATCACCATTTTTCTGGACACCGGTTCAAAATTGAATAATTAAGCTTCCATCATGGATGCTTCCCTGAATTTAGAGGGAGGCATCCATTTTGTTTTCGCTTGGATCCTGCTGTTATTGTAATAGTCGATATAATCAGCAATAGCTTTCTATTTCTAATATTAAAACTGGTTTTAGTATAGCATGAATCGAAGCATTCTATCAAGACCACCTTTCTTGAGGGTTATGAAAAAATTTCGGAACAATGCCCTATGACATTATCCCAGTTGACAATCATCGACAAACAGGAAGTTATCGCTTTCTGCCAATATAGCGACAAACTTTCTTCTTATATTGCAGATACTCATTTCCAAATGTGGCAATAAAAAATCTTCTTCGACATTGACAATCTGCAAATGGTACATGATGACCTACAAATACCGTTAAGAAGCACAAAATCCAGTTAAAAAACATCAATAGTGTGCCAATATATAAAAGGTCAAATCCCAGGAAGGCGGGATTGCGGCTGATTTGATAAATGCCGTTTGTCACAAGCTCCGTTTTATCGGTTTCGGACACTCCTGCTCGCCAACTGTCACGCATTCAGCCGCACGGCACGCTCCAATGCTTCGCCTTGACTGAAAAGCGCACAGGATCAAGGTATACCCGAGCGCATAGAGCTGACTTCAAATTCTCTTGGGTTGGTTGCAAAGGACAGGCAGTATTCCACATCCTCCCGAAGATAGTCCCGGTGGGTTTCCTTGCCAATGGCAAACGCCTGCTCCGGCGTGACCTCACCCTCACGGAAGCTCTGAATGCGTGGTAGCCCACCACCTTGCCACGCAACCCAAACCGCCGCTGGACGGCGATCATCTCGGCGTAGGTGTTCTGCGCCGAGCAGTTGATGCCGCCCACAAACATTTTGCGGTCGGTTTTATCATCGTTCTCTGCATAGCGCAGGGCAGCATACAAATCCTCGTCCAGATATTCCGGTGCGGTGGTCTTGTCGGGATTGTCGGCGTAGTCCAGCGTGGTTTTCAGATGTTTGAACACAGGCCAGAAGCCCGTGACCGCCATACCGCATAAAGGCCACGGCGTCAATGATGAGCAGTCGGAACAGGTCACTCTCCACAAATTCACAGGCGGCACGGTTGCGAAATAGCTCCTGCGGGTTCCGTGGGATAGCGTTCAGCTCCGCCCCACAGCGGGACAGGATGCTTTTCGGGATGAAGTAGTAGAACGGGATGCTCATTACACCATCTCTTGAATGCCTCCCTGACTGTAATGTGCAGGCCAGCCGATGGCCCCTTTTTATCCCACTCAATTTCCTATACTCGTTTTGCAAGGATAAAGAGACATGGGAGGTACAGAGATGCAGTTTTTTAAGCTGGTAGGGGCATTCGCAGCCGGGAGCGGCGGACAGGACAGAAAACGGACGGCGGATGAAAATGTGGATTTACTGGCCGCCAAGAGCGAGGCCTTCAACAAAGGGCTTCGGGGCCGGGCATTTTTCTATGTGGTCAACGCCTCCGGCGGCACTTTTACGGCAATGGCCGTGCAGAAGGACCCTCGCATGAATATGGATCCTCAGTTTCCTGCGTATACGGAGGCATTGGGCGTAAAGCTGACGGATATCCATGCGGAGGAGATTTCTCTCCATACTGCTTGTAATTTGCTGCACCGAGCCAGCCGAAATGATTATATTGAAGATGATGACGATGTTTTGAAGACGCTGGATTTGGACTACATGGTAAATCAGCGCTTCAGTGACTTCCGCTTCTGGGAGGATCTCATGGACGAGGCTTGCAAGGACGAGATCTACGCCAAAGCCGAACGGCTCTTTACGAAGGACTGCCTTCTCCCGGAGCTGGACCGCATTTACGCCGGGGGCGCTTCCGCAAAAATCGTTGGTCATCCCGTCCACTACTTGATACAGACCGATGACGCAGCATCCGCCGGGAGATGATCCAGTCTTTGCTGCCATCGCTCTATGCTAACGGTCGACTGCAAAACAGGCGGTACAGCTCTGTCTACTTTCGCGGAGAGGCGTTGTATGGGAAGTCCTCGGATTACGACCAGTTTTACAAAAGTAACGCCGGCGGCACAGTGATCGTCCAATACAGCGCCGACTACGGTGACACAGACGAGGATACGCTGACGGGATCCGTGATACCATTGAAAAGCTATGCAACTACATCAAAAAATACCGTCATCAGGTGCTGACCATCCTTTGTCTGCCCAGGGAATGCACGAAGCTGAAAGAGCTTTTTTACGAAAATCTCGGCACGGTCAGTTTTGTGGAGCTGAAGGAAGAATTTCTCAAGGGTGAACAAGCCGGAGATTACTTGAAACTGTTGGCCCGGGACAATCATGTCCGCACAGACAAAAAGTTATTTGCTAAGCTAGAGGGAAACCGGGGGTATCTGGCGCCGGAGTTGAGGGCAATCTTCGATGGTTGGTATAACAACAAGCTGAAAACTACCGTGTATCCCCAGTACAAAGAGATTAGCACCGTAAAAACCGGGGTAGAGAAAGCCAAACCGAAAGGCGACGCCTACAAGGAGCTGATGGAAATGATTGGCTTGACCGAGCCAAGAATGTCATTTTGCAAGCGCTGAACTACCACAAGGCGCAGAAGCTTTTTGCGGACAAAGGTGTGAAAGTCGATCGCCCTGCCATGCACATGGTGTTTACCGGCAATCCCGGCACGGCCAAAACCACCGTGGCCCGGCTCTTTGCCCGGATCATGCGGGAAAACGGACTGCTGTCCCGGGGACATTTGGTGGAAGTGGGGCGGGGCGACCTGGTGGGCAAATATGTAGGCTGGACGGCGCAGACCGTGCAGAAAAAGTTTGAGCAGGCGGAGGGCGGCGTACTGTTTATTGACGAGGCCTACGCTCTGGTGGATGACCGCAGCGGCTCTTATGGGGATGAGGCCATCAACACCATCGTGCAGGAGATGGAGAATTACCGGAACGACATGGTGGTGATCTTCGCCGGTACCCGGATAGGATGGAGGAATTTTTGCAGAAGAATCCCGGCCTGCGCTCTCGCATTGCCTATCATGTACCCTTTGCGGATTACAGCGTGGAGGAGCTATGCAGCATTGCGGCGCTGACGGCCCGAAAGAAGGGCTTGCACTTGGACGATCAGCACAGGAAAAACTGGCCTCTGTTTTTGAGACGGCACGGAGACAGGCGGATTTCGGCAATGGCCGCTATGTTCGCAATGTCCTCGAAAAAGCAAAAATGGCGCAGGCCACCCGGCTGCTGACTCAGGACTACGAGAGTCTCACGCAAGAAGACCTCACGACCTGTGTGCCGAGGATATTGAAATGCCTAAGGTTTCAGCGCCGGTCAAGCCGCAGATTGGCTTCACGGTGTAAATCCCCTTCGCACACCGTGGCCCGTTTTTGCCCCACGCCATCTTGTATTATAAGATATACCGTGATAGAATATGGTAAAAGAGGAAGTGGTCCCATACTTGTGAAACAGCCGAAAAAACTGCTGATTCTGAACATTTTGGATATCCTGCGGAAGTATTCCGACGAGGAACATCGCCTGAGTCAGAAGGGTATCACCGAGATTCTGAAAACCGAATACGACATGACCGCCGACCGCAAAGCCATCCGGCGGAACATTCTGAACCTCATGGACTGCGGCTACAACATCGAGTACAGCGAGTCCATCCGCATGGTGCCGAACCCCAAAACCGGCGTGCCGGAGGAGAGCTACCTGTGGTCGGACTTCTATCTGGAGCGGGACTTCACCGATGGCGAACTGCGGCTGCTCATTGATGGCCTGCTTTTTTCCAAGCACATTCCTTACAGCCAGTGCAAGGAGCTGGTGGACAAGCTGGAGGGTCTGTCCAATGTGTATTTCCGCAGCCGGGTGAAGTACATTGCCCGCCTGCCGGAGGACAAAACCGACAACAAGCAGCTCTTTCTCACCATCGAGCTGCTGGACGAGGCCATCAGCGGGGCGGAAGGTCAGCTTCAAGTACCTGGAGTATGGCACGGACAAGCGTCAGCATAGCAAGACCCGCTCCGACGACACAGAGCGGGTGTACATCATCTCTCCTTACCAAATGGCAGCCAAGGAGGGGAAATATTACCTGATTTGTAACTATGACAAGTATGACGACATTTCCAATTACCGTCTGGACCGCATCACGGAGCTGAAAATTCTGGACGAGCCTGCCAAACCCTTCGAGCATCTGAAGTGGGCCAATGGCCGTACGCTGGATCTGGCCACCTATATGAAGGAGCACCCCTATATGTATGCCAGCGACAATGTCCGGGCGGTGTTCCGGGTGGCCAAGGCCATGGTCAGCGATGTCATCGACCTGTTCGGCACAGAGGTGACCTTCTCCGACGAGGACGATGCCGGTGTTACCGTGACGGCCTACACCAATGAGATGGCCATGGAGCAGTTTGCCCTGAATTTCGCCCTGGATGTGACGGTGCTGGAGCCCCAGCGCCTGCGGGAAAAGGTTAAAAACGTTTTGAAAAAAGCGTTGGAGAAATACCAATCATAGGAGGAAACAAAATATGAGCAGACAACAAGCGTTGATGGATTTTTTGATCTATAGTTACTTCAAAATTATTCCGAAAGCAATTTACGGTGATAGCAGAGAACCCGATTATTCGACCTATCGCATCAAAAAGGCAATCATGAAAGCATATGAAGATGCCACAAATGAAGGCGCATACAATACTCTATTCAAAAAAACAATAGAAGCGGGAAAGCTGAAACAACTAAAATCTGCTTCTGAAAGAGCCAAGAATGATTCTGCGAAATTCCTTTTTTTGCAAATCCAAAAACTAAGCGCATTAGCAAGCAATTATGAAGAGTGGCACAAAAATACTTGTGAGGGACTATACAAAAAATACAGCAAAGTGTGTCTCAATGAAAATGAGCCTTTTTTACATACGGAAATGCGCAAAAAATGGGTCAATATGACCAATTGAAATATTCTTTGGTTGGCTGGGCCTGCTGAATAATACTGTTGATTGTGAAAAGCTGCATATTCCGATTGACAGCTTTATTATCGATGCCATGTGGAGTGATCAAGATGTAAATCTTCCTCTTAGACCCGAAAATGGAGATAGGAGTAAAACCTATGCAAAACCATCCGATCATGTCCTTGGTTGGAGCCAGTGGAATGATAAAATGTATGAAGATTTCGGAGCGCTTGCCTGAAAAGTATTCCTTGTGTTGGGAAAATGATGCATGGATAGAGCAAGCCGAAAAGCGAAAAAAGGCTGATTTGAAAAAGCAATACGAAAGCTTTTTTGGTGAGATAGCTACATGATGTATAAGGCACAGGGAATCCATTTCCCTGTGCCCTATTTTTACCCCACCCGTCATGCTACACTATTCCACGAAAGGAGCTGATGTGTATGGATAAGACTACTGCGTGGATGCTGCGGCGGGACGGGATTGCATTTCCCTGTCAATGGCACTACTACGGAAACGCCGACCCGGCGGAGGTGGAGGAGACCCTCTACGCCGCCGAATGGCTGTATGATGTTACCCAAAGCGAGGAGACCCGGCAGCTGTGCCTTGACCTGATCGCCGCCTACGGCGTGGCGCTGCAGCCCAACCGCAATCTGGTGCGGAACCTGCTGCTGGCCATCCGGGAGCGGCCCTATGTTTTCCTCAGCCGTGCTTTTGTGGAGCGGCACGCCGGGGAACTTTTCTATGTGGACCCGGCCCGGCTGCCGGAGCTGAACGCGCCGTAAACCGGGCGCTGAACAGCGAATTTCTCCGGGTGCGTCTGGGCGGACTGTATGACACCGTACCCGAAACCGGGATCGCTATTTTCGAGTGTCCGGGGCGGATTTTAACTGGCTGCCGCTGATCCGGGCGTTTGCCGAGGCCCATGCCGCCGAAGCCGACACCGTCACCGTGCTGTAGGATCAGGAGAGCACCGGACACAATGAATATCTGGCGGACGAGGTCGGACGCACACTGGATCATATCCCCCTGCAAGAGATCGTGTAGTGACCGCATTTCTCCCAGCCCCAATAAAAACGCATACGGCGGCAGGTGATATACCTGCCGCCGCTGCTTATTTCTCCATCCACTTTTTGATGGTCTTGTTGGTATTGTGCCGCTGCACAGCGCCCACTGCCGCAGCGATGTTGGCGTCCCGCCGGGCTTTCTCCGCAATGGAGTTCTGCCGGTCCAGCAGGTCGTTCTGCTCCATGGCCAGGGCGTTGGCCTGCTGCTGTTCCTGCAGGCGCATTTCCTCCAGCGCCCGCTGCTGGCTCTTGTCGAAGTATTCAATCGCCTGGCGCACATCGTAGTCCGAGGTGGAGATCATGTCATAGATGTACTGCAGGGCATCCACCCGCCGGTACTGTGCCGGAACGATGCGGGTCTCCCCGTAGAGCGCCGCCAGTTCCTTCTTTGCTTGGGCCAACTCCTGCTCCTCTTTTCTGATTTGTGCTTGATGCTCCGCTTCCCATGCGCTGCGGGCCGCTTGATATCGGGGCAGGAGCACGGAGTCATATTCCTCCTTCGCCTTGGTGTATGCCTCGTCAAACTCCTGCTGCTGCCGGTTTGTGGCCATACGGGCGGCCGTGCACTGCTGTTGGTATTCGGCGGAATTGCGGATTCTCTCGATGGTTGCCGCCTTTTGCTTGCGGTAAAGAGCGAAGTAATACACAGGCACCCAGACAAACAGCGTCAGTGCAAACATCCAGACGAGAAAAGCACTGTTGCTGAAGGTGGAGAGGGCCAGGCGTGATCCCGGCAGGCCCAGCATCAGCAGCCAGTTGACCTTGCAGCCGTGCCGGATAGGCGGCTCGGTGTAATGGGCCTCCTGCCGACCGGCGGCTGGGCGTCCGGTTCGGGCGTAGGTCTCCGCCCGCTCCTCCGGCAGAAACTGCTCCAGCACCTGGATCTGCGTTTCCAGCTCCAGCGCCTGCTTGACGACTTCCACTTGCTTTTTGTGTTCCATAGTGTTTTCTCCTTTTCTTTTGGTATAGATAAGATAGCGCACTCTGTGCCGTCCTTTTTCGCCCTACGGCCAGTACCGCCGAAGCAGACGCTCCATATTTTCCCACCCCACCGGGTTCATTGTGTGAATACGTATAGGCAGAAATTGCCTGGTTTCTGCCAGCTAGTCCAAAAGTTTGATCCCATCGCCGCCATCGCAGGCGTAGTCGCCCAGATCGTGGTCGCAATCCACCAGCGTGATGGGTTCGATCGCACGGTGGATCAGGCGTTTTGCCTCGTTGACACTCCGGCACCATACAAAGCCCTCCGGCGCCGGGCACATGTCATCCAGCCAGATTTTCATGGTTCCTCCCGGGACGATTCATTTTCGGGAAGAATACCAATATCTGCGAGTGCTTTCTTGTTATAACAGTTCCGAAACCATGCGATGCTGTTCTCCAACATTGTTTGCTGCTGCGCCAGGCAGTAGGCGTTCAGCAGATATTCAATGTTGCAATCGCCCTTGAGAAAGTCGCTGATGGGTTTCAGCAGTTTGTGGATGCCCTTCAGCGGCCCTCGGTAGTATTCCAGATCCAAATAATTGTTGAGAGGATGATCGTGAAACACAAACGGTATGGCCTCTCCCGGATCGCCCGACATGGTGTATCCACTGCAGTCATGTCGCTGACATCGCCTTTGGCACGCATTCTTGCCAGTGTGCGATCCAGGTTGCTGAGCCATTTGTCTGAGCACTCCGAAACGGGCATCTCCCGCCGATAGGTTTCGGCATCCCAGGTGCAGAGGTCGGTCAGCACAAAGGGCTCGTCGGGCCATCTGTGAGAACACAGGATGTCCCCGGCGTGAAATGGGGTAGGAAAGTCGAACCACATCCCCTCAAAGGCAATAGACAGATTCAAGTCACGGTCGTTAAACTCTCTGCACTCCAGCTGGCACACCTCTCCCTGCGGGGTCAGGATGCAATAATCATCCCACGTCAAATCCTCACCCGGATCCATGGGACGCTTGAAAATGCGGAGACCGACTGTTTCTTCCTCTGCCGCTCTCCGGATCGCTGCGGACAGGCAACGCTCAAAATCACTGAACGGGCTGAACTCCATATCTCCGCATAATTCACCTGCCGGGACAACTCACAGACATAGACGCAGCCATCCGGCTCCTTGAAGCGCCGCAGATCCCACTCCTGCAGGTCAATATAGTCCCGCAGAAACTGGTGAAAATCCGGAATGGCCTCCAGATTCATCCGCTCCGCCATAGCGCAGTTCGGCATGGTGCCGATGATCTCCCGCCATGCGGCAATTCTTTCCTCCAGTGCAGCGTTTTTGCACCAATACACCAGAAAAGCCGCCTCCGGCGTGGTAAATGAATAGTTAAGCTTTTGCAGGTGCTCCCGCATATCACGGGAATCAATAAAACGATAAATGTCCATCTGTACTCGCCTCTTTATAGGTACTCCATCCAGCGAATTTGCCGGATGCCAGTTGCTTTTTCCTTGCGTAGCACAGCGCCCGCCAGGTTCCGCTATGGATCCGGGAATGCTCATCGTAGACGGCGATCAGGCGGCTGCTGCGGTCAATCATATACCGGTCCCGGGCCGCCAAAGCGGCCATCCGCCGTACCGGTTCCACACAAAGAATGCGGTCAGATGCCGCTATAGTTTGCCGATAGGAATTCTCTGTTACATCGGCGTTATAGCCTGGAAAGGGCAGAATCGCCATCAGCGTCAGCGGCAGATTCTTACGCAGCCGCAGTACAATCTCCGCCGCCCAAGCGTCCACTCCCAGCGCACCGCCGTAGAGAAATGTCGTATAGCTGTCGGCAATGCCTGCAAATTTCGCTCTCTAACGCACGAAGCATTTTGGCAGCGGCGGGATCACCGGTGTTGCTGCCCCAGGGGAAAAATTGGGGCGATGCCCCGTAAAGCAGCAGGTTTTCTCTGGCTGTATGTCCAATGCTCATCCCTCCTGTTCCTTCTGAATACTGCGATAGTGCCGGCTTCCGTCCGCCTTGAGTGACAGTTGCATCTCATCGGGCAGCGAAAAGGCATGGCGAATCCGGGTATCAATTTCCGGTGTGCAGAGCAAGGGATGCAGGTAGACGACGGCTTTTCCGTGCCGCAGTTCTACCCGCCCACGGGGAAAGTAGTTGTAGGACATCCCGCCGGTAAGGGAATGCGGAAGCGTTTTCCAGAACCGCCGATAATTGTTGCCGACTGTATCGGCTTCGTCACCGGAAACGGGAAAGCACAGCAATTCCCCGTCCACATACCAGAACAGCCCTCGTTTCGCAGTCACCCCTCCATCACCTCCGCTTATCAGGATAGAACATCCTGTGGGTCTTTTTCGGTTCACCCAGGCAAAAAGAAAGCCGGTATACACCGGCTTTTCTGAAACACACTTGTACCCTTTTTCGATGGTCGTCATTTCTAACGGTAGATAAGCTCGTTTGAAACGATTTCTGTTGCAGTGTTTCGAAGATTGTTCATTTTCTGCACCCAAAGCATCTGGTTTTCTGCTTTGAGGACTTCCGTTACGCCTTCCTTTTCGGCAAGCAGCTTTACAAGCTGAGAAACATTGCTTCTGCCTGCTCGTTGAGGTCTGCAAGGTAATCGTTCAGCTTGCCGATGGTCAGCAGGTTGGCATAGCGTACACGGTGATGCTCCTTGAGATAGCGGAGGTGCCGCTGTCCCCATATTCCGATTGGCTGATCTTCCTCCGGCTCATCATCTCCGACAACCAGGTAACGGTGTGTTCATCTGTGATGTATTTTTCCGTAATCAAGTCCTCCACTCTGTAATCTTGAATCTTTTGGTTTTGGCATTTGCCACTTTGATAAGCACCTCGTCCACGCGTCGGTGTATCGCCCCTCCGATACAAGCCGATTGCGGAGATTGTTTAGGGACTCAATCATCAGTCGCACCTCCTTTGACTTTTCTGTAATCATTATAGCGAGGCTGACAGCAGTAATCGAATGTACGGATATAAGAAAATCACCGAGAAAAGTCCGTAGTGGACTGATCTCGGTGATTTTCCTTGCCATTGCTATGCCTGACAGCTAAGTTCTTTTAACTTTTCGTTGTCAACCCGTGGCTTTGCAACTCGGTTATTCGCCCATTGCCGATTCAGCTGCGGTGATAATTTGATTTACTGCCTTATCAACGAAAACCGAAGGCTTTTTCGGACTTTTTTTTATATTCTTTTTGCCTTCGACCATTGTGGCCGGAGGTCTTTCTGCTCTTTCCATTGCGAACCGAAAAAGATATCACCTCAACTCGTCAAAGGAGATTCTGCGGTTTGATCGCTCGTCCAGTCCATCCAAGTGAGCTTGCCCACTCACGAGCTTGTCCTCGCTCTTCTTCGTCCTCGCTCCGATGGATTGTTGTCAGAAAATCGATGTAACCACCGACTCCTCCAACATCATCAAAAACAGGCAGTCCATCTGCTGCAACGCAAACCGGAGTGTGGCCGTTCAGAACGGCGCGTATTACAGAACCATCTTGTCCTTCAAGGTCGTTCGCATAATAATCCTCTGTGAGTTCGATCGACACTTTCCAGCCATCGCCGTAGTCATACAGGTAATTGATCCGGTCGCTTTGTGCCTGCATTCGGACGGTCGTAAACGCTGTCAGCTCGCAAAACGGGTCGTATTGTTCATCGATATTTGCAAGGATCGTTCTCCATTGGTCGAGTTTTTCCTCCATTCCGTTTTCAAGGAGGATATCTTCTCGTCTATGGAATCCAGGAAGTATTTGTTTCTCGGAAGGAACAAGTATTCCATCAGGCTAAGTCTTTCAAGAAGGTGGTTCAGATCACCGCCAAGATCAACGCTGTTCCTGAATTCCTCGATGGTTGCCTTCTCTAAGGAAATGATCTTTTTCTGCGGCTTTTTTCCCTTATTCCTTACGAATTCAGCAAAAGAAGGCCGGACTTGGAAGGACGGAAGCTGTTCTTTCAGTTCCTGGACACGGCATTGGTTTTCCAAATAGTAGTCACCAATGCCGCCATAAAAATAGGGGCCTTTGTATTTGCTTTTCAGCCATGACTTGAAGCTGATGTTCGGCTCATAGTCATCATCCAATACAGATCGTCCAGCTCTTCATCGGGAAACCGGAAATAGATCCCCGCCAAACTGCACCATCTTGCAAAACTTCCTCCTGTCAGTTCTTTGAATATCTGTTCCGGAAACTCATAATGATGCAGGTGGCTGTTCTGCCAGCCAAACAGTTTCTGAATGGCATAGTGCAGAGCGTGAGGGTAATGTCCGCCGGGACAATGATATCTCTTGAGATAGATTTTTCCACTTTCCCATACTTGTGCAGGATCCCCATGTCCTGTGCCGAACAACCCTCCAGATCCAATTTAAGATGCAGTTTTAAGGCGATGGGATGCTTGTCCCGCTGCTTGCTCAGGAATTCGCTCAGGTCATCTTCACGGATGTATTCTTTTGGCACATCAAAAGAAGGCTTTACTGCCTTATCGGCGGCAGTCTGCTTCCTCTCTCGGTACTTCCTGGATTGGAGAGAATAGTTGCTCTTTTCTTCTGCACCGTATGCACCTTTTGTGTACGGAGAGAATGCCTGAACATTCTTTTCCGTATAGTGGAGCTTCTCCGCAATCTGTTTTGTATCAAGCCCTTGTTCCCGCAAATCCTGAATGGTTCGACTCGTTGCACTGCTCCAAAGCCCTTCCGTGATCAGCACTCGGCGTACCTTGATTACGCTTGTCCCCAATTCTTCGGCAGTCTTTTTGACAGAGCCGTTTCCCTTGTAAGAGGCAATGATCCTATCGTATAGTTCAGCGTTTCCCATATCTGCAGCCCTCCCTCATATCGTGGCAACCTAACCACTTTTGCTCTATTATACAGGGTGCAGATATATCCTGTCAACCTAACCTTTTGCTGGAATCTGCTATCAGAGGGCAAGATACTGACCGCCCATTTTAAGCGCGTGCCAGACTCACTCACAGGTATTTCGACGATCTGCTTGTCGAATTCGGTTTCGGTCATACACTTTTCTGCTTTCCACGATTCGGGTGGTCGGCTTGATTCCGTTCCAGGAGTTGCGCTTATCCGCATGAATTCCGCTGTTCCCGCTTGCTTTGTTTCTCGAGAGGTATCATTTTCATTGATATGTGCATCTCCTTTCGCTTCTTCCAAATGACGCATCATCTTTTGAACTTCCGCTTCGTACTCCGGATAACCGCAGAGAATCATTTTATTCTTAAGCGCATCAAGCAGCTAAGAACTTGGCGCTATCCTTCTTCTTAACATGGCAAAGAATCGCCAGGAAAGGTGACCCTTCCTTTGCATACTCCTGATCAAACCACACCCGAACCATCTGTTGATGAATAGCTGATCCGCAAGATATTCAGGGGTGTCGAAGAACAGAAAGTAGTCATACCGCAACGATGGTTTTCTGATTTTTAAGTACATATCTTTCTTCAAAATCGTCCTCTGTGCAAATTTCCTCTTGATTTTTCGTGCTTTCTCTGTTATTCTATAATATCACACGCATGAAGGAGGCGTTTTCTATGTCTGTAAAAGCATTTCCTGTGATTGACCTTGTGGCCACGGGAGATAACATCCGTCGCTTGCGCATGGAGCGTGGCATGACCGTTCGAGACCTGCAAAACTACTTCGGTTTTGAGGAACCCCGAGCAATCTATAAGTGGCAGAAAGGTGAAAGCCTTCCCACTGTAGATAACTTGTACGCACTTGGAGCGCTCTTTGAGGTTCCTATGGAACAAATCCTGATTCCCGCCCAAGTACAACTGCATATGTTTGGCGAGCAGCAGGCTGAGTCCTGCTGCTCAAATCATTTTTCCGGCTATTTTGGATACGGCAAGAGTCCAATGCAACTTCAACCATTTGTCCCGTTTGCTTTGTTGGCAGCATGACAAGTCATGCATTCAACGCCGCTCCTGGGATAACAGACAATGATCTGTAGTTGAGCTTGTAACAAGCAAGCATGTATTAGAACCTTTTCCATTGAGATGTAAGTGCGAAATCAAGAAAGTGCGAATAGCGAAAGAACGCTTCTCTCGTAAGGATGTACTGACGGGGTTGGAATAGAAGAGTGACTTCCAATCTTTATTGTGGCTCTTAGGTGAGCCGATCCGTACCATCCTTTCGGAAATATGCAGCATTATAGTTCATCTGCACCTGAACCGGTATCCGTATTCTCTTTATCTTGCCGCGCCCAAAATAGCCGGACTGAGCCGGAGCGTTACGCCCCGGCTTTCTCCATGAAGCGTTCGAACGCATCTGCAAAGCTGTCATTCACATCAAAGGGCGGTTCGTAGTCCACCGTGGATGTAACGAGGCACAGGTCGAGCTTCGCGGAGGTTTCATCGGAAGCTTGTTCAGCTTGCCCAGCTCTCTGCGGATGACATTCCGGTCATAGTTGATGATGGTAACCCGCTTCACATCGCAGCGATAGGAAATCTGATTTCCCTCAGCGTTAAACCGGTATCCGGTTCCTCCATTGGGAATGATCTGCTCAGAGTTTCGCAGATCATTCATCCGCTTAAAAGTGCGGGCAATTGACTGTCGGGCGGCATTGAGGCTGACCTCGCTGTCCATGTCGATATCCAGCGCATCCTTTGCCTTTCGGATTGCAGCGAACAGAGCCTCTTTCTCGCCGAGCAGATACAACAGGAATTGTGCAATTCCGGTGATCTGCTCGTAATACTCCGTATCCGGAGTAATGACTATCGTCTCATCTTCGGCTTCTGCCATGACCTTGTGGCGCAGATGGGTATTCTCCACCTTTGTGACATTGGAATCACGATCCAAGATTTCCTGTGCTTCATCCATAAAGGACTGGAGCCTGTTCTGATAACGGAATGCTTCTTTCAGATTCATTTTCTTCTCCTCGTCATATTGATTTCTATCTGTTGTGATTATAAAGTTCTTTTGGCCGGATGTCATTGAACTTGTAGTTCACTTTGTCACGGCTCTGAATAGAACTCTCGCATATCATCCAGGTGTAGGCACGAGAGCCGTCCGTCCTCGAATCCTGCGCCGCAGTCAATGCCAATGGCGTTGTCGGTTTTCCAGATACACAATGGCTCTTTATTCTGGAATAGCAGGTCGGGGTATGACCGAAGATCAGCATATATCCCTTGGAAATGGGTTTGGTTTTACTCCATCTATGAAACTGCCGGAAACTTCTGCACTTCCGACAACGGGAAAAAGGGTGGAAAACGCAAAAAAAAGCGGGGCTTCCAACCTGAAAAATCAGGTGGAAGCCCCGCTTCTACTCACAAAAAACCTCTAATTTGCCCTTTTGGGGAAAAGCAATCTATGGAAATCACTTTGAATTTTGGCTCTAAAAGGCCAGAAAACCCGCATGAATACTGACAAAATGGGTGGACATCTAAAATGTCCACCCCAGATGGCTCGTAGCACCGAAAAAGATATCGCTCAAACTTGAACCGATTTCCATGCGAAGGGGAGTAAATCTTTGATATGAACCTTTACCACTTTATTGCTTTCATCGTTTAATATGACCTTAATATCGGGACAGTATTCTATAAGCGTTTGACGGCAGTTGCCACAAGGCGCTACCAAGCAATTCGGTGCTTTATCGTGAACCGCAACAATTGTGTCGAATTTTCTTTCGCCTGCCGAAATTGCCATACCTATTGTAATGTATTCTGCACAAGAACCGTGTATACCGTCACAGTTTACGCCGCTGTAAATTTTGCCGTTTGGACAACTGAGTGCCGCGCCTACAGTGTGGTGATAAATTCCATCATCAAAATTATTTTGTAAGGTGTTAAGAGCAACATTTATAAGTTCTTTGTCTTTATCGGTAATTTCATAGAATTTCATCTGATAACGCCGCCTTTTTCGAGACTGAGTCTGCAATCTTTTGCATAACTATCGGTTACTTTAACCCGAAAACGCTATTTATTCATTACCTAAATGAAATATATCATAATATTTCCTATTTGTAAAGGGACAGTGATATGCCGAGCCGTGCTCGGCGTGATATTTTTGCCGCGGCAAAAGTGATATTGTCCGCTAAAGCTCACAGTGATATTATATTCGCCCTCACACTTGCGAAGCAAATATCACTCGACAGAAAGCCGAATATCACTCGCCGTAAGGCAAATTTCACCATAATCTCCTACGTTCTCACCTGCCGGCTCGGTCGGGGCTGGTCGCCACCGGCGACCAGCCCCCCTTCGGGTTATGAGCCGCGGGCGCATAGATGGAAAGTCGCAGGCACAACTTGCCCAAACAAGAAGAAACTCAGTTGTTCAAAAAACAACTGAGTTTCTTTGGTTGCGGGGGCAGGATTTGAACCTACGACCTTCGGGTTATGAGCCGACGAGCTACCGAACTGCTCCACCCCGCGATATATTCACTTCTCAAGTGCTCAATTATTATACAACAAGCATAAACGAAAAAAGCAAGTTGTTTTTAAAAAATTTTTATTCGTAAAGTGCTGTATTTTGTATGAAAGCGCGGTAAAGGAGGCCGAACACATGGACGCTTTGTAAGGCTTTGCCTATGTGCGAGAGGTTAAAAATAACCCGGTGTTGCCGGGATCCATAGGGGTGAGGGAAACCACATGAACGGTGAGGAAATTTATTTCTCTTTCGCCAGCATCTCCGAGAGTCGCTTTTTCACGGCCGTGTACTTCTTTTCGGGGATGGGCAAAGTGGTGCCGTTTATAAGCGTCAAATGAAAGCGGGTGATTTCCGTCACGCGGTCGGGGTTCACAAGGTAGCTTTCGTGGCAGCGCAGAAACAGTCCCGGGTAGCGCTTATCGATCGCCGTCAGTCGCTCGGTCGATTCCCGTATGTCGTTTTGTGTGTGAATATAGGTGTGCATGCCGCTTGTCTCTAAGTAATCGATATACGCGGGGCGCAGGTACAGCATGGCTTTGTTCGCGCCCTTTAAAACGATACGCGGCGCGCGGTCTTCGCCGGAAAGCACCGCCACGCGCACACGATCTTCTCCATAGTGCACGGGGTAGATCACATCGCGGTCATCGTAATCGAGTGCATTGGAAACGTGACACACGCGGATGAACGGCTGCTCGCCTTCCACCACCCACGAAAGCTGAATGCGCTGCTTTACACGCTGCATGCTGTTGTCCGGCCAAATGGTGTCCACGTCAAAAAACAGCAGCACCTCAAGTACCTTGCTGCTGGGTGTCATGAGCGGCACGGTCACAAGGTCGTGCATCTCAAAGCGCAGGTTGTGGTGCTCTTCGGCAAACGTCTTGATGAGCGTTTCGCGCGTGCGGATAATCTGTGTATTTGCCGGGCCAATCCACAGCACGTCCGGGTGGCAGGCCGCCAGAAACGGCTCGATCTCATTATTGTAATACCGCGTTATAATGTCGGCGGAAAGCTGCAGCAAAGCTTGTGTAGTCATAGTGCACCTCGCAAAAAAACGTCTTATTTGTCGAAAAACAAGTTATATTTATAAATTATATTGCAATACCCTGCTAAAATCAATACAATTTTTTAAAAACTATGAGACCGGCAGAAATTTCTATGGGAACGTAAGCTGCTATTCTGATCTCATCTATTCTCATCTATTCCAATTTGATAAATCTGTCAAGGGCAATACCGCGCGCTGTCGAAAGTTTTATGTGCGGTATTGTCCCTTTTTATCGGGAATGCAAGGCGTTTTTCCCTTTACGGAATTGACGAATGTGGCGATTCATATTATACTTGTTTTTATAGATATTTTCCCGAAAAACAAGGAGGAAACGACCCTATGGAATATACCCCCAAGCGTTTTCACTGCCCTGCCTGTGGCTTTGAGCCGGCGGAAAACGTGTCCGAAAAAGAATATGCCCACTGCCCGCGCTGCCTTATCGCCGTCCATGAAGCGGACAGCGAGGGCTACGAATGCGGCGGTAAGCTACAGCCCATTTCCATTTGGGTGAAGCCCGATGACAGCTGGGAGATTTTAGGCCGGTGCAGCCTTTGCGGCGAGATTGCCTCTACGCCCGTTTCGGACGAGGACGACCCCGTTTTGCTGCTTTCCATTGCCGGGCGGCCGCTTTCCATGCCGCCGTTCCCACTGGAAAAAATTGAGGAGCTCACCCGCATGATGGGCGGCGCAGGCGACAAAGGAGGATATGACCGTGAACCGTGAAAATAAGCGCAGAAAATACGAAAAAGGCTACTACAAAAAGCATGCGTGCTTAGACCCGTTCACGTGTAAGGTCTGCGGGCGCGAAATTCTGCCGAGGGCGCAGGCAGCGACCACCGCAACCATTGCCCGTACTGCCTTTCGAGCGTCCATGTGGATAACGAGCCCGGCGACCGCGCATCCGAGTGCCACGGCGTCATGGAGCCATCAGCGTGTGGGTGCGCAAAACGGGGAGTGGGCTGTCATTCACCGCTGTACGGTGTGCGGCAAAATGGCTCTAACCGCATTGCGGCGGACGATAACCCCATGAAGCTGATGGCTTTGGCCCTGCGCCCCTACGGCAGCCCGCGTCTCGACCCAAAGCGCATCAAAAACATGGTGAAAACCATGGAAGACAAAGCATAAGAGGCGATAAACGTGACCACAACCCGAGCTTCACGTTCACGTAAACGCGTACCCTGCACGCTTAAAAGGAGCCAATATGTCTCAAAATTACAGCTATTTTGCGCATAAAGAATGCGAGTATTTTCCCTGCCACAAGGGCGCGGACCCGGAAAATTTCAATTGTCTTTTCTGCTACTGCCCGCTTTACGCTTTGGGCCGCAACTGCGGCGGCGCGTTTCAATATAAAGAAAACGGCATCAAGGACTGCACGAACTGCCTTTTTCCGCACCGACGCGAAAACTACCAAAAGGTTATCGCGCGCTACAAGGACATTCTGGGCGTATTAAAACGGCTGGAAGCGGAAAACAGAACCGAAAGCGGGGAGAACGCATGACGCTTACGCAAATTCAATATGTGCTTGCCGTGGCGGAAACGGGCACCATCAGCGCGGCGGCAAAGCGGCTTTTCATCGCGCAGCCCAGCCTCACCGCGTCGATTAAGGAGCTCGAAAACGAATTGCAGGTCACGCTTTTCCGCCGCACGACAAGGGCGTGACCTTAACGCCGGAGGGCGAGGAATTTCTCGGCTACGCGCGGCAGGTGAACAGCCAATTAGACCTTATGCGCGAGCGGTATTTCGGCGGCGCGCCCGTGCGCAGACGTTTTGCGTTTCCACGCAGCACTATTCGTTCGCAGTGGAGGCCTTCGTGGCGCTTTTAAAGGAGCACGGCGGCGAAACGTACGATTTTCACCTGCGCGAAACGCAGACGTATGAGATCATCGAGGACGTGGCGTTATTAAAAAGCGAAGTCGGCGTTTTGTATTTAAACCCGTTCAATGAGACGGTCTTAAAAAAGACGATTAAGGCGCACGGGCTGGGATTTCACCCGCTGTTCAAGCGGGGCCGCACGTGTTTTTTGGGTGCAGAAATCCCCTTGCAAAACAAAAAAGTGTCACGCTCGAAGATTTAGCGCCGTACCCGCGCCTTTCCTATGAGCAGGGAGACCACAACGCGTTTTATTTTTCCGAGGAAATTCAGAGCACGCTTGAGTGCGCCAAAGACATCCACGTCTGTGACCGCGCAACGCTGTTCAATCTGCTCATCGGGCTGAACGGCTACACCATTTGCAGCGGCGTCATCAACGAGAGTCTAAACGGCAAAAATATCGTCGCCGTGCCGCTCAATCTCGACGATTACATGGAAATCGGCTATCTCACGCGCGAAAACGTGGAGCCGAGCCTCTTTGCGCAATATTATATCGACGCTTTAAAGAAGTTCACAATGTAATAATGCAAACCGAAAGCGGCTTGCCATAGCAAAAACCTATGGCAAACCGTTTTTTTCTTGTATTTTACAAGATGAGAATTCGCCTGTATACTGTAAACACAAACTCAAACAGCAGGTGATTAACATGAAAAATATCAAACTTCCGTATCGTTACGATTATGTCGGCAGCTTTCTGCGCCGGATGATTTGAAGAAGATTCGCGCCGATTATGAAGCCGGCAAAACCACTTACGAAGCGCTGAAGGAAGCCGAAGACACCGCCATTCGCGACCTTGTCGCAAAACAGAAGGCGGCGGGTTATAAGCTGCTCACCGACGGCGAATTCCGCCGCAAGACATGGTATCTCGACTTTATGTGGGGGTTTGAGGGCGTCAGCCACTCTGCGCCCAAGGGCGGCATCCCGTTCCACGATGTCCTTGCGGTCGTCGATGACACGTACCTTACGGGCAAATTAAAGCTGACGGGCACGCATCCGTTTGTGGAACACTTCAAGTTTGTGCAAGCGCTTGAGGACGAAAACACCGTCGCAAAGCAGACCATTCCGTCTCCGGCACAGTTCTACGAGCAGATGATCTTCCCGATGAACGCGGAGACGACGAATAAAATCTACCCGAACCGCGAAGAGCTGCTCGAGGACGTTGCAAAGATCTATTGGGCGTTCATCAAGCAGCTCTACGACGCAGGCTGCCGCAACCTGCAGCTTGATGACTGCTCTTGGGGCGTTTGCGTAGACCCCGCCGCGCCGTTTGTGTTCGGCGTGGAGCCGGAAAAGATGGGCGACATCATGGATCAGCTTTTGAAGGTCAACAACCTCGCGCTTGAGGGCAAACCGGATGATCTCACCGTTGCAACCCACATTGCCGCGGCAACTACAATTCCTCCTGGCCAGCCGGGGTGGCTATGAGCCGGTCGCAGAGCGCTGTTTGCGCATGAAAATGTCGATGCCTATTATCTGGAGTTCGATGACGCACGTTCCGGCGGTTTTGAGCCGCTGCGCTTCGTCACACCGGCAAAAAGGTCGTTTTGGGACTGATTACGTCCAAGCGCCCGGAGCTTGAGGATAAAGACGCGTTATCGCACGCATTCACGAGGCTGCAAGTATGTGCCGCTCGAGAACCTCTGCCTCAGCCCGCAGTGCGGCTTTGCTTCCTGCGAGGTCGGCAACAAGCTCACGGAAGAGCAGCAGTGGGCAAAGCTCACGCTTGTAAAGGAGATCGCCGAGGAAGTCTGGGGCAAGTGATTCCTATTTCAATACACATCGATTAACCGGGATTTCAAGAACCGCGCAGCGCCGAAAACGCCCTGCGCGGTCTTTTTTTGAAAAGATGTTCGCCAAAATTACAAACAAATGTTCTGAATTGACTTGACATTTGCGGCG
>ENA-OQLB01000439-OQLB01000439.1-human-gut-metagenome-genome-assembly--contig:-NODE-439-length-23936-cov-2.125457_pt1 | contig 23936 bp, 38 predicted proteins | sample MGYA00242656_ERZ504813 | MGnify/ENA primary metagenome ERZ504813 (study PRJEB26092, sample SAMD00036388) | human gut metagenome | host: Homo sapiens | study: EMG produced TPA metagenomics assembly of... | reverse complement strand
TCCTTTGTATTTTGCCAGATAGATGCAACTGTCACAGGCCGTTGCTGCCCCGCATCCTCCGACATTACATAACAATATTGGTAAACCAGTCTGATTTCCGCCAAATTCTCCATCAATCATAAATAATCCAGTTCTTTTTCATCTTTTATTCACCTGTCCTGTTTTCTTCTAAATGTTATTCTAACACAATTCTTCCCAAATACGAATAGACAACACAAAAAGCAGGAACTACAACTTCTCTGTAATTCCTGCTCCGTATAGATATTTTTATTATTTAAATATATTGATTATAAACTTCTGGACATCTCTTCGCAGACTTTCATTGCTTCGATGATAGAACTTCTGAATCCAAGTTCTTCTAATGTACGAACAGCTTCAATTGTTGTTCCTGCCGGTGAGCAAACCATATCTTTTAATTCTCCAGGATGTTTTCCTGTATCCAGAACCATCTTTGCGCTTCCGAGAACTGCCTGTGCAGCAAACTGATAAGCCTGTTTTCTTGGCATTCCGCCTGAAACTGCTGCGTCCGCCATAGCTTCGATCAGCATGAATACATATGCCGGTGAGCTTCCGCTTACTGCTGTCACAACATCCATCAGACGCTCCGGAACGATCTCTGCGCGGCTGAAGCTTTCCAGAAGACTCTTTACATATGCGATCTCATCTTCTGTAAGGTGCTCATTCGGGCAAACGGCTGTCATACCTTCTCCAACCATAGCCGGTGTGTTAGGCATTGTACGGACAATCTTTACTTCTTTTCCAAACTGTTCTGCAAGCCATGCAAGTGTCTTACCAGGTGCAATTGTAATGATAATCTGGTTGTCTGTTACTACATCTTTGATATCTGCAATTACGCTTGCATAGAACTGAGGTTTTACAGAGAGGATAATTGTCTCTGCTTTTGAAGCAACTTCTTTATTATCTGCTGTTACATTGATTCCATATTCTTTCTGCGCTCTTTCTCTTCCAGGTGCAAAAAGATCTGCTCCGATGATCTCTTCTGCCGGAATTACATTATTCTTAATAATTCCACCCATGATTGCTGATGCCATGTTACCTGTACCAATAAATCCTAATTTCATCCTTAATTACCTTCCTTTTCCAATATGATATTGTCTTATTAATTGTTCCAGCGCATGAATGATGATTTATGATTTGTAATGGATATTCTTCATGTGCTATTTGTATACGTTTTTTTTAATTTGTATACAAATCATTTCTACTGTGACTATAACACTCCTTTTCAAAAAAGTCAACACATAACCTTGAATTTTCTTTAAAAACACGTTATAATTTGTATACAAACATAAAAGATGTATACTTTTATCTTCACATCCATTTTTCTGGGACGTATACCAAAAGGGGGGAATCCGACATGGCAGAAAAGAGTCCGTCTCTTGCCACACAGGCTTATGAGACGATCAAAGAAAATATTATGAATCTTACCTATCCTCCGGGCATGGTTCTCACCGAAGCCATGCTCACCAAAGAACTGGGGATGAGCCGCAGCCCGGTCCGTACTGCGATCCAGATGCTGCAGGTCGAAGCTGATCGTTTCTGATTATTATAAATCTATGACGGTGAAAGAAATTACAGAGAAAGATATCAATGAAATCTATCAGTTAAGGGAATTAATAGAGGGTCCGGCTTTCCGCCTTATCTTTACATCAGGCCGGTATGAAGAATATTCTTACCGCATAGAGGAAAAGATTGTGCGCATGTGTGCCGTTGCCGGTGATCTGTATGAATGGGAAATCGCAGATACCGCAATGCATATGGAGATTATCAGTATTCTGGATAATGAACGGATCAACCGGATCTATGAAAATAATCTGTCTGAACTCATCCGTATCGGACAATATTCCATCCGTAACGGAATGAGAATTCCAAAGACAAATGAAAATCTCAAGAAAATGGTTGCATATATGCGGAAAGGAAATTATGAAAAGTCGTTTGAAATACTGAAAAATGATCATTTCGGTACCGGACGCAACACTGCTTTGAAAATGCATTGATCTACAGAACAAGAACCTGCCATTGGCAGGTTCTGTGTATTTATTATCGTTTTATCTTTTAAAATGTTCCAGCATGACCGGCATACATTTTTTTCGAATACTCTCTCAGTGAATACTCTCCCTTATTCAGACACCAGTCCGAAACCAACGCCCTTTCGCACATGGAATAATATCTGACCAAATCGCTCACCGAGACTTCATCCAAGATCTCGCCACGCTTCTGTCCTTCATCGATCACACTGCTGATCAGCTTATAATATGTCCGGTTCTGATCCAGCAATGATCTGTGTCCCTGTGCCACAAGCTGTGTAGAATACAGAGATGCCAGAAGATCAATGTTGATCTTTTCTTCTATCATAGAATGTGCTTCATAATTCAGATACAGTAACTTATCATAACTGTTCATATCCGGATCCATTTTCTCTTTCAATATTTCATAATTATCATCCAGGATCATAGACAATGTATTCAAAAGCTCGTCCTTTGTATTAAAGTAATAATAGAAGGAACCCTTGGATGTTCCGGACAGATCAATGATATCATCCACCGTTGTTCCATTATATCCTTTTTCATAGAACAGCTGCCACGCCGCAGCTACAATTCTTCCTTTTACGCTCTTTTGATTTTCAGTTTCTATCGTCATTTTTCTTCTCCTTGTCCACCCTCATCTTGAATACTTCCAGTATAACATATGTATCTTTCAAGTGTATATACCGAATCACTTTTCCCGTCCTGTAAACTTAATATTTCACTTCAAAACTGCTTTCTGTTTCTGTTTCCTTCTCTTCTGTATCGATCCAGTCGATCTGGATAAACTGATTCCTGTTCAGTCCTTTCATCAGTTCGAAGATCATTGCTTCTCTTCCCTGTACTTCCATCACTACGGTTCCGTCATATTCATTTTTCACCCATCCGTCAGATTCATTGATCTTGCCAGATATTTGGCAGTATAACGAAAACCTACTCCCTGCACTCTTCCGTGAAATATCATGTGTTTTCTTACATCAGCCATCTCATCTTCTCCTAACTATTAGAAACGCGCTCTGCGAGTTTCTCAGGTTATCGCGACAATCGCCAAGGTCTCGTGCAAGCACAGACTTTTGCTCGTTGTTCGCGTAAATAAGAATCAGGGTACTGCTTTTGCACAACACCCTGGATATCTTCTGCTATATGATCTGTCTTTATGATTCATTCCTGTTCAAAAATCTTATTCACCAGTCTGGTATATTCTTCATAAGCCTCTACACCTTCAAACGACTCCTTCAATGCATCCCGGATTCCAATATAATACCAGCCGATAATCCCTTTTTCCTTCATTCTGAAACGGTTCCACAATTCTTCTCCGTATACCGGATAATCTCTGTCAATATCCCTCATATTCGAAAGTTTGTCTGCAAGTCCTACCATCTGCACTTCTTTTGGTGCAGTACGGATATGCTCGATCGTTGCTGATTTCCGTTCCATCCATGTCTTGGATTTGTCTTCGCTTTCCTGTGCCACAATTCCCGCTACCCGTTCTGAAAATTCTTCTGTCAGAAGCTCTCTTGATACTCCTGCACAATCTTCTATTGTATCATGAAGAACCGCTGCACTGATAATCTCCTCGTCCTTTGTCATCGTTGAGACAATATCTCCCACTTCGATCGGATGCACAATATATGGTCTGCTTGTCCCTTTCCTGAACTGTCCTGCATGTGCTCTCGTGGCAAATTCAATTGCCTTATTAATCATAATGGTACCTCTCTTTTATCACGTCTGGCTTTTGGAACCAATCTTCTACGGTCCGACTGGTTATTGTTATATAAATAATATCACCTAACACTTTAAATGACAATGATTTCAGTATATAATAGAAGAAAAGTTAATTGATCAGGGGAGAAAAATTATGGAACAAAAGACTATTTTAATCACAGGGGCTTCCCGGGGTATCGGGAAAAGCATTGCTTTACGATTTGCATCGCGCGGATATCACACATTTTTAAATTGTTCTTCTTCTGTAGATGAACTGAAAAAGCTCCGCGCCTATATCCGCAAAAAATACCACACACCTTGCACGATCGTTGTCGGGGATGTCGGCAATCCTGACCATGTAAGAGCCATATATAACCGTATCTATCATGACTGTTCACACCTTGATGTTCTTGTGAACAATGCCGGAATTTCTCATATCAATCTCTTATCCGATATGACAGATGAAGACTGGAATCATATTATTCAGACCAATCTTTCTTCTGTATTTTATTGTTGCCGGCAGGCCATCCCTCCGATGGTATCAAAGCGTTCCGGTAAGATCATCAACATTTCTTCAATGTGGGGGCTCTCGGGTGCTTCCTGCGAAGTTGCATACTCCGCATCCAAATCCGGTATCAACGGATTCACAAAAGCTCTGGCGAAAGAACTCGCACCAAGTAATGTCCAGGTGAATGCAATTGCATGCGGTGTCATCGATACTTCTATGAACGATCAGCTCACACCGGAAGAACGAAAAGCCCTGGAAGATGAAATTCCTGCCGGACGTTACGGAACTCCTAAGGAAATTGCCCAGATGGTATGGAATATTGTACATGCTCCGGAATATATGACCGGACAGATCATCGGGGTTGACGGAGGCTTTTTATAAAACTCTTTATCTTTTTAAATATATGGATGCGCAAAAACAGATTGTTTATCTACTTTTGCGGCAGCTCCATATATTTTCCATATGATTATAACACTGTCGGATTACTCTATATCAAGTTCTACCGGACAATGATCCGATCCCATGATCTCCGTGTGAATGACGGCATCTTTCAGACGTGGCTGCAGGCTCTCTGATACACAGAAATAATCAATACGCCACCCTGCATTCTTCTTTCTTGCGCTGAATCTGTAGGACCACCATGAGTATATTCCTTCCTTTTCCGGATAGAAGTAGCGGAACGTATCAATAAATCCCGCATTTAAAAGATCTGTAAATTTCCCACGTTCTTCATCTGTGAATCCTGCATTTTTACGGTTTGTCTTTGGGTTCTTCAAGTCTATTTCTTTGTGTGCTACATTTAAATCCCCACAAAAATGACCGGTTTCTTCTTTTCCAATTCTTTTAGATAAGTAAGGAATGCATCTTCCACCGCATTCTGTAATCCAGTCTTGCAAGCTCACTCTGTGAATTCGGTGTATACACGGTAATGAAATAGAATTCCTCAAATTCCAGCGTGATCACCCGGCCCTCTTTGTCATGTTCTTCGATTCCCAGACCATAACTTACTGATACCGGTTCTTTCTTTGTAAAAATCCCGGTACCCGAATATCCCTTCTTCTCTGCATAATTCCAATACTGATGATATCCGGGCATATCCAGTTCTAACTGTCCTGCCTGCATCTTTGATTCCTGAATACAGAAAATATCTGCATCTAATTCATTAAAAACATCCATAAATCCCTTCTGTACACACGCACGGATTCCATTGACGTTCCACGATATAAACTTCATATATTCCTCCCGGCTTTTTCCTGTCCTTTTTTGCGGACAGTACTTTTACTTTTTCTGACATATATCCTATCTGTTTTATTCTATTCTTAATAATATACTTTTCTTAAGAATAATCCCCTTGCCGGAGCCAGAAATCCTGCAAGGCTTCTGTCCTCTGCCGCAATTACGACCGGAAGCATGGACGCATCCCTCTTGCCTGCACCTATCTCCAGAAGCGTTCCCGTCAGGATTCTTACCATGTGATATAGGAAACCGGTACCATAATAAGTAATTCTTACCTTTTCCCCGCTCCTGACGATCTTAATATTCGTAATCTTCCGAACCGGATCTTTACATTCCTTGTCATCTGTAAAGCTGGTAAAGTTCTTCGGTCCGATCAGATATCTGGTCGCATCACGCATTGCTTCGATATCCAGTTTTTCTGGATAATGATAACAATATCTTCTTGAAAATACATCCGGCTTTTCACGCAGTCGATGTAATATTCATATTTCTTACCTTTCGCACTTTTGCGCGCATGGAATCCATTCTTTGCCAGTTCTACTTTCACAATACGGATATCTTCCGGAAGATATCTGTTCAGCGAATCTTTCAGTTCTTTCGTATCGTACAACTTAGACAGTTTCACACTTGCGACCTGTCCACGCGCATGTACACCTGCATCTGTTCTTCCTGATCCATCTATATGCACACGGTATCCGACTAATTTACCAATACTCCACTCCAGAATATACTGTATCGTATTGTCTGTTGTGGCCTGTCTCTGCCATCCCTGATACCTGCTTCCGTCATAGGAAATAGTTAACTTATATGTTCTCATATTATTTCACCCAATCTATTCTAACAAGCTATTTTAAATACACATCTATTTATAACAAATCCGATCCTCTTTTGAAAAAGGGAGAAGCAAATACCTTTGCTTCTCCCATATATTTTATCACTTTATTACTTTATAAGCAATTCCTTCTTATTCCAATATTCAGTTTAGCAGATTCTACATTTCCATTCCATATCGGATTTATTTTAATATCTTTTTTAATTCGTCCATAAATGTACTGACATCCTTAAATTCTCTGTAAACGGATGCAAAACGGACATATGCAACCTCATCCAGCGTTTTCAATTCATCCATAACGGCCTCACCGATCGCACTGCTCGGAATCTCTTTTTCTTCCATGCTAAATACTTTTGTTTCTATTCTGTCGACAACTTTCTGGATATCTGCCGTTGCAACAGGTCGTTTATAACAGGCACGAACCACACCGTTCTCTACTTTCCGGCGGTCATACTGTTCTCTGGTATTGTCCTTCTTTATTACTGTCAGCGGAATTGTCTCTACTTTTTCATATGTAGTAAAACGTTTCCCACATATATCACAAGAACGGCGGCGTCTGATACAGCTTCCGTCTTCCGCCGGTCTGGAATCAATCACTCTTGTATCCGGATTATTACAATATGGGCATTTCATCTGATTCGTTCCTTTCTGTCCTTTATAGCAGTTCAAATACAGTATATCTTTTTCAAAAAGAGAAGTCAAACACATTTCCGCCCTATTTTTTGTTATTTTTCCTCATGTATCTCTACCAGAATTAAATCAGGGCCGATTCTTTTGATGCAGGAAAATGGTATGATATACTCTGTTCCATCTCCAAAAAAGTTACACCATTTCCCACCTTCCGGGACTACAAGTGCTTCAATACAGCCTTTGCAGTCATCAATGATCAGTCATCGATATATCCAGCTTCTTGCAGTCCGCAGCAATTGATCACTTCTTTTTTGCCAGTTCGCACAGCCGGATTTTGGACATCTGTTTTCCACCTCCCTGTCGGACACAGCATAACTTATCCACATTGTAAAGTTCCTGTTCCTTATACTATATGCACCTGCTCCTTATTCTGATTGTCTGTTAAAATACAAAAAAACCCGCACATTCACAGCTTTCACTATGTCTGTGCAGGTTTTTATCCTGCTTTTGAAGGCAGCCGGTTCTTCTGATCTTGTAACTTTTTATCTGATCAGTGTACCTGTCTTTCCTTTGAGTGCTTCATCCAGCTTATCAAAAGATGTGATCAGTGCACTTCTTCCTTCTCTCTTTTCAAGAAATTCTACAGCTGCTCTGAACTTCGGATACATGTTATATTTTCCGAAATGTCCTTCTTCCATATAGGCTTTTGCCTGATCAACACTGATCTCTCTCAGTTCTTCTTCCTCCGGTCTGTCCATGTTGATCTTAACTTTTTCAACACTTGTAAGAATGATGAGTGAATCCGCATCTGTCTCTTCTGCCATCTTTCCGGCTGTCAGATCTTTTTCGATTACTGCACTTGCACCTTTCAGACGGTGATCCTGCTCTAATACCGGAATTCCGCCTCCACCGCATGCAATGACAACCTGATCTGCATCCAGCAATGCTTTGATCGCATCAATCTCTACGATGCTGACCGGATTCGGAGCTGCAACGATACGGCGGAATCCTTTACCAGGTTCTTCTACAACATAGTTTCCCTTCTTGCGTTCTGCACTTGCTTCTTCTACATCCATATAACGTCCAAGTACCTTGGTCGGTGTATAAAATGCTTCATCGTACGGATCAACGATCACTTGTGTCAGGATCGTGCTGACTGTTCTGTAGATTCCACGATCCATTAATTCTTCGCGGATTGCATTCTGAAGGTCATATCCGATATATCCCTGACTCATGGCAGAACATACCGACATTGGGGCTGCCGTGTAATCTTCATGCTCTTTTGCGAATTCATTCATTGCAGTATGGATCATACCGACCTGCGGCGCATTACTGTGTGTGACCGCAACCTGATATCCCTTTTCAATCAGATCACCGATTACTTTTGCGGTCTTCTTAACTGCTTCTTTCTGTTCTGGTAATGTCGTACCAAGTGCTCTGTGTCCTAATGCAACTACAACTCTTTTTTCATAATCTATACCTCTGCTTTTCTAGTTATTTTCAACGAAATAATATAAGAGAATTTATAGTATTTTGCATATAAAATGCAATATTTTTCTGATTATAGTCTGTCAAAATCTATATTCTGCAGTTCTGTAAATGCACGGATCGACGGATATTCTCCTTCCACTTCTCCAAACCCATATGACGCAAAGATCATCGGTACTTCTGCTTCCTTACATGCATTGGCATCCCCCTGGGTGTCTCCTACATACACTGCTTCATCCAGTCCGTTTCTTTCCATAATGATACGGATATTTTCCCCCTTTAACCTGCCTGTATAAGCCGGACATGTAAAATCTTTGAAATACCCGCCCAGTCCGGAATTCTTAAGAAACGCTTCAATATATCCATCCTGACAGTTACTAACTATATACAGTGGATATTTTTTACTCAGTGCTTTGATTGTCTCCGGTACACCATTGTAGATCACACATGGACCAACCGCTACCAGTTCATTTTCATATGCCATCATCTTACCTAGAAGTTCCATCCTGTCTTTTTCAGACATTTCCGGAAAGAGACTTTCTGCAATCGCATCCATCGGCTTTCCAAATTTCTTTCTGCAGCCCTTCTGCGGTTAATATCTCGTGGCCTTCCATCTCATCCTGCAATACTTTATTCCATGCAACCGCAACTTCCCTTGTCGAATCCCACAAAGTTCCGTCTACGTCAAATATAATTCCTTTCATTCGTGCCTCCATTATCTTTTTTCATAATCACTTTTTCATAGTATACTATTTTTCATACCTTTCCTACAAGAGCAGACTCTTATGGATCTTTCTCCTGAATTCTTTTTTATTTATACAATATTTCCTGCCGTTTTCAGATTTCTTCATATCCACAGGATAATTGCTGTGTTATACTGTCTTAGTTTATAGCAGTTCCGGATATACCGCTATAAAAATACGACCGGACTGCGAAAGGAGAATGGATATGAAAGTTATTGTAATCGGACCCAGAGGGAAAATGGGAAAATTAATCACACAGGTCGCTGCCAGCCGTGATGATATGAAACTCGTCGCCGGGATAGCACCAAAAGGACGTGATTATATAGGAATGGATCTTGGAACTGTCGCAATGACAGGATCAGACTCGGCGTTCCTGTAACAGATGATCTGGCAGGTGTGATCGACTCCTGTGACGTCATCATTGATTTTTCAACAAAAGAAATGGCTATGGAGGTCCTGGATCTTGCCATCGCACATAAGAAAGCACTGGTATGCGGTTCTACCGGATTCTCCGCCGAAGAGATGAAACGATTTGAGGATGCCGGAAAGCAGATCCCAATGCTTTATGCCGCCAATACTTCTAAGCTTGTCAATATCATGAACAAGCTTCTGGAACTGGTAACCACAACATTAAAAGATGAGATTGATATCGAGATTCTGGAAATGCATGATCAGTGGAAGAAAGATGCTCCAAGCGGAACTTCCAAAGAAATGGGTGAAATCATGGCGCATGCTCTCGGTAAAGAATTAAGCAACATTGCCGTCTACGGACGCGAGGGAGAATCTCCACGTGAACCTGGAACAATCGGCTATCATTCTCTCCGTGCAGGTAATATTCCAAGCAGCCATACGGTATTCTTCGGAGGCATGGGAGAACGTCTTGAGATCACACATCATTCCTATAACTGGGAATGCTTTGCGAGAGGTGCCTGTGACTGCGCAGCTTATCTTGACGGGAAAGCTCCTGGATTCTATTCTATTAAGGACGTACTCGGACTTTAATACTTTTATATATACATAAAGCGCTTCACCATCCGGTGAAACCGCTTTATAGATTATCCAATAAGTCCTTCAACTTCTTCTTTAGACATCACACCCATGTCTCTCTTTACAACTTCTCCTTCTTTAAACACAAGGAATGTCGGGATAGACATTACACGGTACTGTCTTGCAAGTTCCGGTTCCTGATCTACATCAAGCTTGCACACTTTGATATCTGCGCGCTCTTCTGCAATCTCTTCCACCAGCGGTCCCATTGTCTGGCATGGTCCGCACCACGTTGCCCAGAAGTCTACCAGTACCGGCACTTTTGATTCTAATACTTCTTCCTTAAAGTTGTCTTTTGACAAATGTACAATTGCCATATCTATTTCCTCTCTTTCGTAATGACTGTTATCATGTAACTACATGCTTATTATAACCGATTCCCCAAAGTTATCCATATATATTCTATAAAATATTCTAAAAAAAATTATTCAACAATGATTTTTAGGATGCTCTTTCCCGTTCAGCACCGCCGATATCAGACCGTCATGTCCGTCATAGACCAGCTTCAGCGAAAAGAACGGTACTTTCTCAGCGAGCAGCCGGAGGAAGATCTTGTCCCCTTCAGATGTGTAATGATTCAATCTTATCGATATCCACCCATTCCAGTTCACCTTCGTCACATGCAATCGGTTCTCCCTCGAATCCATCTGCAGTGAATAAATGCATGTATTCCGTCACACCATTTCCAGATACAAATGTAACGATTCCGCAGAACCGATAGGACGTCAATGTATATCCTGTCTCTTCTTTTACTTCTCTTAAAATGCATTCTTCCGGACTTTCATCTGCCTCAAAATGTCCGCCGACACCAATCCATTTATCCTTATTTACATCATTCTTCTTTACCGTACGGTGAAGCATCAGATATTTTCCGTCTTTTTCGATTATAACATAATGTACTGAGTCCTGTCACACTTTTCTCCTTTCCCTTACATATCATCCACTTCAGCCTTTCCTATATATTCTGCCTTTATTTTCTTACATGGATTATGATATGATAGATATCTACAATCATATGTATTATCATTATACGCTATATCACAGGAGAATTGCAATGAACCGTACGATACAATATACAATTACAGAAAAAGACAGTGGACTGCGCATCGAACAGTTTTTAAGACGCAGAGGGTATTCCGGACAGAACCTTGCTGAAATCAAACGCATGCCCAAAAGTATTCTTGTCAATGGCGTACATTATTATATGCGCCAGATACTGACTGCCGGGGATATCCTTCAGGTTATCATCTGCGAGACAAAAAATTCCGAAAAGATCCCGCCGGTTGAGATTCCACTGGACATCATTTATGAAGACGAGGACATCATCGTAATCAACAAACCTGCCGGTATGCCGATTCATCCGTCCATGAACAATTATTATAATTCCCTTGCCAATGCGCTCGCATGGTATTATCAGGAACAGGGAAAACCTTTCATCTTCCGTTGCTGTAACCGTCTGGACCGGGACACTTCCGGTCTGACTGTCGTATCCAAGCATCTGGTCAGTGGAAGTATTCTTTCTACTATGACCAAGAACCGCGAAGTGCACCGGGAATATCTTGCCATAGTAAAGGGCAGTGTCACACCTGCGGCCGGAACCATCTGTGCTCCGCTTGCCAGAAAAGAAGGCACCATCATCGAACGCACGGTTGATTTTGAACACGGTGAAGAAGCCATCACACATTACCGACTTGTAAAAGAAGCCAACGGACACAGTCTGGTCTCTCTGAAGCTTGAGACCGGCCGGACACATCAGATCCGCATCCATATGAAACATCTGGGTTTCCCACTGATTGGAGATTACTTGTATAACCCGGATATGGAACACATAAGCAGACAGGCACTGCATTCCCATCATATGGAATTTGCCCATCCGATTACCGGAGAATGGATGTCATTTACAGCTCCGCTGCCTGCAGATATGGCAAATATTATGACAGATAAATGATAATAAAAAAGAGCACTATGATATGCCGCATTTTTATTTCAACGGTATATCTGCTGCTCTTTTTTAATCTTTATCATGATTTCTTATTCTTTTTTGACGCTTCATACACTTTCAATTCATCCAGCGCCTGTCCACCCATCAGATACAGTGCTCCGATATTGAAAATGGTCATCAGCCCGATTCCGACATCTCCCAGATCCCATACAAATGTATAGGTTGCAATTCCACCGATGAACAGCATCACAAGTGCGAGCACTTTATATGCTGTCTGCCAACACCATTTATCACCAAACAGATAAGCCACATTACTTCTTGCATAGAAGAGGATTCCCAGGAATGTCGAGAAACTGAACAGGAATAAAGTTACTGCAATGAAGATCACTCCAAATTCTCCCAGATGATACTTCATCGCTGTCTGTAAAAGATCCATTCCTTCTTTTCCTGCCAGCAGTTTTTCCGGTACCAGAAGCATGATCATGGCCGTACAGCTGCAGATCACAATCGTATCTATAAATACCCCAAGTGCTGTGTAAATCCTGCCTTTACCGGTTTGTCACATTCTGCTGCCGCTGCCGCACATGGTGCGGAACCGGATCCGGCTTCATTTGAAAACAGTCCGCGCTTTACTCCATTCATCAACACTGCTCCGAATCCACCGCTACTACCTGACGGGCTCCGAATGCCTCCTGGATATCCTTACAAATACTCCAGGAAGACTTCCGATATTCGTTACGATGATGAAGATTGTAATAAAGAAATAACATACCGCCATAAACGGAACCATCAGATCCAGCACTTTCACTGTGGCATTTTTACGAAGTACAATGACAGCCGCAAGGATTACCAGCACAATCGTCGTGTAAAGCGGCGGAATCGAAAATGCATTTTCAAAAGAAGCGGCTACCGAATTACTGATCACCTGGCTGATCCCACACCAGCAGATCAGTCCGGAGACAGCAAATAACACCGATACCAATACATGGTTTTTCTTTTTTCCTGTCCTGCCTTCTATATAATCATGGATATAATATGCCGGACCTCCGCGGAATCCACCATACAGGGGATCTCTTTCTTTATGCATCTGTGCAAGCGTTGCCTCTATGAATGCAGTTGACGATCCGATCAGTGCCGTCACCCACATCCAGAAGACAGCTCCTGCGCCTCCGGCCGATACTGCCGCAACCACACCTACCAGATTACCCATACCGACACGGGTTGCCGTTGATACGATCAATGTCTGGAAAGTAGACAGACTGTTCTTATCATCCTTTTTACCGGTCAATGCCACCACCATATCCGGGAACAGGCGGATGGGAAGTCCCCTTGTGCGGATCGTAAAGTAGATCCCCGCCGGGATCAGCAGGATGATCAGCAATGAGATCCCGACACTTCCGCCGCCCGGAAGCGGTATCTGTAACAAATCTCCCCACAAAAAGCCATATATCCGTTCTATCAAATTAACTATCATAGTATAAATATCCTTTCAAAATCTCAGGACTTTAAAGCACTACACTTTAAAGCCCTGAATCATATCATACTATATTCTGCTTCATATTGCAAATTCAAACTGTATTTTCATCACTTTTTCTGCGATTCTTCTCTAATCGATCAGATCATTCTGAAATTTGGACAAGTGCTCATACGGCAGGATCAGACGTCCCCGGTAAAGTCCACATCCATCATTGATCAGACTGTTATTAACCGCAGAGAACATATTCACATCCAGTTCTGCAAGATCCAGATTCAGCAGTTTCATTCCTCTCTCATAGGCCTCATCAAAATACTGACATTCACCTCCGGACTGCGTCTCTCCTTGCCCTGTCATGCTCCTGCTCTTTCTCATATCCAATATGATTCGCCGTACCGATCTCTGCCACATCATCCATCATTTTTGTCCTGAGCTGTACCTCCATATAACACCTGGAGCTGTTATCATAGAAGGTGATATGAAGAGACTGATAATTATTCAGGCTGCTGCTGCAAATATAATCTCTGTAATATGGTTTCACCGACTCGTTCAAAAGCGGGGATGTACTCTCCTTAATCCCCATAGCCGGTTCCGCACTGAATCCCTGTTCCTCCAGAAAACCAGGAAGGGCATTTGCAATCTGATATAGATATTTCCGTTCCTGTTCTTCCCTGTCCTCTTCACTGTTCAGATGACATCTCGGAACAGAAATAATGATCCTGTAAGCAATTAAATCTCTAAAGCAACGTAATCGTTTCTTTAGTTCTGCTACACTTGGATACTCCCCATATTCCTCATAATAATCATAGATGAATTCCACAATATATCCGTTGAATTTCTCTTCTGCACGGATCAGAGACTTGATTCTTCCTTGAAAGTAAATGCCATAAACGGATATTCCTGTGCCATGTATTTGTAGAATTCTCTCATCTTCTGCGACTGGGCTGTCAGGAAGTCATTATGTTCCAGTAATTCCTGAATCTGTAAAAGGAAATTACAATGAATCATGTCAATTTCATTTCCTGTCATTTTGGCATCTTTTCTCAGGTCTTTGATGTAATTATGAAGAATCCGGAGTACTGTATCTCCGGAATAGAGATAATCATTTAATGATACCATGTCTGTCACCTTCCTCTTTTGTCACTTTTCTTTAACGCTTCTGATACATTCTCAATATTCGGATCAGATTCTCCGGATCTACCGGTTTGGATATATATGCATTCATTCCCGCCAGACTGCAGCTTTCTTTACTTTCTCTTTCCGACTGTGCGGTCATTGCAATGATTGGGATTTCTTTTCCCCCATTCTTTTCCTTGCGCCGGATATTCCTTGCGGCTTCTATACCATTCATCACAGGCATCATGATATCCATCAGTATTGCACTGTAATACCCCTTTGGTGTACCTTCATATTTCTCTACAGCCTCTTTGCCGTTCCATGCTTTCTCTACGATGATTCCTGCTTCTGCCAGATAGAATTCTGCAATTTCCATATTGATATCATTATCTTCTACCAGTAATACCCGCATTTCCGCCAGGTCATCATTTCTTTCTTCCATATTATCAGACGCCTGCTGCGCCCCTTCTTCCGCCAGACAAAACGTAAGCCGGAATGTGAATTCACTACCCTCTCCCAGGGTACTGCGGACACTGATCGTACCATTCATTTTATCAATCAGCCTTTAACAATCGACATTCCAAGTCCGGTTCCTTTATACTGCGTTCTTGCATCTGCCTTTTCCTGCGTAAACGGCTGGAACAATTCATGTTCCATATATTCCCTGCTCATACCGATCCCACTGTCCGCAATCCTGAATTCATACAAAACATTCTTACCATCACACGAAATCTCTGTCACATAAGTATCTATGGTTCCATTTTTTTATTGTATTTGACTGCGTTGCCAAACAGATTCATCATAATTCTCTGCAGCTGAAGCGCATCCCCTTTCAGCATAGTATGTTGCATATTTTCCCTGTGCTTGCGGTGTATAATTCCAGTTTCTTCCAGCTGTCCCTGCATCAGTACTGCCACTTCTTTCATAAGGTCTTCCAGATCAAACGGTTCCTCATGCACCATCAGATGTCCAGATTCGATCTTACTCATATCAAGTACATCATTCACCAATCCAGCAGATGTCTTGTCGAAATCTCAATCTTATCTACCGAATCTTCCAGCTTCTCCTGGTTGTTCCAGCTCTTTCGGATCACCTGTATCATTCCCAGAATTCCATTGATCGGAGTCCGCAGATCATACTCATACGGTTCATAAATTCGGTCTTCGTCTTACTTTCCATATCTGCCTTCTCATAGGCAATCTGTAATTGTTCTTTTGCTTTCTGATCCATTTCATGGAATTCTGAAGTATTCCGGAACATAATGATTCCGCGGACCATTGTATGCTCCCGTTCCTTCTCGTTATCATAGACTGTATCCTGCGACATCAGTACTGTCTTCTGGATCCAGATTTCTTTTCCGTCTTTGTTCCTTTCCTGATATTCCACAGTCACCTGCTTCTCACCGGCATAAAAGCGGTCCAGAAGACTCCTTGATGTATCTATGATCTTATACGTTTCCAATGTATCTTCTGTAATATGCTGCCGTATCTTCCTGCAATATGCATCATACGAGCATGGAAGTTCTCCCTGAAAGTCAAATATACGTTCTTCTTTCTTCTTGTGATGAAATATCTGTTCCAGACGATCCCGTGTCAGGTTCACTGTATACAAAGCTTCCGCTGTTTCAAGAAGCGCTTCTACATAATTACTATTTTCCAGAATGGACTGCTTCATCTGCTCATAATACTGTTCCAAGTGCAGCCTCTCATCTTCCAGGACCTGCTTCATGTCATGAAACACTTCAAATCCAACAATAAAGTGATGCACTTCCCGGCTGCCGTATCATCCAGACGCAGAAATGTCATACGGCCTCTCTGTATCTCTTTTCCATTCTTCCTGCAATAAGGAAGTTCATATTTTGCACTTTCTTCTTTCTTTTCCGAAAGATTGGAAATGATATATGGGATCTGCAGCCGTTCCCACATTCTTTTTCTTGACGAATCATCTGCGAGTTTCTGCACGATCTGTTCTACCGCTCCTGAATAACTTCCATCATCTGCAAGGAAGAAATTCGAACCTGCACGTAAAACTGTGTACTGATCCTGCAAAGCATCACAGTACAGGCAGTCCGAAAATTGAAATCCCTGCTGTCTGATTCCATCCAGGATCTTAACATGAAGTGCCCGGCGGTCCGCTGCCTCTTTTATCTTCGCCTGGTTCTTATCTACATACATATTCTTATCGGCATGGCGAAAGAGTTCCCGCATCGTACATCCTTCAAAATCTTCCGCCAGTGCATATCCTACCGCATAACTGATCGGCATCTCCGGATGTTCCTGGGAATATCCGGCAATTTCCGAACGTATTGTTCCCAATATTTCCCGTACTTTTTCATGATCCACACACTCAAGTACAGCAATAAACTCATCTCCGCCATCCCGCCCTGCAAAATATTCTTCCGGCAGCGCTTTTCTTAACTGCACCGCAAATGAGCGGATATACGCATCCCCTTGATCATGTCCGAGCCTGTTATTAATAATACGCAGATTATTCAGATCGAATACACACAATGCTACTGACCATCCGTACATTCCGGCATTTCTCCGTCTAAGATCTCCTCACAGCGGTTCTTATTCGGAAGTCCGGTTGCCTCGTCCAGATAGACTTTTTTCTTAAGTGCTTTATTCTGCGCCGCGTATTTTACAGCCTTAATCAGTTCATATGCCAGAAGACACACCAGACCGATAATATCTGCGATCACAATCTTTTCCAGCCGTTCCAGTGCAGTTGCTTTCTTCTGTGCATACTTTTCCGCAAGCCCGGTCGCTTCATCACAGATTCCGAAGAACGCCTCGCTTTTTTCTATGATTTCCGTATTCTCATAGCCCACTTTACGCACTTGCCGGATCTCTTTTTGCAACTCCAGAAAATGTTCATCCAGTTCTTTCATCTTATTCTGGAATGCATGGTCATCCAGACGGACCAGATTCAGCTCATCACTTCCATACCGAAGTCCTTCTATAAATGAAGCTACCGATTCAATCATCTCATCCTGCGGTTCTTTTGCATCCTCTAGTTTGATAATACGCTGCGTCTTTCCGCGGACCAATCCGGCGTAATTTACGACACGGGCTGTTCCCTGAATCTTACTCACCAGAACCATGATCGTCAGAAACAGTGCAATCAATATGACTGTCAGAACCGTCATCAGTCCTCTTGTTATTTTTGAAATCTTTTTATCCATATCTCCCCTAAAATCACATCATTTTTATTTTCTTGCTTCCATTCTTTTCAGCTCCGGCAGTACCGTACAAAGCATCGTGATAAAGCAGATACTTCCACCGATCACATTCGAAACCGGTTCTGCAAGAAATACCCCATCCGTTCCCATATGCAATGCATACGGCATGAAATAAGTGAGCGGAACTACAATTACCACTTTCCGGAGTATTGAGAAAAAGATTGCCTGCTTCTTTTTATTCAATGATTTGAATACTGTCTGCCCCATATACTGCAGATCCATAAAAATAAATGCGGCAAAATACTGTCTGAGTGCAGGTACCGCATCTTTTAACAGCATCTTATCAGAACTGAAAATACGGATAAGAACTTCCGGAATTACAATAATACTCCCCCACATCACAGCAGTATAGAGAAGGATCATAACTGCAAGCACTACCATCGCCTTTCTCACACGTCCGGGACGGCGTGCGCCGTAATTATAGCTCAGGATCGGTGAGGTACCTTCATTCATCGCACTGATCGGTGTCTCCACAAGCTGACGCACACTGCTAACGATCGTCATAACCGAAATGTAAATATCTCCTCCGGTAACGGAAAGTACATGATTGCAGCAGATTGATACCAGGCTGTTCGTAAGCTGCATAATAAATCCTGCCATTCCAAGACTTACAATGTTTCTGGCATATCCGCTACATACTCCAATCTCTTCCCTTCGCAAAAGCCGGACTTTCAATTCTGCTCTTCTTGAAAGGAAGAAATATACAAATATTGCGGATATCGTCTGTGACAATACTGTTGCGATTGCTGCTCCTCTTACACCGAGTCCGAGGATAAAAATAAATACCGGATCCAGGATCAGATTTGCAGCTGCTCCGACAACAACCGAAGACATCCCTATCACCGAGTATCCCTGTGCATTAATGAACGGATTCATTCCCACCGCAATCATCGAAGGTAGTGTACCGATCAAATAGATCATCATATATGGGTATGCATAGAGCATTGCATCTTTGGAAGCTCCAAACAAAATCAAAACAGGATACGCAAAAAGGAATCCTCCGATCATCAGCAGTACTGCACTGGCACAGATCATGGAAAACGATGTATTCATAATTCTGACTGCTGTCTTCTCTTCTTTTTTCCTCTGTAAATCGAAAACAGCGGCGCACCACCGCCGCCGAAGAGATTTGCAAAAGCAGTAATGATCATGATTAACGGAAAACAGATCCCGACTGCCCCGAGTGCTGCCGTTCCCACATGCGGAATACGTGCAATGTATACACGGTCTACAATGTTATACAGCAGATTTAACAGCTGGGCAGCAAGCATTGGAAGAGCCGCTCCAAGAATGTTCCCTGTTACTGTTCCATTTTCGAAATCTATCCTCTTCATTTTCTCCGCCTCTCGCCTCTCAACTCTCTATCTGTTCTGTGCAATTGCAGCATCCACCACATGCTCCAGCAGAATGGAAGTCGTTACCCCTCCGACTCCACGCGGAACCGGTGTGATCGCGTCTACAATCTTCTCTGCTTCCTCAAAATTCACATCTCCACAAAGTTTTCCTTCTTCATTCACATTAATTCCGACATCAATGACGATCTGTCCTTCTCTCAGATAGTTTCCATCGATAACTCCGGCTTTTCCGGCCGCTACAACTACAATATCCGCCTCTTTTACCACGGACGGCATGTCCACTGTTCTGGTATGGCAGACAGTTACTGTCGCATTCTTCTTCAGCAGCATCATGGCTGCCGGTTTTCCGACTACCAGACTTCTTCCGATAACTACCACTTTTTTACCCGTGCAGTCTATTCCGTAATGCTCCAGCACCTTCATGCAGGCACTTGGCGTACATGGTGCGTATCCCATATCTTTTCCCATGAAACTCCTGCCATAGAAAGATCCGTAATTCCATCTACATCTTTTTCTACCGCCAGCGCATTGACAATCCTGTCCTCGTTCAGATGCTTCGGAAGAGGTCTGAACAACAAAACGCCATGAATTTTATCATTCTTATTTACCTGACTGATCGTCTTTAATACCTCTTCTTCTTTTACATCTGCCGGAAGAAGGAATTTCTCATATGCTACGCCAAGCGTCTCACATCGTTTTGCTGCACTTTTTTTCATATGCGATATCGTCTTCTCTTTCGCCGATACGGATGATTCCAAGCGCCGGTGTAATATCCTGTGCTTTTAACTTTTCTACTTTTGCCTTGATTTCTTCATTAATAGAAGCATTTACTTCTTTTCCTAATAGTAATTTTGCCATTATTTGTCCTGCTGCTTTCTTTCTACTTCTTTTTCTTTCTTGCACTGTCTTTACCGGATGCGGCTGCTTACTTCCGCAAATATACGGTCTGCTTTTGCTTCATATTCTTCCCGGAGGGAATCTGCCAGCTGATTGAGTTCTTCCGCTCTTTTTCTGTCTTTCATTGATTTCGTATTGATGTATACATTCAATGATGCGCCCTGCATGGCAGATTTTAAAAGTGTTGCTCCGACTCCAGCGTCACTTAATGCGATCCGGCTGCCCTTTGCAGCAAATACTTCGACAAGGTCAATGCCTCTGGCACAGGTCTTCATGATCTCGATCGGAACACCACATGCCACATTCAGTGCATTCTCCATGATCTCTTCTTTTTCTGCAATCTCTTCCGGCGTAGATTCGGAAGTCCGTATGCTCTACTGAGCGGCTCAAATGCTTCCGCATCCTTATCCATCAGTTCTAAGAATTCTTTTGCGATCTCATCCGCCTCTTTCTTGCATTCGATAATTTCATCTTCTACATCTGCATATGTTTTCTTTCCCACTGTCAAGCTTCCAACCATATTGCCAAGCGCAATTCCGATAGCCCCGGTTAAAGCGGCCGCTCCGCCACCTCCCGGAACAGCCGCTTTACTTGCAAGCACTTCTATAAAATCTTCACATGTCTGTAATTTAAAGTTTCTATTTGAATCTTCCATGTTATACCTCATTTCCTAAATTATGGGTACATTATACACTGCGGGCTCTTTTACTGCAATATGCTAAATTGTTCCATCTATATTCCGAGAATAATCTTGATCATCAGTAATACGAGCACAAGTAAGATAATCGGCTTGATGACCTTTACCCCGTTCTTCACAACCATATGTGCACCAAGATAATGTCCTGACAATGCTGAACTATGGATGCCCGAAAGTCCCAGTACCCATAAGATCTTCCCTGCCAGAACAAATGTAATTAACGCCGATATATTCGATGTCAAATTGACAACTTTTACGTTTCCTGTTGCTTTCTCTATATCGAGCTTTCCTAATTTGGTAAATGTAAGCAGTAAAAAATGTCCCGGTTCCCGGTCCGTAAAATCCATCATAGATGCCGATCACGAATGAACATGCCGCCATGATCAGATACTGTTTCTTTCTGGTAAATCCTTCCGGAATCACCGGCTTCAGATTTTTGTCACGTAACACACAGAACGCCACAACCGGAAGAACAAAGACCAGTACCGTCTTTAATACTTTGTCACTGATGATCAGTGTCAGGTTCGCGCCTGCGATCGAACCAACGAACGCACATGCTACCGTTCCCGGAACCAGAAACAGATCCACACATCTACTCTTCACAAGATGCCATGTTGACACCGCCGTTCCCGTTGCCGATGATAATTTATTCGTCGCAATTGCATTGTGTACCGGAACCCCTGCGAACATATAGGCCGGCAATGAAATCAGGCTCCTCCTCCGGCAATCGCATCCACAAAACCGGCAAGAAATACCAGCGGGCATACGATAAAGAATTCATGTAAATTCATAAGTTTCTCTCCTTCATACTCTCTAATCCATAAATTAATCTATCGCATCGCTGTATTCATGTCAAGTTTCTGAATCCTGATTTCTTATGCTCCGATATCTACATTGTAAATTCTACTTCTATATCCCTGTTTCCCGGAATCCGGTACTCCTCTTCCACATCCGATCCCCAGCTGTCGATTCCTCCGACACCCCGGACTGCACCATAAATGCATAGTACCGTTCTCCTTGCCGGCGGCAGCTCTTCCTGATGCGTTGCATTTTCAAGTTCTTCTGAAGTATACGGAAGGCAGGAGAATGCAAATTTCGAATGGCTGATCTCATTTCCGGCACGGAATGTCAGTTCACTCTGTTCCATGTGTCGTTTTCGGTTATCCAGAACCTTACTTCTTTTTACTTTCACCCATTCGGTATCCACATGCATTCCACATTCCTGCGGAACCAGATATGGTGTGACCGGCAGACCTTCCACCTCATAGATACCATGAACTCCTCCGGCTTTTCTGTCCGGATAAGTCTCGCCCGATAAGCCTTCATAGACAAACCCATCTGCCTCTGTTGGTATGATAAAGCGTATACCGAATGCCGGAAGTTCCGGAAGGCCTTCTTTTCCGTAATAGTGTGCTCTCACTCTGACATTTCCATCAGAAAATACCAGATACGATACTTTTACCTGTGTTGACGGAACAGTTAATGTCTCATATGTAAATACAATTTCTACACGTTCCGCAGTTTCTTTATCCGAATATTTATTATTTACCGGTGCAATTGGTTTTTCTATCCTGATTCCGTCTATCTGCACCTGGACATCCACACATTTTTTGAAACATATCTGCGGCCAGCCACATACCGGATCGGAACGGAAATCCATTTCCCCGGTCATTGTCTGTTGTTGCCCTCCAGAATGTCGGCTTTGGAGTGCGGTATAGCCATTCCTTTCCGGACTTCACCATGGACTCCAGTCCTCCTGTCTGATAAGAAAAAATCAGATGAAAATCTTCTCCGTGCACCCCGATTGTCACATCTCCATATACAATCCTTAATTTCCCTCTATCTGCGTAATCCATAGTAATGTCTCACCTCCTGCATAGCCGGCTTTTCTGTTCGGTCTGCAAATAGAATACCGTTTCCGGAAAATTCATAATCAGACGGTCTGTCATCAAAATCACCGCCATAACGCAAAACTTCTCGTCCTGTCACTTCATCTTTCACCCAAAGTGCCTGATCCATATAATCCCAGATGAATCCCCCCTGATAATTATCATATTGGTCCAGTAACCGGATATAAGATTCCATTCCTCCCAGGGAATTTCCCATATCATGCATATATTCACACAAGAGAAATGGTTTTTTCGGATTATTCTCCAGATATTCCTTTACATTCTCCGGTGATGTATACATCTGGCTTTCCATATCTGAAATCACATCTTCATATGAACGGTTATGGCAGACCCCTTCATAATGTACCAGTCTGTCCGGATCTTTTTCCTTATAATATTGGTTCATCTCTCTTAATACATTGCCTGCATAGGATTCATTTCCCAGTGACCAGAATAATACAGATGTATGGTTCTTAAATGTCTCAAAATTCGAAACGGCACGGTCCAGAGTGCATGCTCTCCAACATTCTATATTTCCCGGAACATTCCATGACGCTCTGTTGCTCCCATCTTCTGCCATGATCATGTGTCTCCAGATTTGTCTCCGCCATCAGATAAATTCCAGCCTGATCACACCTGTAATACCAGGAGATATGATCTGGATAATGACAGGTTCTGACTGCATTGATATGATTGCGCCGGATACATTCGATGTCCCATTTCTCGTCGCTTCGGTAATACATCTTCCGCTCCGGGCATTCCATTCGTGCCGATTCACACCATTGATGATCAGCGCTTGCCATTCAGCAGCATCTTTCCATCTTTTAGCTCAATCTTGCGGAATCCGATCGGATAAGTACAACTTCTACCGTTTCGTCTTTTCATTCTGTACTTCTATCAAAAGTTCATACAAATATGGATCCGTATACTTCCACGCATTTACCGTCTTTTTTAACTCATACCGGAAATGCAGAACATTATTCACCGATCCTTCGACCGGGAGATTCGTCTGAATTGCCGGATCATCCAAATTCTCCGTCTCATCCAGTAATACTGTCTTTGTCTCGGCTGCATTGTCTTTCAGCGAAACTTTTA
>ENA-OQLB01000438-OQLB01000438.1-human-gut-metagenome-genome-assembly--contig:-NODE-438-length-24038-cov-1.652754_pt1 | contig 24038 bp, 35 predicted proteins | sample MGYA00242656_ERZ504813 | MGnify/ENA primary metagenome ERZ504813 (study PRJEB26092, sample SAMD00036388) | human gut metagenome | host: Homo sapiens | study: EMG produced TPA metagenomics assembly of... | reverse complement strand
ATATACATGGATCCAGTCAGACCCGAACTTATAGATGATCAGCGCCAGAATGCAGCCAGAAATCCGACTGCAACGAATCCACCCAGCGCATACTCGTATCCCCATTTGCTGATCACAACTCCTGCCGGAGCAAGAAATGCAAAAACTGGAACCTAAATATGCCGGAGCTTTTCCCTTTGTGATCAAGATAAATAGCAGTGTTCCGATTCCGTTCATAAACAGTACAACTGCCGGGTTGATCCCGAACACAAACGGAACAAGCACGGATGCCCCGAACATGGCAAACATGTGCTGAATACTCAGTGGAAGCAGCATCTTAAAGGCACTTTTCTTCCACCTGAATAATTTTCTGATTTTCCATTGAAAAAAAAAAATCCTCCCTATCCTTTTCCTTTGTAGTTTCAATCTTTCCTATTGTACCAGATTCTCCTGCCGATAACCCAGACTTTGTTTTGAGAAATATTTAAAGCACTTCCTCAAGCACTCTTTTGACATTCTGATACGAAAGCTTATCCAGCTGACGTTCCGTCATTCCTGCCTTTTTCAAAGCATCCCATACACACTCGATCTCTTCAATCCCGCGCAAGCCAGTTCTGCCCTGCCTCAAATCCATCGAAATCTGTTCCCAGTGCCACAGAATCCTCTCCGGCTTTTTGCAGGATATGCATCCCATGCTTTGCAATATCCAAAACCTCCGCTGACCGATCGCTTTGTAAAAACTGCGGATAAAAATTAAGTCCCACAACACCTCCGCATTCCCCGAGTGCACAAAGCATCTCATCCGAAAGATTTCGCGGGTGCGCACAAAGTGCGCGGGCATTAGAATGAGACGCTATAATCGGTTTTTTGCTCAGCCGGATACAATCCCAAAAGCCACCGTCTGACAAGTGAGAAACATCCACCAGCATTCCTCTTTCGTTCATTTCTTCTACCATCTGTTTTCCAAAAGATTTCAATCCCTTTTGCATCTCCTGTGCATTTCTGCTGTTCGGATATCCGATGCAATTTTCATAATTCCATGTCAGTGTGATTAGGCGGACACCTCTCTGATACAGTTCTTCAAGGCGGTTTCTGTTTCCATTTAAAACGCCGCCTTCTTCCACGGTCAGCAGTGCCAGATTGAGTTCCTCCCGTTCTGCATATTCTAACTCTTTTGCTGTTTTTATAAGCTTTAATTTCTTATTTTCTTTTGTCTCACGCTCCATACGGGCAATCATCTCGATCACCTTCTGGTATGCTTCTTCCCACTTTCCATCTGGTACACATACAAAACATGCAAAAAATTCCGCCAGCATTTTGGTCTGTTCCATTCTCTTTCGATCCACACAAAGACTGTTCTCCTCCAGCGTTTCTGCCGACAGCAGCTCACTCAATGTATCACAGTGCATATCGATCCATTTTCTCATTTTCTTCTCCTTTTTTGTTTCGGATTTACGTATAAGCGCTTCTTTTTTACATATGCTAAAACCATCACTATTATATGACAGGAGACGCAAAAAATGAAATCTGAATCTGCAAAACCTTTGATCGGCATTGTTGTCTGCGGATTGTCGGACAACCGCCAGTTTGTATCCAATCCTTATATTCAGTCTGTCCGGTATTCCGGCGGTATCCCCATCCTGCTTCCGCTGATCCGCTCAGATACCATGCTTGAACAATATCTACGGCTGTGCGATGGTTTTCTCTTCTGCGGCGGAAATGACATCACGCCTTTGTTATTTGGTCAGGAACCCAGAGAAGGCATCGGAAACACCAATATCACACTGGATCTGTTTCAGATCCGCCTGATGAAGCTGATTCTGTCTTCTGCAAAACCTGTATTTTCCATCTGTCGCGGAATGCAGATTTTCAATACTGCCTGTCAGGGAACCATGTTTCAGGATATCCGCTACCAGCCTGGAGAATCTCTTGATCATATGCAGCGATCTGACTCCCGCAGTGATGTCAGCCATCCTGTCCGGATTGAAAGGTCTTCCAGACTCTTTTCCTGTCTTGGCCGATCTGTTTACGTCAACAGCTTCCACCATCAGGCGATCGACAGGCCGGGAGTTGATCTGAAAGTCAGCGCTCTTGCCCCGGATCAGACGATAGAAGCATCGAGCATTCTTCTCATCCTTTTGCCATTGGAGTTCAGTGGCATCCGGAATGTATGTTTCGAAGCAGCGAAAAGATGCGGCGACTTTTCCGTGGCTTTATTACAGCCGCCCAAAACTAAAAACGGAACCCACATCGGTTCCGTTTTTATACTTTTATTGAAATGTTGCCTGATTTGCATAATTGAGTGCAATATAACTTTTTCCGCGGTTCACTTTGATTTCATTTCCTGTTTCATCGTAAAAGGCAAGTTTTGATCTCTCATTGTTCGGTTCTTTTGCCCACTGTACCTTTTGTATCATCCCATTTGAAATGTAATATCCTACACTGTCAGAACCGCCATCCCAATCCAGATTTTTATGTCCTACTTCATCACGCACAGAAATTTCCGTTTCCAGAACAAACAGATTGATAAATGTAAGCGGCTGATTTGTATTTCCATCTATGTGCGGTGTTCCGTTCATGCTTTTTTGATATGTTCCTGTTGCTTCATCATACTCAAATGATGAGACACAAGCTCCAAAATTGATTTCCACTTTTTTTACAGCTTTCCCCTTTTGGACTTACCGGCTCCTTGAAGCTGCCGAACTGAAATGCCGTGCGTCTCATATCCTCCGCAAGATCCATCCTGCGCCCTTCAGCCTGCGCCACCTCACCAAATCTTGTTCCGTCAAAGTATCCTGTATGTTCCAGAGAATAGCCGGCTGCCAGTCTGTTTTCATCGCGGCCAAAAAGACCTCCTGCATTATAAATCCCATCATACTGGTCCAGCTGAAGCGCCTCCAGATAATCCGCGATACCATCATCAATGCCCCAGTTTACATAAAAAGCATCATACCCCTGAGACAATGCCGGAAAATAATAGCGGCAGCTTCGAATCGGACAGATTTGTGGAACTTTCGTATAGTCTGCATAGAGAGCCATCAATCTTGTAATATCGCCTTCCACCGGAATCTCATATAGAATGTCCGCCTGTGCAATTCCATATTGCGGACGTGCCGCTTCATGATTGTTCACCATAACTGCAACCGGACGTTTTCCAATTGCTGTCTCGGACAGGTCTGCAAGACCGGTCAGCAGATTTTGATTCGCCGGAATCGTTTCCTCTTTGCTCTCTGCCTCTTTTTCATCCTTTTGCCTGGTTTTCTGTTCCGTTTGAGGCTCTTTTAGTTTCTCTTCCTGCTTTTTACAGCCAGTCATATTCAAAAGCATCGTGCATGCCATCAAAACCACAGCCGCTTTTTTCCACTGTTTCCACATTTTATCCCTTCTTTCTTCCTGTTAAAAAGCTCCCGGTTCCACTGTTTTTCCCATATTCTCATGTACCCCGTCACGGTATGCCCGCAAGATTACTTTGATATTGGAATACTTTCTGCGGACCAGCGCCCGCAGGATCAGTTCTGCTGCCATATAAATCGGACACAGGTGTTTTGCTCTCCAGCTTTCTCCGTATAAATGAATAAAATGAATGGAATTTCTGTAGCTGTAGTAATCTTCCAGGTCATGCACTGCTTCTTATCCTCACCGGGATGATTGCTTTGTGAAGCATTGCAGACGGGATATAGCGTATTTTGGTATAGTTCAAAGCTCTTCTTGCATAATCGGAATCATCATATAAAATGATATAATTTTTGTCTGGAACTCCTATTTTTTCCACAATCTCCCTTGTAAACAAAGGTCCTTCAAATGGCATATCTACCACTTCTACATAGTCCTGTGTCAAATTTCCGCCCCGGATCACATTTTTTCTCTTTTCTGCATATCGGAATGCACTTTTTAAATTGATTCCAACTACCACTTCATCCTCATATCGGCCGTCACTTCTTGATGGGATACAGACCCCTGCATCTTTTCCAATGTATTTCAGCAAATTGGTCAGACAGTCCGGTTCCGGATATACATCGTCGTCCATCACCCACAGATAATCCCAGGAAAGCGACATCGAAAGTTCAAACAATTTTGCAAATCCACCTGCCCTCCTGCATTTTCCGTATTTCGGAAATAATATGTTTTCATGGATTTCCATGTGTTTTCATGAAGAACTCCTATGTCATCTTTTTCTGTAAATCCAATTTCCATCAATGTCTGATTGGTTCCATCTGTACTTTTATTATCCAGCAACAGAATTCCTGATATCTTTTTCTCTGACTGCTGCAATGCTTCCAGCAAATTCAAAAGATATTCTTTTCTGTTATATGTAACAATTGCAACATAAACTTTCTGTTCTTTCATTTTGATTCTCCATCTGCCTTTTTTACGATCTTTTCGTTTCAAATGCAACAACTTCCGGTAATTTTCTACCCCGATTGTCTTTTTCAATACATTCTGTACTTTTCTTTTCAGGGATGGCTGCAGCCAGGATCCTGCATAATGATGTACTGCTATTGTCTTATCTGTAATTACCTTTTCATGCACATCCAGATCCACAGCGCAAAAATATTCGGTAGGATAAACGGCAATGCCGTCAATTTCCTGGTATTCACCATTTGTCAGAAATCCTCGTCTGCCCATCACTTCGCTTGTATATGCATTGACAGTCTTATAACACGGTCTGCCGTCTACAAGAAACGAGGATTTCTGATATTCTTCCAAAATCTCCGAAATCAGATTCAGTCCTTTGATCGATCCCATCACCAGACCCGGACTGATCAATTTTGTACTTCAAATCCGGTAAACGCACGTTTCGCCAAGATTTCTTCCGGAATTGGCTTGAGCAATTCCACATCGGTATCAAAATAAATTCCACCAAACTGATACAATACATCAAATCTCACATAATCTGATACAAATGCCCACTTTTGATTTTCATAGGCTTCCTTTACAAAGTTTACTTGTGTCACATCATAATTGTCTTCGTTCCATTCCCGTATTTCATAGCCTGGAAGATATTTCTTCCAGGATTCTATACAGTTTAATACCAATTCTGATTTGGGATTTCTCCCAAACCAGCAATAATGAATAATATGCGGTATTTTTTCCATGTTTTGATGGTATAACGCTGTTTCGTTATACACTCCTCCCGTGTTTTATTGTGCACTGTTTAATTCTTCTGCCATCTTCAGGGCAAGTTCTACGACCAGATCGGAATTGTAATGCTGATGTTCTCCCCATCTTCCAAGACCATACACGCGGCGTGTTTTTGCCCACTCCAGCAACTCCTTCATGATCTCTGGCTTCCCGATGGTATTGAGCGGATACGCGTACTGGTTCATATATTGAAAGGTACTTTCTGTTGTTTCGTCCACTCTTGTACTGTTACATTCCGTCCAATATCCTTTGCTTCCATTACAGAAATTATGACGCACCAGAATTCTATGATAAGACAGTTCCGGATCCGGATAGTAGACCCACTGTGCTTCTGTGTCCAGATTGTCCGGGAAATACGCCGTCTGAACAGAGCTGTATTTCAGATGTCCGATTTTTTCCTTCAACTCCTGCGGCATTCCTGTGATCTTTGCAAATTCCATCCAGGAATCGTAGAAATGATCACATCTGCAGAATACGTTTCCCCCTCTTTTGTTGTCACTGTATTGGTATCAAAATCAATCGCGTGAACCGATGCATCGTACTTAATCTGTCCTTTGATTTCTTCTGCCATTCTTCAGCCATAATTCCCCATATCCATATTTTTTTGGATAAAGAACTGAGCATTGTCCCGGCTGCTCTCCATATGCTTTTTTCGTCAGACAACTCAAAAGAGTCTCTTCAAAGCTGACATTTGGCAATTTTTCCAGCCAGTATGTCCCCAGCTGGTTCAGATCCTCTCCGAACATTTTCTGGTTATACGGAATCATATAGTTCTCTGCGATCTTATCTCCCAGTTTCCAGTAGATCCAGGACACAAACTCCTGTGGCATTTCCTCTTTCAGGTTACAACCTGCCACTGCAATGGATTTTAAATACTCTACTTGATTTTCCAGTTTCATCTGCCAGATATTTGCTTCGATCGGATGGCTGATCACATCTCCGTTGACTGCAATCCTGCTGTCTCTGTCAAATTTTTCCCACTCCTCCTCCGGCATAAATTGAAACAGGAATTCGTTCACTTTTGGACGTCTCACATCCAGAAAATGTCCGCCTCCAATATCAAACGGAGAACCATCTACCTGGGTGGAACGACAAAGTCCTCCGGCCTCTTTTTCTTTTTTCCAATACGAAAAATGAAGTTTCTCTCATCTGTTTCAGTCTGTTTGCGAGCGTCAAACCGGAAGGTCCTGCTCCAAGAATCAAATATTTCATCTTCATTAGTTCACACCTCTCCATAATTCCTGATATCGCTTTGCAAGTTGTTTACAATTCAGCCTTATATCAAAATTCCTGTCTCTCAACTGCTGCTTAATCTTCTCCTGATTTTTTATTCTGTCATTTTCCGCGGCTTCTTTCAAAACCGCATCTGCCCAGACTTGATCCGATGCTTCCAGTTTTAAAAATTGAACTTCATCAATAATCTTTGTCATGGAAGCGATTCTGTCGCTCAAAATACACGGAAGTCCGGCTGCCTGTGCCTCAACCAGGCCCAAAGGCAATCCTTCAAACAAAGACGGAAAGACAAACACATCCATTGCCTGAAGCCATTGTTCTACCACATCACTTAATCCCACAAATAATACATCCAGCTTGTCCTCTCGGGCCTTCTCCTCGGTTTCCTGCTTCAGCGGTCCGTCCCCTACAAACACCAGTTTTATCTTCTGATGCCTTTTTTGAAGCTCTTTTGCAATTTCCAGAATCTTTTTATGATTCTTTTCCTCACAAAACCTTCCAACATGACCAATAACCAGTTTGTCCTCTAAGTCATATTCGTTTCTTAGCCTTTCTCTGACAACCGGATCATACTGAAATTTTTCCAGATCGATCCCATTTGAAATCAGAGAAAACGGCATCCCTTTGTACAGCCATTTTCCTGCCGCATCACTGCACGCATATCTGCAATTACACCACTTCAAAAAGAAGGGGCGCAGTATTTTGTCACTTGTTGTATGTGTACATGCTGTACTATGTGCATGTGCAGCTCTTACTTTGATCCCTGCTAATTTTGCCGCCAGCATTTCTACTGCCATCGTTCCACTGCATCCATGTACATGGATAATCTGATACCCTCCTTCTTTCAGGATTTTTCGCAGCTTCATCACATATTTCAGCGGATTTCGATTCCGGTAGGGCAATTGATAGTTTCTCCGGCCTTTTTGTTCCAAAAATGTTTTCAATTCCGGAACAGCTTCATTGATCGTCACCAGGTCCATCTGGATTTCGGGATCTTCCTGATATAAAAAATAATTTTTGATCACATTTGTGATTCCATCATATCCACACTTTGTCGTTTCGACCACCAGTACTTTTATCATATCTGCCAAATTCCTTTCCCAGGCACGACTTTTTAAAGACGACCTGCTTTTTCTCCTGTCTGCGGAACTTTCTGTAATAAGAGAAAATCCGCAGATCTTCCACATATCGTTTTACAAGACGCTTTGGATTTGTCATACAGCGATGCAGCCATTCCAACCCATGATCACACATCCATTTCGGCGCACGTTTTACACTTCCTCCGATAAAATCCAATGCCGCTCCCATAGAATAGGACACAGGAATCTGATATTTTTGCATATTTTCATAAATGAAAATATCCTGCTTCGGGGAACCCATTCCCACAAAAAGCTGATCTGCCTGAGATTCTTTTAACATTGAGATGATTTTTTCCATCTCCTTTGGATCTTTTTCAAACCCCATCGGTGGGGAATAGGTACCTACACACTGAAATCCCGGATATCTTTGTTCCAGATTTTTGGCTGCATTTGCGGCTACTCCCGGACCTGCTCCCAGCAAAAATATCCGGTATCCTTTTTTCGCAGCCCGTTCACACAATAATTCCATTAAATCCGGACCTGAAATTTTTTCAACGATTGGACGTTTTAACCATTTTGCCATCCAAATGATCGGTTTTCCATCTGTAAATACGATTTCCGCATCCTCAAATATTTTTTTTTAGAAACGGGATTTTCGATCACCCGCAGCGCCTGATCCACATTCACTCCGACGATCTGGCAGATTTTTCTCTGTGCAATACACTGATCTACATGATCCAAAATCTCCTCCGCCGTCAGGTTGTTCAGCCGTATTCCTAAAAAATCAACTACTTTTTTCTGATCCATGTTTTCTCCTTTGATTGTCTATCTTTCATTTTTTTCTGCCTTTAACACACTTTGCTCGGATGTTTTTCGGCTTTCTTCTTTTGACAGCCGCATCACTTCTCCGGATTCAAGAGACAGTGCCGGTGCACTCAATGACTGAATCTGCCATCCATCCTCCTGTCTGCAAAGGGTATAGCCTGTCAGATTAATTTTTCCCGTTGTATGAATATATCCGGCATATTGTTTGACTGTCTCTGTATTTTCCTCAGTTTCTATTGGAATCACTTTGATCAAATCCAGATATACCATATATTCCGGGTTCAACTTTCCGCGCAGCTTATTCAGCTGTTCTTCGCTTTTCCCGTACAATCTTGCATCTTCCGTACCTAAAATCCATACAGCATTGTTTTTAACTCTTTTGCATATTCTCCCTGTTTTTTCAACAGTTCCGGGGATGTATCCTGACTGGATTCTGTTGTTGCAAACGCCAGCGCTCTTGTCAGATCCCCCTTTTCAATTGCATAAATAAACTGCTCCACTGCCCGCTGCGGTGTTTTTTCTGAAATTGGCATCGCCTGAAAATAATTGGCACCTGTCAGCTGATTTGGAAGCACATACGTTTTTTTTTGCCTCGCGCATCTCTTCCATCTGCACACAGGCAGGTATATCCGTTTCATAGAGAAGCCCTTCTTTTAGTGAATGGATTTTCCAGTTTTTCTCATATCGTACTGCCGTAAACCCCAGTCTGTAACTCTGTTCCCCACATTTCACATAAATTTCCAGTTCACTGACTTCCTGAGCCGCCAGACACTCTGCCAGCTGTTCTTCTCGTTCTTTCTCCTTTTTCTCTGCAATCTCCAGCACTTCCAACGTCTCTATCTCCGGAATTTCTGTCGACAATTCTTCAAACTGCTCAATATATGCTTTGGTCATTTCTGCCGATGTAAGCGGAAAATAATACGAATAATCTGATGTTGGAGCCGGCAGATCTATAAGCTGCATCCCCGGGAGTTCCTCTGCTGTCTTTACAAAATTGATCTGCAGAGCTGTCTCATCAATTGCACATCCTCTAAGTGCCATATCAAGGTCGTTCTTTTTCAAGGCACTCAACATATATAACACTGCCTCTTCTTCCTCTGAAAAAGAAGTGATCTCACTTTCTTTCTGAAGACTTTCTGTAACATTTAATACTTCTGACTCTTCCTTTTTCGCCTGCCAGCGCATTCCCAGAATCAGCAGGATCAAACAGAATATGACGATGCCATTGAAAACAAAAGGCCATTTTTTTTCCATTTTTTCATTATATTCTTCTCTGCTCCACTTATTTTTTTCTGTTTTCTTTTCTTTCCTGTTTCTGCAAACAAAATCCAAAGAAATGGATTATATGAAATATCCAGCAAATGCTGTTCCATAATACTCTGAAATGCAATGATCGCAAGAATCCACAAAAGCACCCAGTCTTTTTCTTTTCTTGCTCTCAATCCGATGATCCCCCACAAAATGAGAATCATCACGAACATGATCAGACCATACTGCAGCAAAATGGAAATATAGGAACTGTCCAGGAAAAAGTAATTCAATGGTGTCTCTGTACTTCCTCCATTGCCCTGCATGGGAATATACTGTCCGAATATGGAAAATCCATAGACCTCCATCCCTTTTTTGGAAAAAGAAAGCCGCTGACTCAAGATTGAGTCCAGTTTCAAAAATATACTGCTTCCTTTTGTATAAAGCATCGATAAAATCAGGATTCCCGCAGCACAGATGGTTCCTGCCGATGCAAGCAGACCAGAAAACCATGATGCCATCTCATACTCTTTTTTCCTTTTTTTGCATCGTCTCTTCTGATTTTGGTATAGAAAAGGACACCTGCCAACAGCCAGATACACAACGCATTTGTTCTTGCTCCGCAAAAAATGTAGATCAGTCCAGCCGATCAGAACCGTAATTGCCAATTCCACATATTGTATTTTTTTCTTCTCAAATAAAAATAGCAGAGTAATAAAAAGAGTACGTGTGCCCCGAAATCTGTCGGATAACCGATTCCAAATGCCATTCTGGTCATTCTTCCCGGCTGTGCATAGGACAGATTTTCAATGATTCCCAGCAAAGAGGCTCCGATGGTTACAAACAATGCGGTTGCGATCGTCACGGTATACACACGAATCAACTTTTCTGACGCGATTTCTTTGGCTCCCAAAATCAAAAGCAATGTATCCAGCAGAATTTCTTGTCCATTTCTGTTTTTTACTGCCAAAAATACTGCGATCAAACCAATTTCAAAGACAAGCTCTTTCCAATTGGATTTTTTTCGCTCACACTTGCCTTTACTACGATCAAGGCAATCATGACCGTTCGAAGATCACTGACAAAAAAAATCTGGCCATGACACCCAAAAAGTTGTTGTCCACATAAAGAAATACAGGCAAAACACCGCAAACACTGTCAGATATAAATTTTCCAGTACTTTCTTTTTATTTTCCAGTAACTTCTCTTTCATATTTTCCCTCACTCTATCTGTATCTCTCTCTTTTCATCGTCTATTTTTTTCGGACAATCGCATGAATCCCCGAGTTTAGAATTTCAGATACAAAAGGTTCTTTCAGGAGCAGAAGAACCACTGCATATCCTCCGAAAAATACAATTGCCGATACAAGAAGTGTTACAAACACTCCGGAATCGATCCATATCTTAACAGGAATCGTCATTACGGATGCCACTGCCAGTGCAATTACGATTTTCCAGCATTGTACTTGCCGGATATAACTCCACAACACATCTCTCAAGAACCAACATTGAAGCAGAAGAACCATCCCTTCTGCCAAAAGTGTTGACAAAGCGGCTCCATTTGCTGAAAATTTAGGAATCACGATCAGATTCAGCACAAAATCCAGAATCGCACCACCCCAGATGGAATACATGACTTCCCGTTCTCGTCCATTTGGAGTCAGAATCTGAATTCCAGTGACGTTGGAAAGTCCGATCAAAAGCACCGTGGGCATTAAAATCATCATCGGACCGACTGCAGGCAGAAACGCCTCACCTGAGAGCAGCAAAATGGATTCTCTGGCAAAAATACTAAAATATACGGTCACTGCACTTGCAGCAACAAATACAAACCGAAATGCCTTTCCCACCATCAGCTGAAACGCTTTTTTGTCCGCTGTCTCAATATAATAGGATAATCTTGGCAGCAGCACGGTTCCAAGCGATGTCACACATGTCACCAGGACTGTCTTTACCTTAATTCCTGCATTATAATATCCTACCGCTTCATTGCTCTGCAAAAAACGCAACATCACAACATCCAGATTCAGGTAAATACTTGCACCGGCTGACATGGCAAAAAATACCATGATGTGCTTCAAATGTTGTTTGAACTGATAGGTACCAGTCTTCTGAAATGTCACAAACTTTCTAAGACAGATAAAGTTCAGCACATAAGATCCAAAGGATGCGATGACATATACGCCTCCGTAAATCTGATAGTCTGAGCTCTCTTTCACCAGTAAAAACATCAGGATCATCCCGATCACTTTAAATAAGATTGAACAGGTTGTAATGTAAGAATACTGTTCCAGTGCATTATACAGCCACTGCACTCCTATGGTGTTCAGTCCGATCCCAAGTCCAACGATCAGAAGCAGTGTTCGCTCCTGTGCAAACTCCGGTATAACAAACAGGGAAATTCCAAACACAATGTACGTCAGAAGTGTTGTTCCTCCACTGATGATCAACAGTTCCTGAACGGTCTTGGAGAGTTTTTCTTTGTTGTCTCTTACAATCGCACATGCCCGAACCCCATATGTCGGGATTCCCAAGGAGGCAAACATTGTAAAATATGTGACCACAGATGTCGCAAATGCTACTTTTCCACTTCCTTCTACCAGAAGCACTCTGGAAATATAAGGAAATGTGATCAGCGGAAAGATGATTCCCGCCACTGTCAGAATCGCATTCATGATAAAATTGTATTTGACAGAATGTATCTTCATTTATTCCTCCATATTGTTTCTCTTTCTTGCCAGTTTCCGGATGAGCCGATACCCCCTGAATCCGGTTCTTCTCAAAAGGCGAAGTGTCCCACTTTCTCTTCCGGACAGCTCATAGATCGTTTTGCTCGTTTTCCTCAATTGTCTGTCAAACTCCAGAAACTGTTTCTGTGTCTCCGTATTTTCCTCCGGAAAGCTCAAAAAATGGTAACCTGATCTCCGATCATCTGTGCGATCCGTCTGGCAATATACGCCGTTTTTTCTGAATTTCCTGCATTTTCCCGGTATTCCTCAAAAAATTGGCTCAGATGAAAAATCACACGGATATGATCTTGTATATGTCTTTGATATCCCCGGATGCTCACGCTTTGTGTTTCCTGTGCCAGACGATACATATAAACAGGCTCCGGATAATATACAACGGTTTCCACATATGGTACCGGAAACAGCACATACTCCACATCCACATAAAAACAATGTTCATCCAAACGGATCTGATGTGTTTTTAAAAGATCCGTTCTGATGATCAGCGCATGCATAGGTATCTGCACCTTCTCTGCCGCATTTTCAAATCGGATTTCTCTGCAGACATCCAATGCAGGAAACTGTTTTCTCACCTGCTCTTTTGTCTTATCATTCACTTCACAATAATCTGTCACCACATAGTCGGCCCCGCATGTTTTCAGTCTGCGCACCACTTCGATCAATGCCTCTGTATTGACCCAGTCATCTCCATCCACGACTTGAAAATGTTCCTCTGCTCTCGTTCGATTCCCGCATTGATTGTTGACGTGTCCTCCGTTTGTTTTGGAAATCACCCGATAGGTCTGCGGATAACGTTTCTCATATTCTTTTCCAATCTTTGCTGTGTCCGTCTGTTGAACCATCATCTACGATCAACACTTCCACATCTTCCAGAATCTCTTCATTTCTCAAGGATTCCAACGTCTGACGCAAATACTTTTCCACATTGAACGATGGAATCACAACTGTTAACACTTTTTCCATTCTTATCTCCTGTTACTTGTTTTTCAGCCTGTCCATCCCTTTTCGCAGTACAGACAACATGCACATTCCTGCATAGCATCTGTGCCTGAGCAGCAATAAAAGGATTTTGTCTTTTCCTGATAACTGTCGGATATAGGGATTCTCTTTCCAATCCGGATACTGAAGATCCAAATACGATCTCCACTCTTTCAGGCACGGATTGTTTCTGTCTTTTAACACCACTTCTTTGGATGGTACAAAATATAAATGCTCAAATGCCAGATATTCCAGCTCTTTTTTGTACTGTTGTTCCATCCCTTTTTCTTCCAGCAGATTGCTTACATCCGAAATTGCTTTTCTTCGCTCTTCCCAGCCCTTTTCAAAAGCTCCGCTCCGCATAATCGATCCTACTCTGAGCACGTAAAAATACAAAGGATCTCCTTCCAAATATACGACCCGTCCCGCCTGCAGCAAAATCCGCGGAATGACTGACAGATCTTCAAAGTTTCTTCCCTCCGGATAGACAATCTGTGTCATTTCCCAAAAACTGCGTTTATACAGCTTGTTACATGCAGATGGAGTGATCAGCAGAAGCTGTGGAACACTCTCTGCATGGATGACCTGCCCGGCAGGCAATGCAGATGTTCTTGTTTGTTTTCCTCCGCTGCACAATTCGATTTCCTGATAGTCAAAGACAACCACATCTGCCTGATTCTGTTCTGCACATGACACCGTCTTTTCCACCAGGCTTGCAGACACATAATCATCACTGTCCACAAACAGCAGATACTCCCCCTTCGCTGCCGAAATTCCGGCATTTCTTGCGGAACTCAGCCCACCGTTCTGTTTATGTATGACCCGGATTCTTTCATCTGCTTCGGCGTATTGATCACAAAGCTCACCGCTTCGGTCTGTCGAACCATCGTCCACAAGAATCACTTCTATGTTCCCCATGGTCTGCCGAATCAGACTTTGTATGCACGTTTCAATGTATGGTTCCACATTATATACCGGAACGATAATACTTACCAAAGACATATCCATCTCCTCATCTGTTTTCTCTGCTCTTCCATGTATAGCACTTCATCTGTTCTGTCATCTGCACCTGCGTTCTGTCATACCTGGATATTTTTAAAATCTCTTCTGCCCAGATTTCCGGTGATTTATGCAGGCTTAAAAACACACAGTGATCCTGTATCTGAACTTCTTTTGTAATCGCATCACTAAATACACACGGTAGCTGCATACACTGTGCCTCTATCCCTACAAGAGGAAGTCCTTCAAATCTGGAGGGCAGTACAAAAACATCCATTCCCTGATAATAAGATCCGATGTCTTCTTTTTGTCCCGGAAACCGTATCTGTTCCTCTATATGAAACTTTTGTGCTAATTTTCGGATTTTTTGCTCATTTTCCCCTTTCCAAGGCACCATAACCGGGCATTGGGACATCTTTTTAAAACCTCAGCCATCACCGAACCAGAAACTCCTGGTTTTTCTGATAACAGAAATTTCCAACATGTCCGAGAACCAACGTATCTGTCCGGGGAACCTGCATTTCCATGCGCACTTGTTTTCTCATCTCTTCATCATACCGGTAATACTCCATATCAACTGCATTATACAATATTTGGAATGCTTCGGATTCTACGATTCGTTTGGGATACATCCAGTATCCCGCTGATTTCGAACAGGCATAATGCCGTGTTCCGAGACGGAATAAAAAAGGTTCTGCAGATTTTGTGCAGTACGTCATACAACAGTCTTTTACAGACATTCCCACAGTCATTTCCACCCGAATGGCTGTGAAGGATCACTTCCTTCACACCGGCATCTTTTGCAGCTTTTGCGCCAATAAAATCCATTGCTGTTGAAATATTCAAATATACAACATCATACCCGTTCTCTTGGATAATCTTTTGCATCTGCCGATACTGTGTCACAGGATGCCATAAACTGGATACCTGAAACACTCTGCTTTTATATTTTTTCTAATCTTTTCTTCAGCTCGTATGCACTGCGGTCACTCAAAAAATCAATCTGAATGTCTTCTTCCCATACCTGCTCTATAAATCGAAGCAGGTAGCGATCAATGCCTCCGGATGTTCCATCCATAATATATCCGACCAGTATTTTCTTCTTCATAAACTACATCCTTTATTTCACTGTCTGCTCTTGATCCTGATAAATTCCATGGATCAGATATCCGCCAAATACCCAGAATATACATGCTCCCGGCGAATTGGTATAAAACCCTTCCAGTAAAAACATCATTGCGATCAATATCATCAAAATGGAACATAACAGCATCCCGTCGTAATTTCTTATCCCGGATTTTTGAAATGCTTTCCAAATATACCGGCAAAAATAGAGAAACATCCCTACAAGCAAAATTGCCCCGATACTTCCCTGATACACCAGCACATTGATCAGCTGATTATGGAGATTGTGGTAATCTCCCTGCGAATTTTCTATAATGTATGTTCCTTTTACGTTCTCCTTTGCATAATCCACCACCGTGGAATACCCTGTTCCATATACCGGAGATGTCTTCCAGATCTCAATACCGCTTTTCCAGAGCTGAATCCGGCCATTGCTGACGTCCTTCTGCAGATCCTGTTCTCTCCCGGTTTGTATCTCCTGTGGTTTCTGCACCGGATCCACCGCCTGCGTATTTTCTGCCACAGGTACCTGCTGCTGATTGTATGCTTTTTCATGAGATGCATTCCGGAAAATACCAGGATCACTGCCGCTGCGATCATCAGCCCTCCTGCAATCCCCCGCTTTGTTCTGTCCTTCTTATCTGCTGACTGTATCTGAGTGAACAGAAAATACGCACCACATCCTGCGCACAACATCAATGCACTGGTTCTGGAATCTGAAAATCCGATGTACAGCACAGAAAGCAGCATTGGAAACAGATAGATGTATCTCCACCATTACATTTCCAAAAAAAGTACAACGCCATCAATGTACAAAGGGCATGAAATCCTGCACCGTAATTTGGATCGGTATAAATGCCCCACAGCCTTCCCCAGTGGTATCCTGACAGCATGACTTCACCACTTTGTGTGATCCACTTCAGTGCGGTTCCCTGAAGCAGCTGCCAGAAAGAACATATTGCTGCGATCATACTGTACCCCAGCATCACATGGGATAAAATCCGAAATTCCTTCTCATAAGATTCCCTGCTCCGATCCAGCTTACAAGTATACAAACATCCCATCTGCAAGATCATCCAGATCATCCATTTGAAATTTTCAGACATTCCATATCTTCTGTTCATAAAGGAGGACAATAGAAAACTCAGAACGAACAACGCCATCCACGACAGTCCCGGCATACGAATGTAATGCTTCCAATCCGCTGCCCGGAGAAATAGAAGAATCCCTCCAACTCCCAGCACCATTTTCACCAGAATTGGCTGCAGCGATGAATCGTAAATGAACGGGCAAAATGTTCCTGCTGCGAGCAGGAAATATAAAATTTTAAAGATCAATTCTACGTTCTCTTCGTATCGCCTTAATCGTGTCATCATTTTTTACCTTTCTGCCTTGACTTTGGAGTAAAGTACCGGCATCTTTTCTCTGACCAGATAGATTCCTCTTCCTAAAACCAGACAGAGCCCAACCTGTTTCCATTTCAGACATCTCAATGCAATTTTTAAACTGAAGCTGTCCTTCGCTTTCGCTCCCGGTATCAATTCCCGGAACAAAGGTCTTTCAAACAAATTCCTGCACCATTTTTTTCGCATCCTATATGACATGTTTGCTTCTTTGCTGCAGTTTCTCTGCAGTGCGGAAAGAATATATCTTCCATACAATCCGCCAGTATTGCCCGTACATTCTCATTATCAAGCTTCCAGCTGCGATACTGATTGAGTATCATCGCAATTCTCCATTCGTGAAGTTCATAATAATTTTCCACAAATTTGTTTGTCAGGTTCATTTCCACTCGTTTTGCATAATGGTACGGTGTGATTGCCAATAGATTCATTCTTTGAATATTCATACAATATTCGACATTAAATTTGATATCTTCGATCAATTTCACATCGGTATACCACAGATTCTGTGATCTCAGATAATCCAGGTTATAAAATTTGTTCCAGGCATATCCATACAGCGTCTGCTGCTCCAGCCGGATGAACTCTTTCCGCAGTGTTTCCTGAGTGGTAAAATACTGTTCTGTCGGAGAGATCGGATGGGAATACTGCAGGTGTCCGTCCGGAGCATAATACTCTTCCTGCAGTCCAAACAGAACCATTTCTGCACGGTTTTTCTCCAACGATGCCGCTACAGCCTGCATCAATTCCGGTTCCACCCAATCATCCGGATCCATAAACCAGATATATTCTCCGACTGCCTCTTGGATCCCTGTGTTTCTTGCAGCACTAAGCCCCTGGTTTATTTCGTGATGTACGATGCGGATACGAGAATCTGTTTTTGCAATTTCGCAGGCAATCTCTGCACTTTGATCACAAGTACAATCATCAATCACAAGCAGCTCCCAGTTTTCAAATGTTTGTGCCTGAACACTTCGGATTGCTTTCTCAATATACTTTTCTACACCATATGTTGGCATCACCACACTAAATACCGGTCTCATTTTTATCCTGCCTTTACTTTCTCTTTGTGATCAGACTGCTGATCATTGCTTCTATTTTCCCATAGGATACCGGTCGGTCGAACTGTTCTTCTGCAATCTTCCTTGCCCGGTTTCCCATGTCGTTTCTTTCTGCCTCATTTTCGTACATCCACTCCACGGCATTTACCAGCTCCCTGACGTCTTCTGGCTCAATATTGATCCCAAATCCGTCCTGCTCCACTTTCTTTCGAAATTCCGGACTCATACACGTATTGATCATCGGTTTTCCCGCCGCCAGATAATCTCCGATTTTCGTGACAATACTTTGCGGTGCCTTTCGCACAAACGAATTGATCAAAACATCTGATTTCACCAGATATGCCGCCATCTGTTCATACGGCACATATCCTGTAAATTTTACATTTTGGATCTTGCGCTCTTTTGCCAGATTTTCCAGCATCTCTCTCGTCGGACCGTCTCCCAGTATCTGAAACCGGATCTTCGTTTTTCCCTGCTTCATCAACTCCTCTGCAGCCAGTACCATGGTACGAATGTCATAGCTCGTTCCAATTGTCCCTGCATATGTCACCCAAAATGTGCCTTCCTCTTTTTGTACTTCATCCGCATGCTGTTCTGCTTCTCTGTCAAATACGGAAATTTCATTTCCAACATATACCGTTTCCTTTAACACATCCCGCTTTTGATTTAAAAACGGTCTGTCACGATATTCGTCCGATGTTCCAATGACACCGGATGTCAGCGAATACACCTTTTCTGCATCCCTTTTGAGCGGATAAAATAAAAGATCGCTGACGATCGGAATATCAAAAACCATACGCATTGCTTCCGGCCAGAGATCGTTTACATCTGCACAAACGGATCTTGTTTCGATGCGCATACTCTGCCGCTGCAAGTGCCACGTCATTTGGAGGGATTTCTGCATAGATCAGATCATAGTCCCCTTCTTTTTCCAGTAACTTTCTTAAATTTTCTGCTGCAATTTTATGACTTCTTACTCTTCTCAAATCGATATTTTTCCGATATCCCGGCTCATATATAAATTTGATCCCAAATGGGTAGCTTTTCTGGTCAACAGATTCCAGATCCCTTTGCTTTTTTTCCCAATGTTGAAAGGTAGTCGTGATCAGATCTACTTCGTATCCTTTTTTCACGAGAAATTCACACAAATACCGAAATCTTGTGTATCCTTTTTCGCCGTCCAATTTTACTCCCATGGTAATCACTGCTACTTTGCTCATTCTCATTCCTCTTCCAAACTGCTATTTTAAAACCGCTGCTACTGTCATCAGCATCAGCTTCATATCTCTCCAGATACTAAATTCCTTCAGATATTTCAGATTGTACTTCATCTTTTCCGGAAGAATATATTCTCTGTAAATTTCATCCACACTCTTTCCGGTTTGTTTCTGATATGCGCCAATCCGTTCATCTTCATCTTTATACATAATACTTGCATAGGATGTAATACCTGCCGGGAGAAACAGCGTCGCCATCATCTCCTCCGAATACTGATCGACATATTTCTCAACTTCCGGCCGTGTTCCCACAAAGCTCATCTCACCTTTTAACACATTCAACAGCTGCGGCAGTTCATCCAGACGAATTTTTCGTAACAGTTTTCCAACTTTTGTCACACGATCGTCCTGACTGCTGGTGACAAGCGGCCCCTTTTTATCTGCACCTGTAATCATGGTTCGAAATTTAAAAATTCGATAGGTCATCCCATATCTGGTGACACGTGTCTGCCTGTAAAAGATCGGTCCTTTCGTATCCAGTTTAATGGCCGCTGCAATCAGCAGCATCACCGGAGATAGGAGTACAGTCAAAACAACCGCACAAAAAAAATCAAGAACCCTTTTCCATAAAATTTGTATTTTCTTTTGCTGCAGCAGTCATAATATGGATAAGTTTTTTCATTTTTGATTCGCTCCGGTAAGTTTCCCATTTTATCATTACTGATTTTTCCTCAATATTTCTGTAAATTTTTCAGTCACATACGAAACCTGTTCATCACTTAAACACGTATGCAGCGGAAGTGTGATCTCGTTCTCAAACATCCGATAAGAATTGGGATAATCTTCCATCTGAAATCCCATATTCTTGTAAGCCGTCAATAGCGGAAGCGGCTTATAATGCACGTTGCTGGCAATTCCCTGCTCTGCAAGCTGCAAAATGATCTGATTGCACGCTTCTCTTGTCTTTCCCGGCAATCTTGTCAAATACAGATGTCCATTGGAAATATGGTCCGTATCGTAATGATTCAAAACCTGAATCGGGTACTGCTTAAATGCTTCATCATATCTTTCTATGATACTTCTTCTTCGATGCAAAATTTCCGGATAACGTTTCAATTGTGACAGGCCGATGGCCGCTGTAATATCTGTCATATTGCATTTGAAGTAAGGTGCGATCACATCATATTCCCAGGCTCCGGCTCTTGTTTTTTCCAATGCATCTTTAGACTGTCCATGGAGGGAGAGCAGCATAAATTCTTTATAGAGTTCCTCTCCGTCTATCCCCGCCTGTTCGATCTGCTCTGACCATACAAGGCACCGCCCTCCGCTGTCGTCAGATTTTCACGGCATGAAAAGAATAACAGGTAAAGTCTGCGATCTGGCCGCACATCTTATGTTCGTGTGATGCTCCAAATGCATGTGCCGCATCCGCCATAACCAGTATCCTGCCCAGTTTTTTCTGCCGTTCGCAGCCTGCATGAAAAAGTGCTCTTTTCTCTTCTGCTATTTTAAAAATCTCATCGTACTTGCTGTACACAATTCCTGCAAGATCTACACAAATAACCGCTTTTGTTCGCTCCGTAACAGCTTCTCTCACCTTCTGCGGATCCATTTCATAGGAATCTGGCAAAGTATCCACAAGGATCGGCACAGCCCCTGTATGGCAAATTGCACTACAGGTTGCTGTGTAAGTATATGCAGTTGTGATCACTTCATCTCCCGCACCGATTCCCATTGCACGAAGTACCATTTCCATACATGCTGTTGCAGAGTTCAGACAGACTGCCCGTTTTGTTCCAACATATTCTGCAATTTGTTTTTCAAATTCCTTGGTCCTTGGTCCGGTTGTGATCCATCCGCTTCGCAAAGCTCTGGCGACTTCCTGTATTTCTTCCTCTTTAATGTCCGGCGGCGAAAACGGTACATTTATCTTGTTGCTCATCATTTACCGCGCTGTCCTTTCTCACAATTCTTTATTGTGCGATTTCTGAATCCGAAAATGTTTCTCCGGCTTTTACTGCAGCAATTGCTGTCTGAATCGCTGCCACTGAATTCTGATCCGGCTGTGTGACATACAGTGGTGTTCCCACCATGGAAAAGCACTCTTGTGTATCTCCCATTCCTTCTGCAGACATCGATTTGATATTCCATGCTCCGCCTTCTGAAAGCTGATTTTTAACCAATGTCTGAATCTGCTCTGTTGACATATTTGTATCTACATTTCCACTGACACTGTTAAGCAGACCATTCGCTCCGGTCAAAATTGCCGGTGAAATTGCTTTCTTGATCATCGCTGTGATCACAGCCTGCTGATTTCTTCCACGCTGGAAATCACCGCCATCCACATTTTGCCGTTCTCTTGCAAATGCCAGTGCCTGTTCTCCATTGAAATGATTTTCTCCCTGGATTACATCCATAACCAGTCCACTGTCATCACTTGTTGTAAATGCCTGTTCTGAGATCACATCGATTCCACCAAGTGCATCCACCATTCTACCAGAGACGTAAAGTTCACTCTTGCATAGAACTCAATGCTTGTATTATACAACTGCCCCAACGTAGACATGGACGCATCCACTCCATAAATTCCGGCATGTGTCAGTTTATCCCGCATATCTCCGGAAATTCCCGGAATCTGCACATAGTAATCTCTCGGAGTTGTCACCAGAAGTACCTGATGTGTATTTGGATTGACGACTGCCAGAATATTCACATCACTTCTGCTGTTCGTTTCAATCGCACCGTACACGTCAATTCCACTGATGTACACGGTAAATGTCTCATCTTTTACCTTCTACCTGTGCTGCTTTATTTTCTACCTTTCGATTTCACTTCATATGTATAGATGACTTTAAAGTTTTCCTGTTCCTCGCCAAGCCCTTCTTCCAACATCTGGCTGTATGCATCATTGTAGATAATTGCCTGAACTTCGCCGCTGTGAAGTGCTGCTGCCTGTTCTGCAACGGATCCATACTCCACGGCCGCAATCTGGCTTCCCAGTTTCTCATTGATATTTGCAACTGCTGCCTCCACATCCGAACGCTGCAATGCGTACTGCACACCAACTGATACGATGCTGCATCTTCCAGTTTTTCAGCCGGATCCGATTCCTTGACCGCTACCACCATTTTCGTGACTTTCGTATCTCCGCCACTGATATTTTCAATTACATTTGTTGTCTTAAAAATATAATAGGATCCGAAAATCAGCCCAATGCTTAATAAAATACTGATTACTTTTCCCGCAATTCCCTTCTTTTAGAAAGAAGCTGCGTGATACCACGCATACAAAGAAAAGCAGAAGTACCAGTCCGATTATTGTGACATATTTTGCCGGCAATAAATTCATAAGCCACAGCGCTACAAAAAACACTGCCGATGCGATCAGTTGTACTGCACATATGCATAATCCTATTTTTCTGCTGATATAATTCATTTTTCTTTCCTCTCATTTTGCATTTTATTCCCAGACAAATTCCGTCTCCCAAACATCTACGCCTGAATCTTCAAACACTTGTTTTAATCGTTCCCGCAGTGCTTCTTTGGTAACGCCTCTTTTCAGAATGACCTGAAGAAATCCTCCGCCGCCTGCACCGGAAATAAACCTTCCATCGATCATGTCCTCGCAGGACTCAAAGATCTGATCAATACAGGTATTGGTAGATCCCTGATCCAGCAGCTTTGATACTTCCCAGTGTTCATTCAATAACTTTGCGAATGCATCGATATTTCCCTGTTCCAATTCAAATCGCATCAGCACTGCCAGGCGTTTCATTTCTTTTAAAGCCTCGATCGATTCTCTTCTTCCGCCGATATAATTTCCAACAACTTCTCTGAGCAAGTTTCTTGCCAGACGCCTCTGTCCCGTATAGATCAGTACAAATCTCTCCTGCAGTTTCTTTTTTTGGTGTCCTGATCCAATTCCAGATAAGTCACATGTATTTTCTGTCGGATCCCCGGACGTGAAGTAATATATTTTACTCCCGGAGTCAGGCCGCCAACCTGATCCTGCCATCCGCCGCCGGTACTCATAATCTGTTCCATATTCAAGACCAGTTCATACACCTGGCTGTCTGACCAGCTCTGCCCCAGGAACTCTCCGATGGCTTTCACACAGGCCCCGGAAAGGATACTGCTTGTTCCAAGTCCTGACCCCTTCGGTACATTACAAACTTTGGTGGACAGATAAAAGCCTCCGCCCATTTTTTTCAAAATTTCTCTCAGCTCTGCATGTCCATCAAGCGGAATCACTCCGCAGGCGATCAAGGCTGCTTTATGTAGCGCAAATGAATCATATGGGTTATGGCAGTCTTGAATTTCTTCCACCGTTTCCGCTTTTCCATATGCATAAAAGTCCAGACTTGCAAATTCAATTCGATATTCCGGGATCTTTTTTATTTCCACCTCAATTGGCTTTTCTCCTTTGAGTAAAATCGGTGCATTTAAAACTACTCCTCCGTTTTCATTGCAGTATGGCGGAGTATCCGTCCAGCCGCCGCCCCAGTTTACCCGGACCGGAAGTTTTATCTGTACTACTTCTTTTGCGATCTTATAATCTGCCGCATGACGAATAAAACTTTCTGAAACAACATCTTCTGTATTTCTGAAAAACATTTTTGTTCCACCAGATCATATGAAGCACCATGAAATGTGACTGACTGATATTTCATGGAGCGTGAAATTGCATAGAGCACTCTGATTTTCTCTGAAAATTCCATATGATCTGCTTTTCCATCAAAATTTCATACTGCTTTTCATTCAATTCTTCTTCACCGAAGATTTTCAATGCCGCGATATAATTTTCTCCGCCTTTTAGTGCCTTTAAAAAGCGTTCAATCAGGATTCTGTTTTCCAGTTCTTCATTCCATTCTACAAAATGTGCAGTATCCCCCTGTGCAAAGATTCACACAAGCTATATCGTTTTCTTGCCTTCCATGCACAAACTTCCTCTTCGTCTGCCTCTTTGCAGCTCATCTTCCACAAAAGCAGCTGCTTCCTCG